>Ga0129307_1000642_pt1 | contig 50262 bp, 41 predicted proteins | sample P1105metagenome_FD_94437 | JGI IMG/M metagenome (GOLD analysis project Ga0129307, IMG submission 94437) | Capybara group fecal microbial communities from Wisconsin, USA - P1105 metagenome | ecosystem: Host-associated > Mammals > Digestive system > Large intestine > Fecal | place: USA: Wisconsin... | reverse complement strand
GCGATCCTGCTGATGTCCAGCGTCTACCGCGAGATCGACGACTGGCTCAAGGACGACTACACCCGCATCCTCAGCCGCGTCTTCTCCTCCGACCGCGGCTCGGTGAAGAAAGAGGACACCGAGTTGGACGAGACGCTCAAGAAGATGCTCGCCTGGCTCATCGGGCTGGTGTTCGCGGCGTTGATCATTCTGTACATTTTCGACGCGATCTTTGCACCCAACCCGGTTTCCGCCTACCTGTTCTCGAACCAGCGGGAGCATCGGCCCGGCATCTTCTCGCTGACCACCATCCTGCTGAGCGTGGGGTACGCGGTGATCGGCATCGCAATGCTCAAGAAGCTGCTGGGGATCCTCTCCGGCAGGATGGATTCCCCCGCCAAGACCATCAGCGACCTGATCGAGAGCATCGTGCGCTTCGTCACCGTCCTGTTCCTTGCGATCTACTCGCTCTATCAGGTGGGCGTGAACACCTCGGTGATCCTGACCTCCGCCGGCGTGTTGTCGCTGATCATCGGCTATGGCTCGCAGAGCATCGTCAGCGATCTGGTCAGCGGCCTGTTCCTCATCATGGAGGATCAGGTGCGCATCGGCGAGCTGATCGAGGTCGACGGCTTCTGGGGCACCGTGACCCACATCGGCCTGCGCACCACGACCGCAAAGTATTACAACCGCGTCAAGGTCGTCAACAACTCCAAGATGGCGGGATTTTACAACCTCAGCCGCGACACCGCCGCCGCGCACTTCGCGATCGGCGTCTCGGTGGATCAGGACATCGACACGGTGCGGGATATCATCATGAACAACAAGGAGCGCTTCGAGAAGGAGCTCGGCGAATTGAGGGTGCTCGGCCCCATTTACACCGGCGTGGACAAGGTGAACTCGGACTATCAGGGACACAACGTTTTTCTCCACTTCCTGACGGTCGGCCCCATGTCGACCTGGATGCAGCTCCGCGCGCGCAGCCTTGAGGTCGCCTGCAAGCTGCTGGCGGAAAACGGCGTTGAGCCGACCGGCGGCGAGCTGTTCAACGTGTGACGCACAGCCGTCACGCCCGGGAGCGGAACGGCGCGTTCCGGCCTCGCGCCAATCATTCGGACACAGGACAGCGGCGCTGTCCGGCAAGGAGAATCTCTTATGAAAAACAACAGGAAAAATCGTTTCAGCTATTGGTTCGACAACCTGATGGCGGGCGGCACCATGGCGCTCATCCGCGTGCTGCTGGTGGTCATGGTAGCGATGCTGTTGGTGTCGGCTCTGGTGATCGTGCTAATCTGGCCGGAGGAGGGCTTTTTCGGCAGCATCTGGATAAGCCTCACCCGTCTGCTGGATTCCGGCACCTTTGCGGATGACTTTGGTCAGGGGGCGCTCTACACGCTCTTGATGGTCTTCATCACGCTCCTGGGCATCTTCATCACCAGCACCCTGACCGGTATCATCTGCAACGTCATCGACGAGAAGTTTCAGAACCTGCGCCGCGGCCGCAGCGCGGTGGTCGAGAACGGCCACGTCATCATCCTCGGCACGGCGGGCGGACTGTACACCATCATCTCCGAGCTGATCGAGGCGAACTCCAACCACCCCCACGAGGCGGTTGTCATCATGGACAACAAGGACGACAAGGACGTGATGGAGGAGAAGATCCACGCCCGCTTCCCGGACACCAAAACCACGCAGATCGTCTGCCGCTGCGGCAGCATTACGGACGTTGCCGATCTGCAGATCTGCTCCTTTGACACCTGCACGAGCGTCATCGTCAACGCCGAGTCCGACGCCGAAACGCTCAAGTGCATCCTCGTGGTCACGAAGCTGCTCAAGGAGTGCGGCAACGACAAGGCGTACATCACCGCGGTCATCCGCGACGAGCAGAACAAGGAGGCGGCGGAGCTGGCGGGCGAGGGCTATGTCGAGGTGCTGAGCTACAAGGACGTCATCTCCCGCATCATCGCCCACTCCGGGCGCTACGCGGGGTTCTCCCGCGTCTATACCGACCTGTTCGACATGGACGGCAGCGAGTTCTACATCGAGGAGCACGCGGACGCCGCGGGCAAGACGCTTGCCGAGCTCAACCGCTACTTCCCAGTCTCCGCGGCCTGCGGCTTCGTCACGGCGGACGGCGAGATCCTGATCAACCCCAAGCCGGACTACCGGGCGAAGGCGGGCGACCGCGTCATCCTCTTCGCCGAGGACGACGGCGTGAGCAAGATGGACGCCGCCATCGCGCCGGTGATGGAGGACGTCATCCTGCCCGAATACGTCAAGGAGCCGCTGGAGCGGACGGATCTGCTGATCCTCGGCTGCAACAGCAAGCTCCCGCGCATTTTGCAGGAGGAGGACCACTACGTCGCCCCCGGCTCGAAGGTGGTCATCGCGCTCTCGGAGGAGCAGTTCGCCCGCAGGGACGATCTTGAGCATCTGAACCTGAGCAACATCGAGACGAAGATCGTGGAATGCGACTTCTACGACCGCAGCCAGCTCGAGGCGCTGGTCAAGCCGGGGCTGTCCGTCCTCGTGCTGGCGGAGGACAACGAGGCGGACGACGAGGACGCGATCGAGGAGAAGGATTCCAGGATCCTCATGATCCTGCTCCAGCTCAAGTACCTGTCCGAGAAGAAGGGCTACAAGCTGAACATCACCAGCGAGATGCTCCGCGTGGAGAATCAGGAGCTGGCGCAGTTTGCCAGCGTCAACGACTTCGTGGTCAGCAGCAACATCACCAGCCTCATCGTCACGCAGATCTGCCAGAGCCGCGAGCTGAAGCTCATCTTCGAGGAGCTGCTGCGGGAGAACGGCTCGGAGATCTACGTCCGTCCGGCGGGGAACTACGTCAAGCTGGGCGTCAAGACGAACATCTACACCGCCTGCGAGGCGGCGGCGCGGCAGCGGGAGGTCATGATCGGCTACCGCAGGCGCGACAAGGACACCGGCGCGGTGGAGATCGTCACCAACCCGCCGAAGGCGGAGGAAATCGTCTTCGAGGAGACCGACGGGCTTGTGGTCATCGCGGTGGATTGATCGGATCGTAAAAAGACCCTGAAGGGGGATGCTTTTATGAAACACAACGGAAAAAGTCTGCTGAGCCTTGCGCTCGTGCTGGCGCTGGGGATGCTGCCCGGCCCGGCGCTTCAGGCGCGCGCTGCGGACGAGGACGAGGTCTATACCGTCAGCGCCGACGCGGAGCGCGTCGAGTCGGAGGCGGACGCCGAGCCGGAGACGCCTACGCTGTCAGAAATGATCGAGCAAAAGCAGGCAGAGAAAACCGCCGCCAGTTCCGACACGGAGGACGCGGAGCGCAATGAGACCGCCGAGCCGCAGGGCGCAACGCCGCTTAGGCTGCTGGGCGCAACGAGCGGGACGCTTCCCACGAACCAGTCATCCATCGTGCTGGACAACGATTTTATCCACAATGGCGACTGGACGCCGACGGTCAACGTCACGCTTGATCTGAACGGGCACACGCTGACCATTGTTGACACCAGCAGCCAGGGCGGTAACGGCAGAATCTGCCTTGACCACAGAAACATTTCGAGCGTCAGTCACATCACGGTCACCGACAGCGTCGGCGGCGGAAACCTTGTGGTTGGAAACTTTGTTCAGATAGACAGCGGCGGAGCCACGGGTCAGGCAATCTTTGAACTGGCGGGCGGGACGCTGACCTGTCAGAGAGCGATAGACAGAGGCGGTAACTTCTCGGTTTTCGGGGTATATTATAACGCCTATGGCAGAGCGATCCTGAACGGCGGAACCATTACCGGATGTTCGGGATACGGCGCTGCAACCTATGGCGAGGGTCTGTACATCGGCGGTGAGGTCAACATTACGGGCAACAGCGGCGGTACAGACGGAAACGGGAATGTTTTCGTGTATACCGGCAGAACCATCAACATCACCGGCGATCTGGGCAGCTCCCGCATCGGCGTGACGACGCAGACCGCGCCGACCGCCGACCGCCGACGCGCCGGTCGTGCTGACGAGCGGTTTGAGCGGTCACGGCGACGCGTCGAACTTCTTCAGCGACAACGACGCCTATGTCGTGACGCTGAACGACGACGGCGAGGCGATCCTTGCCGTCAAGCTTGCCGCCAGTGTGACCGGCGGCGAAACGACGACGGAGTACACCGATTTCGCCGCCGCGGTAAGCGCGTGGTCTGGAGCAGCGACAGGTTCGACGCTTCAATTGCTGGCTGATGTTAAATGGAATTCCGGCAACATTGAGGAGCGCAATTCTAAGATACTTGATCTCAACGGATACGGTATTCAATTGGGATCGTCTGCGGGTATGATCCGCGTGAACAGCAGCCTCAAAATAATCGACAGTAATAAGGATCAAGAACACAAATTCAGCATCAGCGATCACATTGCTGCGCTGGATGAGACAAACGGAACGATCATTGTTCATGGCGGTTATATCACCGGTGGAAGGTCGATGTGGGGAAGCGCTATTCAGGTCCATGGGGGCACAACATTGGAGATAACAGGGGGTACGATCATTGGCAACGGTGCCTCTAACTCTGTTGCTGCGATCCATGCTGAGCAATCTGCGATCGTTAAAATGTCCGGCGGGCAGATCATATACAACTATGGTGGAATACACAGGGAGAACAATCTCTCAAGGCTTGAGTTTTCGGGTGATGCTGTTGTACAGAACAATGTGGACAGTACGGGAAATAATCCGCGCAATGTTATTTTAAAGGGAACGCCATTATTTGTTACCGGCTCACTTGGCGATAACGCGTCCATCGGCATTACCATGAATAATCCAGGTGTGTTCACGGGCAGCGCGACCATCTCCTACAACGACGCGGGCAAGTTCACCAGCGACAACAGCAACTACGTCGTAGGCAAAAACGCGGCGGGGCAGCTTCTCATCGCCACGCCCGTCGCCGTCACCTTCGACGCCAACGGACACGGCACGGCTCCCACGGCGCAAAGCGTCGCCAGCGGCGGCGTCGTCACCGAACCCGACGCGCCGACGGACGACAACTACACCTTCGGCGGCTGGTACAAGGAACCGACCTGTGTCAACGCATGGGATTTCACGAATGACACGGTCACTGCGGATACCACTCTCTATGCCAAGTGGACGATCAACCAATACACCGTCACCTTTGACAGCAACGGCGGCGGCGCGCTCGACCCCATCACGCAGGCATACGGCTCGACGGTGACACTCTCCGACATTCCGTCCCAGCCGACAAACCATCCGGACTATGCCTTCTCGCTCTGGAACACCGCCGCGGACGGCACCGGGACGCCCTACGCAAGCGACGCAAGCTTCACGCTGACCGCCGACCTCACGCTCTACGCCCAGTGGACAGACAAGCCCATCTACACGGTCTCGGGTACGGTGAAGCAGGGCGGAAATACGGTGAGCGGCGTGACCGTCCGGATCGTACAGGGTGAACGAAAGCTTGCCGTCACGGAGACGGATGCGGAGGGCGCGTTCAGCTTCTCCGCGCCGGAGGGGACCTACAACATCGTGGCGGAGTTTGGCGGCAAGAGCAAGACCGCGCTCGTCACGCTGAGCGGGGAGCAGGCGGTCGAGCTGGCGCTCCCCGCGGGCAACGTCAACTCGGTGCTGACCGTGATCGGCAGCGAAACGCCGAACGTTGTGGTCGGCGGACTGGATGCCGTGGCTGCGGTCGTCGACACGCAGGATCCCGTCACCGTGACGATGAAGGTGGAACAGAAGGAAGCGGACGAGGCGGCGGGAGCCGGGAAGATCCAGGACGAAGCGGGCGAGTATCAGACGGTGGACTTCCTCTCGATCGAGATCGAGATGCAGGTCGGTTCGTCCGTCGGCGCCGTGCCCGACACGGGCGAGGTCGTTTTGGAGATCATCGTCCCCTACAGCTTTTCGGGCAAGGAGAACGTGGAGGTCTATCGCTACCACGACGCCGCCGCGGCGCTGGAGGTGCTGGACAGCAGACCCGCCGGCGACTACGAGGACGGCACCTGCTATCTTGACCGGGACAACGGCCTCGTCTATATCTACGCGAGCCGGTTCTCCACCTACGCCATCGGCTATACGCAATGCTACAACATCACCGGCGCGATCCGCTACGGCAGCTATACCGGCTCGGTGACCGTGTCGCTGGAGGACGGCGACGGCACGCCGGTGAAGCAGATGACGATCAGCCTGAGCGAAGGCGCGGCCAACTACAGCTTTACGCACGTCCTCGCGGGAAAGTATTACCTGAACGCGACGTGGAGCGAGGGCAACGAGCAGATCCTTCCGGAACGGGAGATCCTTGTCCAGTGAATCGGCATAAAAAATCAGAAAGCAGTTTGATTGGAGGAAACAAACATGGGTGCACAGGGTGTACAATTTGACAAGACCGAGCTTCAGCGGCTCATGCAGGAGCAGGGCGTCGATCCGACTCCCGAGGAGGCGGAGCAGGAGCAGGCGTCTCCCCGGAAGAAAGCGCTGCACATACTGTCGATCGCGGCGGTGGCCGTGTATTTTGTCCTGCTGGCGTTCGGAAAGTATTTCATTCCGGCGGACAACGAGATCCTGCTCAGTCTGGATGTGTTCTCCGGCGCGGAGAATCCGAACCGCCTGATCCGCATCGTCAGCCTTGCCGTCCTGACGCTGAGCGTCAGCAGCATCATCCGCTTCTTCATCGGCAGGCTGGCGCACAACAAAACGCTGACGAAGCGCACCGGCGTGGCGGTGATCGAGCTGCTGGGCAACTTTGTCAAGTATGTCGCCGTGATCGTGCTGGTGTTCCTGATCCTCAGCGCGCTGGGCGTAAACACGGCGGAGCTGCTGGCCGGCCTCGGCATCCTGAGCCTCGTGCTCGGCCTCGGCGTCACCAGTCTGGTGGAGGACGTCGTCGCGGGTATCTTCATCATCGGCGAGCGGCTGTTCGACGTGGGCGATATCGTCGTGGTGGACGACTTCCGCGGCACCGTCCTGTCCATCGGCATCCGCTCCACCCAGATCGAGGACGACGGCGGCGACATCATGATCATGCGCAACTCCACCATCGAGAACCTCGTCAACATGACCAACCGCTCCTCCTACGCGATCTGCGATATCCCCATCAACCCGCTGGAATCCTTCGCCCATGTGGAGGAGGTCATCAACGGCGCCCATCTGGAAAAGTTGAGAGAGCGCTATCCCGAGATCGAAAAGGGCCCGTTCTACCTCGGCCTGTCCGAGATCAACGGCAAGGGCGTGCAGGTCGTCACCTTTGTGGCGATCTGCCAGGAGCACACCAAGTACTGGATCCAGCGCATCATGAACCGCGAACTGAAGCTGCTCTTCGAGAGCAACGGCATCAAGCTCGGCGAGGAGCCGGGGGACGATGATGACGATTGACGCGGAAAACGATTGAATTGACGGGAGGCATGTGCCATGAGGTCAGGGGAATTTAATGGGCGCACGCCACGCAATGTGGTCGGCGGGGGTGCGCGCGGATCCGGCAGCGAATTCAACTCCGCCAAGATACCCGAGCGGCGTCCTGCCCCTGAGCAGTACGCCAGCAGCAAGGTCGAGGAGACCAAGCGGTTTTCCGAGACGCGCGACACAAGGTCGAAGGATCGCGGCGGCAGATCCGCATCTTCCAATAGCAAAAGCAATCGCAGCGCGAAACAGGCCCAAAAGATGACGCAAAACGTCGTCCGCAACGCGGTCGTCATGGTGACGGGAACGACGACCGTGCTGGCAAACACCGTGATGCCCGAGATAAAAGACACCTTTTACGAGGTGTTTGAGATCGAGCCGCCCGCCATCGTCGAGACCCAGAACGCCGACGGCGGCGGAGCAGGGCAGTCGCAGGAGAGCTCCGCGTCGCAGAGCACCGGGGAGGAGCTGCCCGCCGATCCGGACAGCACCGACAGCACCGACAACAGCAGCGACAGCGGCGATAGCGGTGACAGCAGCGACAACAGCACCGACAGCGGCGACAGCAGCTCCGAAACGTCTGAAACGCCCGCCGCAACAGAAACGCCTGCCGCAGCCGAGACGCCCGGCGAGACCGAAACGCCCGGCGAGACCGAAACGCCCGGCGAGACTGAAACGCCCGGCGCGACCGAGACGCCCGGCGAGACCGAAACGCCCGGCGAGACCGAAACGCCCGGCACAACCGAGACGCCCGGCGAGACCGAAACGCCTGCGACGCCCGAAACGCCGAGCAGCGGAGGCGGTGGAGGCAGCAGCGGCAGCGCTACCACATGGTCGTGGAAGGGGAAAGAGGGCGAAGAGAAGACCGCAGCGGTGTATATTCCGGGCTTCGGACGCGTTGAGGCGGTCGTGGACGCCGTCGATACAGTGCCCGCAGGCTGTACGACGACGGGAACGCGGACCTACACGGCGACCGTGGAGAGAAACGGGCAAACCTACACCGATACGCGCACCGAGACGATCCCCGCGACGGGCCACTCGTTCGGAGCGCCGGAGCTCACGACCAGTGGCGGCAGCTCGTCGCTGACCTATCATTGCGATAGATGCAATCAGGACTTCGTGATCGAGTTCGGGATCACAGCGGAGGAATGATCCATTCCAGCCGAAATCTCCCGCCGCCGAGTGCGCAGAAGGAGCGTGCCATGGAATTGTCGTCGATCCACCACGTCGCCATCATTGTGTCGGACTATGCCGTCTCCCGCGATTTTTACGTGAACAAGCTGGGCTTCCCGATCGTCAGGGAGAACCGGCGGCCGGAGAAGAGGGACTGGAAGCTCGATCTCAAGGTCAACGAGACGACGGAGCTGGAGCTGTTCGCGCCCGAAAATCCGCCGAAAAGGCCGTCCTATCCGGAGGCCTGCGGCCTGCGGCACCTCGCGTTCCGCGTTGCGGATCTCGACGGGACGATCCGGCAGCTCGCGGAAAAGGGCATACCCTGCGAGCCGGTGAGGACGGACCCTTTCACGGGTGGAAGAATGACCTTTTTCTCCGACCCGGACGGGCTGCCGCTCGAGCTGCACGAGTAAGCGGCGCGGCGACGCCTTATCAAAAGAAAAACATCCTTTGCCGCCCCAAAGGGGCGGCAAAGGATGTTTTTCGGTTCGCGCTTTATGCGCCTTGCATGGAGAAGAAAACGCGCGGAGGCGTTTTTTTATATGCCGGCGCGACTTTTTCCCTTTACTTTTTCGGAAAGAAGGATGTATAATATAACAGCCATTTTATCAAAAACGGAACATCTATCACCGTCCGCCGAAGCGGACGGGTGATTCACCGATATGATTTGAGGAGGAAACGACTATGTGTGGAATTGTCGGATTTACCGGAAAGCGCGCGGCCGCGCCCGTCCTGCTCAGGGGATTGGAGCAGCTTGAGTACAGAGGCTACGACTCCGCCGGCGTCGCCGTGCTGGACGAGGGCACGATCCAGGTCGCCAAGACGAGCGGCAGGATCGCCCGCCTGCGCGAAAAGACCGCGAACGGCGCGTCGGTGCCCGGCTGCACCGGCATCGGGCACACGCGCTGGGCGACCCACGGCGCGCCGACCGATACAAACGCGCACCCGCACGTCAGCAACGACGGGCGCTTCGCTGTTGTCCACAACGGCATCATCGAGAATTTCGCCGTCCTGCGCGAGGAGCTGCTCGCCGAGGGCTATACCTTCCATAGCCAGACCGACACCGAGGTCGTCGTGCACCTGCTGGAGCACTACTACAGCGGCGACGTCAAGGCGGCGGTGCGCAAGACCGCCGCGCGTCTGGAGGGCAGCTATGCGCTGGGCATCCTCTGCACCGAGACGCCGGACACCCTCTACGCCATGCGCGAGGCCGGCCCGCTGATCCTCGGCATCGGCGTGGGCGAGAACTACTACGCCTCCGACGTGACGGCGCTCGTGTCGCACACGAAGAACGTCATCTATCTGGAGGACGGCGAGATCGCCGAGCTGACGCCGGAGAGCATCACCGTCTACGACTGCGCCGGCGCGGTGACGAAAAAGGAAGTCAGCCGCGTGAGCTGGGACGTCGAGGCGGCGGAAAAGGGCGGCTACGAGCACTTCATGCTCAAGGAGATCATGGAGCAGCCCGCCGCGGCCAAGGCGGCGATCATGCCGCGCATTGACGGCGAGAGCATCCGGCTGGACGACTTCGAGATGACGCGGGAGGAGCTGGCGGACGTTCGCAAGATCGTCATCACCGCCTGCGGCTCGGCGTACTACGCGGGCTGCGCGGGACGCTATGCCATCGAAAAGCTCTGCCGCATCCCGGTCGAGGTGGAGCTGGCCAGCGAGCTGCGCTACAACGACCCGATGGTCGACGAGCACACGCTTGCCATCATCCTCTCCCAGTCCGGCGAGACGGCGGACACCATCGCCGCGCTCAAGGAGTGCAAGGCGCGCGGCGCGAAGACGCTCGGCGTCGTCAACGTCATCGGCAGCAGCATCGCCAAGCTGGCCGACCACACGCTCTACACCTGGGCGGGGCCGGAGATCGCCGTCGCCACCACCAAGGGCTACACGACGCAGGTCGTGGTGCTGTACCTCTTCGCCCTCTACGCCGCGCAGAAGCTCGGCCGCATCGAGCCCGAGCGCTTCGGCGAGCTGCTGACCCAGCTCAAGAACCTGCCGAAGCTCCTGCAGGACACCATCGACATGAACCGCGCGCTGCCGGCGCTTGCGAAGAAGTACAACGCCGCCTCGGTGTTCTTCCTCGGCCGCAACACGGACTACGCCGTCGTGCTGGAGGGCGCGCTCAAGATGAAGGAGATCTCGTACCTCCACGCCGAGGCGTATGCCGCCGGCGAGCTGAAGCACGGCACGATCGCGCTGATCGACGACAACCAGCCGGTCATCGCCGTCTGCTGCAACGACGCGCTGGCGGACAAGACCGTCAGCAACATCGTCGAGGTCAAGGCGCGCGGCGCGAAGGTGCTTGCCGTGACCTTCCGCGACAACCGCAAGATCGTCTCGCAGGTGGACGACGTGATCTTCGTCCCGCGCGTCGACACGCTGTTCTCGGCGCCGCTCGCCGTCGTGCCGATGCAGCTGCTTGCCTACTATGTGGCGAAGGAGAACGGCTGCGACATCGACAAGCCGAAGAACCTTGCCAAATCCGTCACCGTCGAGTGACGAACAGACAGAAAAGCCCTCCCCGAAGCGTGCTTCGGGGAGGGCTTTTGCGTATTGTCAATGCCCGCTGTAGACGCGGATGACCGAGGAGATGCTCCGGATCACCGACATACTGCGGAAGATGGCGAGCGCGTCCTCCATGTGGCGGGTCTGCACGCGGTCGGTGATGACGACGATCTCAGCCGCGTCCTCGGTGCGCTGCTTCTGGATGACCTGGCTGATGCCAACGTCGTTGTTGCCCAGCACGCCCGCGACGCTGGCGAGGATGCCGGGACGGTCCTCAACCTTGAGGCGGAGGAAGAAGCGGTGCTCGGCGTTGCCGCGCGATTGCAGCGGCAGCCCCTTGTAGGGGTTGAGCCGGACGCGGGCGTTGCAATCCGCGAGAATGTCGCGGCTGACCGCGATCAGGTCGCCCACGACGGCGCTCGCCGTCGGGAACTCGCCCGCGCCGCGTCCCTGGAACATGGCGTCGTCCAGCGCGTCGCCGTGGACGAACACCGCGTTGAACGAGTCGTTGACCGAGGCGAGCGGGTGGCGCTTCGGGATCATCATGGGCGAAACGCCCACCTCGATCTCGCCGTCCGTGCTGCGCGCGATGCCGATGAGCTTGATGACGTAGCCCATCTCGCGGGCGTAGCTGATGTCCTTTGCGGTGATCCTGGTGATGCCCTCCGCGGGCACGTCGTCAAACGTGACCTTGGAGTGGAACGCCAGCGAGGCGAGGATGGCGACCTTGCGCGCGGCGTCCAGACCCTCGACGTCGGCGGAGGGGTCGGCCTCGGCAAAGCCCAGCTCCTGCGCTTCGCGGAGCGCGACGTCGAAGTCCGTGCCCTCGTTGGTCATCTTGGTGAGGATGAAGTTCGTCGTGCCGTTCACGATGCCCATAACCTCGGTGATGTCGTTGCCCTCGAGACAGGTCATAAGCGGGGTCAGGATGGGGATGCCGCCCGCGACCGACGCTTCAAAGCGCAGATCGAGACCCTTTTTCGCGGCGAGCTGCGCCAGCTCGAAGCCGTGCGCGGCAAGCAGGTCCTTGTTCGCGGTCACGACGTGCTTGCCCGCCGCGAGCGCCGCCTCAATGTAGCTCTTCGCCGGCTCGACGCCGCCCATCAGCTCGATCACGATGCTGATATCGGGGTCGTTCAGAATGTCCTCGAAGCGGTCGGTCAGCTTCTCCTGCGGAATGCCGGGGCGCGGCTTCTTCGCGTCGCGCACGAGGACCTTGGAAATGACAAGCTCCGCGCCGATCTTGTCGGGCATCTCGCTCTTGCGGCGGTCAAGCAGCTTGTACACGCCCCCGCCGACCGTGCCCGCGCCCAGAAGCGCGGCCTGTATCGTCTTTGCCATGCGGCTCGCCCTCTTTCTTATGAATTGACCACAGTATAGCCGTCTGCGCGGAAAAAGGCAAGAAAAATCCGACGGCAAAGCGCCGCCGGATTTTGTGCGGGATCAGAGGCCCTGGGCGATCATCGCCTCGGAGATCTTGAGGAACGCGGCAATGTCGTTGCCCGCGATCAGGTCGTAGCCGAGGCCGTAGCGCTCCGCCGCGGCGGCGGAAGCGTCGTAGATACCGCTCATGATGGCGTGGAGCTTCTCGTCCACCTCCTTGCGCGACCAGCTGTAGCGGATGCTGTTCTGCGCCATCTCCAGCGCGGACACGGCCACGCCGCCGGAGCCGGCCGCCTTGGAGCCGGCGGTCAGGATCTTGGGACTCAGGCGAAGGAGCTTGAGCGCCTCCGCCGTGGCGGGCATATTCGCCGCCTCGACGTAATACTTCACGCCGCCCGCGAGCAGATGCACCGCGTCGGTGACGTCGATCTCGTTCTGCGTCGCGCAGGGCATGGCGACGTCCACGCTCTGCTCCCACGGCTTCTTGCCCGCGAAGAACTCCGCCTCGGGGAAACGCTCGGCATAGGACGCGATCTTGTCCGCGCCGCTTGCGCGCAGCTCGGCGAGGAACGCCAGCTTCTCCGGCGTGCCGACGCCGTCTTCGTCGAGGATATAGCCGTCGGGACCGGAGACGGTCACGACCTTCGCGCCCAGCGCGCTCGCCTTCTTGCAAACGCCCCACGCCATGTTGCCGAAGCCGGACACGGCGATGCGCTTGCCCTTGATCGTGTCGCCCTGATGCTCGAGCATACGGTCGAGGAAGTAGACCGCGCCCGCGCCCGCCGCCTCCTGACGGATCTTGCTGCCGCCGTAGGTCAGGCCCTTGCCGGTCAGCGCGCTGCTCTCGGCTCTGCCGCAGATGCGCTTGTACTGGCCGTAGAGATAGCCGATCTCGCGCGTGCCCACGCCGATGTCGCCGGCGGGCACGTCGGTGTCCGCGCCGATGTAGCGATAGAGCGCGGTCATGAAGCTCTGGCAGAAGCGCATGATCTCATGGTCGCTCTTGCCGCGCGGGTCGAAGTCCGCGCCGCCGGACGCGCCGCCGATGGGCAGGCCGGTGAGCGCATTTTTATAGGTCTGCTCGAAGCCGAGGAACTTGACCACCGAGGCGTTGACGTCCGGGTGGAAGCGCAGGCCGCCCTTGTAGGGGCCGATGGCGCTGGAAAACTGCACGCGCCAGCCGTGGTTCGTGTGGGCGACGCCCTGATCGTCCGTCCAGGGGACGAGGAAGGACACCATGCGCTCCGGCTCCACCATGCGCGTGAGCAGGTCGAGCTTTTCGTAGCGCGGGTCGTCCAGCGCGGGATCGATCATCTCGAGCCGCGCGCGCACGGACTGCAAATACTCCGTTTCGTTGAAGTACCGCTCCGTCAGACGGGACAGCACCCGTTCTGCGTACTGATTCATGTTGCGCCCTCCTTACACCAGACCGTAGGCAAGCATGGAATCCGCCACCTTCAGGAAGCCCGCGATGTTCGCGCCGGCGACGAGGTTGCCCGCCATGCCGTACTGCTCGGCGGAATTGACGACGTTCTTGTACAGGTCGTTCATGATCTGCTTGAGGTGGTTGTCGACCTCCTCAAACGTCCACGAGAAGCGCATGGAGTTCTGGCTCATTTCCAGCGCGGAGACCGCCACGCCGCCCGCGTTGCACGCCTTGGACGGGGCGAACAGGATGCCGGAGCCCTGCAGAGCCTCGATCGCGTCGGCGGTGGAGGACATATTGGAGCCTTCGCACACGGCGTAGCAGCCGTTCTTGAGCAGGGTCCTGGCGCTCTCGAGGTCGATCTCGTTCTGCGTCGCGCAGGGGAGCGCGATGTCGCAGGGGATCGTCCAGATGCCGCGGCAGCCCTCGTGATAGCTCGCGGCGGGCTGAAGCTCGGCGTAGGCGCTGATGCGTTTGCGCTCCTTCTCCTTGAGCTGGCGCATCAGCTCAAAGTTGATGCCGTCGGGATCGTAGACATAGCCGTTGGAATCGCTCATGGCGACGACCTTGGCGCCCATGCTCTGCGCCTTCTGGCAGGCGTACAGCGCCACGTTGCCGGAGCCGGAGATCAGGACGGTCGCGCCGTCGAAGCTCTTGCCGGCGTCGCGCAGCAGGTTGTCCGCGAAGTAGCACAGGCCGTAGCCCGTCGCCTCGGTGCGCGCGAGGCTGCCGCCGTAGGCGAGGCCCTTGCCGGTCAGCACGCCGGTGAACTCGTTGCGCAGGCGCTTGTACTGGCCGAACAGATAGCCGATCTCGCGCGCGCCCACGCCGATGTCGCCCGCGGGCACGTCGGTGTCGGCGCCGATATACTTGAACAGCTCGTTCATGAAGCTCTGGCAGAAGCGCATGACCTCGGCGTCGCTCTTGCCCTTGGGGTTGAAGTCGGCGCCGCCCTTGCCGCCGCCGATGGGCAGGCCGGTCAGGCTGTTCTTGAAGGTCTGCTCGAAGCCGAGGAACTTGATGATGCTCTCGGTGACGCTGGGGTGGAAGCGCAGGCCGCCCTTGTAGGGGCCGATCGCGCTGTTGAACTGGACGCGGTAGCCGCGGTTGACGTGGAAGTTGCCGTTGTCATCCTCCCAGGGCACGCGGAACTTGACCAGACGCTCCGGCTCCACGAGGCAGTCCATGACGCCCTCCTTGATCAGCTCGGGGCGGACCTCGACGACAGGCGCGAGCGAATAAAGCACCTCGCTGACCGCCTGATGATATTCCTTCTGCTCGGGATCGCGTGCAATGACGCGCTCCATCAAGCCGCTGAGATATTCATTCTTGATTTCCATACGATACTCCTCCTAAGAGTATTATCAAAATTAATCAACGTATTGATTAAAAATATTAAAGCACGATGGGGGCAAAACGTCAATCGGACGATGGCACAAAAGAATTGCGGCGAAGCAAAAAAACCTTGTATCTAATTACGAAGCGGCGCGGCGCAAAGGGCTTGAATGTTTGTATATATAAGGTATATACTCATTTGGAAACGTAATTTGGCGCTGGGAGGGAGAATATGGCGACATTTTTACACGCGGTCGCGTCGGTGACGGTCATTCTGCTGCTGACGGCGACGGGCTGGGTCTGCGGCAGGATGGGCTGGATGACGGCGCAGACCAAAACGTTTTTGAGCAAGTTCCTGCTCTCGATGGCGGTGCCGTGCATGAGCATTTACAGCCTGCGCAACAACCTGACGCGCGAGATGCTCAGCGATTCGCCGGAGCTGCTGGCGGTGCCTTACATCGGCATCGGGCTGCTGTTCGTGCTCACCTACCTGCTTGCGCGGGCGCTGCACATCCCGAAAAAGCGCCGCGGCGTGTTCATGGTCATGTCCGCGATGTCCAACACGCTCTTCATCGGCTACGCCATGTGCACCCAGCTCTTCGGGGACGTCTGCGTGCCCTATGTGATGTTCTACTGGTTCGCCAGCACCTGCTACACGCAGACCGTCGCCATGTGGCTCATCCGCCGCAGCGGCGAGGCGGACGACGGAGCGCGGAAGCATCCGCTTGCGTTCCTGCGCTCGCCGACGGTGCTGGGCGTGTTCGTCGGCATCCTGCTCGTGCTGCTGGACGTCCGGCTGCCGTCGTTCCTGATGTCCTATCTGAAGTACATGAACAGCGTCGTCTCGCCGCTGGCGCTGCTGCTGACCGGCTACATTATATATGAGATGGGCTGGGACAAGCTGCGCCTCGACCGCGACCTCACGGTGTCGATGTGCTGCCGCTTCCTGCTGGGGCCGGCGGTGATCCTGGCGTTCTGCATCCTGTTCGGCGTCGAGGGTCTGGCGCGCAGCACCTTCCTCGTGCAGGCGGCGATGCCGACCGTGACGCAGACGGTGGTCGCCGCCACGCAGTACGGCGCGGACGACCAGTTTGCCGCGCACGGCGCGGCGGTGTCGACGCTGGCGAGCTTTATCGTGATCCCCGTGCTGATGATGCTCCTGTAAATGATATGAAGCAGCCCCGCCGGTTTTGAACCGGCGGGGCTGTGTTCTATGGAAGCAGGGCAAGCAGCTCGCGCAGTCTGGGGACGGGGAGCTGCCCGGGCGCGGAGCTGTTTTCCGCCGCGCCGAAGGTCAGGCACGAGCCGCAGAACCCGCAGGCGACGCGGCTGAGCACGCCGTGCGCGCCCATCGAGATCGCAATGAACGGGCGGTCGGCGTCGTGGTCGCGGAAGGCGACCGCCGCCGAGAGCAGCGAGAGCGCGTCGGCGTCGCTGTGCGCCATGACCGCGAGCTTGGGGATATCCGCGCCCAGCTCCTGCGCCTCGCGCAGAAAGCCGCGCATGACCTCCTGCGGCGGCGTGGCGGCAAAGTCGTGGCGCGAGCCGACGGCGGCGCAGCCGGCGGCGTGGACGCCGTCGATCAGCGCCCTTGCCGCTTCCGCGCCGACGGAAAGTTCCACGTCCGCAAGGTCGACGCAGCCGCTTTGCGCGGCGGCGAGCGTCAGCGCGGCGTAGTCCGCCGGGTCGAGCGCGGCGGCGCCGCCCTCGCGCGCGGTGCGGATCGTGAACAGCAGCGGCAGCGCGCCGAGCGCGCCGCGCAGGGCCTGCAGCGTGTCGCGCAGCGCGTCGGGCGCGGCAAGCCCCTCGTAGAAGTCGGCGCGCCACTCGACAAGGTCGGCGCGCAGGGACACGGCTTCGGCGGCCTCCGCGAGGACGTCCCGCCGCGTCCCGCCGACGAGGGGCACGGCGATCTTCGGCCTGCCTGCGCCGAGAGCGACGCCGCGAACGGTGAGCGGACGCATCAAAGCTGCTCGCGCTTGAGCGTGTCGATCAGGCGCGGCACGAACTGCTTCTTGCGGCTCAGCACGCCGGGCAGCATCGCCATCTGATCGGCGACCTCCGTCTCAAAGGCGTGGGCGATGATCTCCTCCGCGCCCTTGCCGCACATGAGCAGGTCGCTGGAGCTGCTGCGCACGTCGGTGAAGAGGTAGAACACGAAGTCGAGACCCTTGGTCTCCCGCGCGGTCTCCAGATACGGTCCCACCAGCGCCTCCGCCGCCTTGCGGTTTTTCTCGCTCATGTAGCTGCCCTGACCCACGCCGAAGTGGAACGGGCCGCTGTTGAAGATCTTGTAGTCGCTGTAGAAGATCTGCTCGGCGGTCTCGCCGCTGATGTCGCCTCCGTGCTCGAACATATCGTCGGCATAGGACTCCAGATCGACGTTGGCGAGCTTCGCCAGCGCGCGCGCCGCCTGCTCGTCGAAGGGCGTGCAGGTGGGCGAGCGGAACATCAGCGTGTCGGACAGGATGGCGGAGAGCATCAGACCGGCCGTCTGCGGGTCGATCTCCACGCCGTTCTCCTGATACATCTGATAGATGATGGTGCAGGTGCAGCCCACGGGCATATTGCGGAAGTAGACGGGGTTGTCCGTCTCCAGCGAGCCGATGCGGTGGTGGTCGATGATCTCCAGCACCTCGGCGTCCTCCAGCCCCTCCGCAGCCTGCGTCTTCTCGTTGTGGTCGACGAGGATGAGCTGCTTTTTGTGCAGGTTCAGCAGGTTGCGGCGGGAGACGACGCCCAGATACTTCCCGTCGTCGCCGAGGACGGGGAAATAGCGGTGGCGCACGGAGCCCATGATCTTCGTCGCCTGCTCCACGGGGGTGTTGAGGTTGAAGGTCATGATGTTGTCCTTGAGCATATAATAGCGGATCGGCGCCGCCTGCGAGATGATCTGGCCGGAGGCGTAGGTGTTCAGCGGCGTGCTGATGATGAGGCAGTTGCTCTCCTCGGCGAGCATCTGGATGGTCTTGGACACCTTGGAGTCCAGCCCGACCACCAGACAGCCCGCCTCCATCTCGATGGCGGTGAGCTGGCTCTCGCTGCGGTTGCTGACGATGACGACGTCGCCCTTCTTGATGGCGCGCTCCATGACCTCGGCGCTGCCCGCGCCGACGATGATGCGTCCCTCCACGGTCTTGCCCTCGGGATCGCCGACGAGCACCGTGCCGTTGATGGTGTGCAGCACGTTTTCGTAGCTGGTCTGCGCCTTGGCGAGGATGGAGGGATCCATGCCGTCCATGTTGGCGGTGGCGACGTCCTTGACCGTGATGATGCCGAGCAGATTGTTCTCGCCGTCCACCACGCAGAGCGTGTCGAGGCTCTGGTCGCGCATCCGCTCCCACGCCTGACGCATACTCATGCTGCCGTTCACGCCCTCGGCGAGGCGGATGTCTACGTCGCGCACCTGCGGGCTGACGTCGGTGTAGAGCTGGGGCATTTCCACGCCGAAGTGCTCCAGCACGAACGCTGTCTCGCGGTTGAGCTGTCCCGCGCGGCAGGGCTTGTAGGAACGGTCGGGGTCAATGATGTTCTTCAGCCGGCTGTAGGAGATGGCGGCACAGATCGAGTCGGTGTCGGGGTTGCGGTGGCCGATGACCTTGACCGCGTGAAAATTGGGGCGGGAGAAATCCTTGTCCTTGGACACGGGCGATCACACCTTTCTGATTATATCTATACAAAATTTACTATATCATGCAGGAACGGAAAAGTCCATGAAAAAACAAAAACTGCCGCTTGGAAAAGCGGCAGTTTTGCGGAAGCGACGTCAGCTCAGCGTCGTGCCCGTGAAGAGGCTGACGAGCAGGATGACGATGATCGCGGCGGGGGCGACGAACTTGATGAGGAAGCTGTACGCCTTGATCAGCGTGAACTTCACGCCGCACTGCTCGACCTCGGCGATGGCGCTCACCGGCTTCCAGACCCAGCCGGTGAAGATGCAGGTGCCCAGCGCGCACAGCGGGATCATGATGCGGTCGGTGAGGAACTCCATCGCGTCGCACAGGGCGGGGAAGGTGACGCCGTTGGCGAAGTCGAACCAGACGCCCTTGAGCGGGTACGCCGCCTGCGAGCAGGTGTAGAGGCAGCCGACGAGGAACAGCACCACGCAGGTGCCGATCGTGGTGCGGGTGCGGCCCCAGCCCTTGCGCTCGATCAGGAAGGCGACGATGCCCTCGATGAGCGAGACGCTGGACGTCAGCGCCGCGAACAGCAGCAGCAGATAGAACAGGAAGCCGAAGAACGCGCCGCCGGGCATATGCTCGAACACGCCCGCGAGCGACACGAAGGCGAAGCCGCCGCCCTTGCCCACGCCGTCGGGGCCGAGGGTCGCAAACACGGCGGGAACGACGATGAAGCCCGCCAGCACCGCCACCATCGTGTCCATCGTGCACACGAGGAAGGTGTTCTTGGCGATGTCCTCGCTCTTGGGCAGGTAGGAGCCGTAGGTCACCATGATGGACATACCGAGCGAGAGGGAATAGAACGCCTGGGACAGCGCGATCAGGAAGGTCTGGGGCGTGACCTTGCTCCAATCCAGAGAGAGCATGTACTTCAGGCCTTCGCCCGCGCCGGGCAGCGTCGCCGAGCGGACAAAGAGGACGATGAGGATGAGGAACAGAGCGGGCATACCGACCTTGTTGAACTTCTCGATGCCGCCCTCGACTCCCTTGATGATGACGACGGCGCAGATGATGAGGAACAGCGCGGCGAAGCCGATGACCACCCAGGGCGTGAAGGTCGCGCCGCCGGCGGCGTCATAGCCCAGCATGGCGTAGAAGTAGCCCAGCGGGTCGCCGTAGACCCTGTGCGGCTCGGCGACATAGCTGACGACATAGCGCAGCACCCAGCCGCCGACGTGGGAGTAGTAGCAGGTGATGATGAAGGCGACCAGCCAGCCCATCCAGCCGACCCAGGTGTAGCCCTTGTGCCCCAGCTTCTTGAACGCGTCCACGACGTTGGACTGGCTGGCGCGGCCGAGGGACAGCTCCGAGAGCATGACCGGCATACCCAGCAGCGGCACGATCAGCAGGTACATCAGCAGGAACGCTCCGCCGCCGCCCTCAAAGGCCTTGCCGGGGAACTTCCAGATATTGCCCAGGCCCACGGCGGAGCCTGCGGCCGCAAGGATGAAGCCGAGCTTGCTTCCCCATTGCGCGCGTTTGTTTTCCATGTGTCGTTTCTCCTTTGCTTTTCGCGGAAATTGTACAAAAAATTCCAAATAATTTTACGCGGACGGAGCCTGTTTGTAAAGTCAAAAAAATTAATAACGATATTAAAAAGATTTCATGGAAAAAAGCGGGATTTGCCGTTATAATGGGCGAAAAACGATGGGGAGGACGGGCGTATGCGCGGAGCGATCTTTGACATGGACGGGCTGCTGATCGACTCGGAGACGATTTGGCAGGACGAATGGCACAACATCGCGCGCGAGCGCGGCGTCACCCTGCCGGACGATTTCCCGTCGCAGATGTGCGGCACGGGCGGCGCGCGGACGCGGGAGGTCGTGCGCCGGAACTACGGCGTGGACGATCCCGAGCCGATCATGCGCGAGTGCTCCGCGCGGGTGCACCGGAGGCAGGAGCACGGCGTACCGCTCATGCCCGGCGTCCGCGTGATCCTGGACGGGCTGCGCGCGCAGGGCTGCCGCATCGCGGTGGCGAGCAGCAGCCCCATGGACATGATCGAGCGCAACCTCCGCTTCCACGGCATCGAGGGCTGCTTCGACGCGCTGGTGTCGGGGCTTGAGGCGGCGCACGGCAAGCCCGAACCGGACGTGTTCCTGCTGGCGGCGGAGCGCATCGGCGTGCCGCCGGAGCAGTGCTGGGTGTTCGAGGACGGCACCGTCGGCGTGGAGGCGGGCTGGCGCGCGGGCTGCCGCACGGTCATGATCCCGGATCAGGTCGCGCCGACGCCCCGGGCGAGGGAGATGTGCTGGGGGATCTTTCCCAGCCTCGACGCGGCGTGGGAAGCGATCCGAAACACGCAATAATTCAAAAAAGCGGCGAAGCCGCTTTTTGAGACGCAAAACGCCTGCGCAAAGCGCAGGCGTTTTGCGTTATGGAATTTGTTTACTGGGGCGTGCCGTCGCTGTTGAAGGTCGGGAGCTTTTCAAGGAACAGGATGTCCTTGCGCGCCGCGGCGCCGCCCTCGGCGAGAACCGCCATGCGCCCCGCGACCGTGCCGCCCGCCTTCTCGACCAGAGCCTCCATCGCCTTGAGCGAGCCGCCGGTGGAGATCACGTCGTCCACGATGAGGATCTTCTTGCCCTTCATCATCGCCGCCTCGTCGCTGCCGAGGTAGAGCTTCTGGAGCGAGAGGGTGGTGATGGACTGGTCGTCCACGCTGATGGGGTCGGGCATATAGACCTTCGGGCCCTTGCGCGCGATGAAGTACTTCTCCGCGCCGCTCTGGCGCGCCATCTCGTGGATCAGGGGGATGCTCTTTGCCTCGGCGGTGAACAGATAGTCGTAGTCCAGCTGCTCCGCCAGCTTGAGCAGGTCGCGCGCGCAGGCGACGGTCAGCTCCGCGTCGCCGAACATGATGAATGCGCCGATGGACAGATCGTCGTTCACCTTGCAGATGGGAAGCTCGCGGGTCAGCCCCGCAACGTGCATCGTATAAGTCGCCATGTGAGGAAACTCCCTTCTGTACATATAATTACACAATAATTATACAATCCGCGCGGGAAAAGTCAAGCGTATCTCGGTCAAATTGGCGCTTGCAAGGCGATACCGATTATGATATAAAAATAGTTTGTATGATTGTAAACCTGCAAAGGAGAATGCGATATGATCAAGCAACAACTGGAAGCCATCCGCGCGGCGGCGGTCGCGGCGATGGAAAAGGCCGAGAAGGCGGAGGAGCTGGAGGCGCTGCGCGTCCAGTACCTCGGCAAGAAGGGCGAGCTGACCGCCGTGCTCAAGCAGATGGGCAAGCTCTCCGCGGAGGAGCGCCCCGTCGTCGGGCAGCTTGCCAACGACATCCGCGCGAAGCTGGAGAGCGCGATCGCCGGCCGCGCCGAGCAGATCGCCAGCCGCGCGATGGCGGCGAAGCTGCTCAGCGAAACGGTGGACGTCACCATTCCCGGCGAGACGCGCCGCCTCGGCAAGCAGCATCCGATGTACCAGGTGCTCGACGAGATCAAGGACATCTTCATCGGCATGGGCTTTGAGGTCATCGAGGACCGCGAGGTCGAGCTTTCGGAGTACAACTTCACCAAGCTCAACGTCGAGGAGGGCCACCCCGCCCGCGAGTGGAGCGACACCTTCTACTTCACCGAGGACAGCTCCATCCTCCTGCGCACCCAGACCAGCCCCATGCAGATCCACGCCATGGAGACCCGCCCGCTGCCCATCCGCATGATCGCGCCGGGCCGCGTCTACCGCAAGGACGAGGTGGACGCCACACATTCGCCCATGTTCCACCAGATCGAGGGCATGGCGATCGACAAGGGCATCACGATGGCAGACCTCAAGGGCACGCTCAACGAGGTCGTGCGCCAACTCTACGGCGAGGACACCGTCACCCGCTTCCGCCCGCACCACTTCCCGTTCACCGAGCCGAGCTGCGAGATGGACATCCAGTGCTACAAGTGCCATGGCGCGGGCTGCCCCACCTGCAAGGGCGAGGGCTGGATCGAGGTGCTCGGCGCCGGCATGATCCACCCCAAGGTGCTCGAGGGCTGCGGCATCGACTCGTCGGTCTACTCCGGCTGGGCGTTCGGCTTCGGCCTGGAGCGCCTCGCGCTGGGACAGTATAAAATCAGCGACCTGCGTCTGATCTTCGAGAACGACGTGCGGTTCCTGGAGCAGTTTTAAGGAAGGAGGGCAATCATCATGATTTTAAGCAGAAAATGGCTCAACGAATTCGTCGACCTGCGCGACGTGAGCGACAAGCAGTTCAACGACGAGATGACGCTCTCCGGCTCCAAGGTCGAGACCGTCGAGCGCGAGGGCGCGGAGATCAAAAACGTCGTCGTCGGCCGGATCGTCGAGATGGTTCGCCACGAGAACAGCGACCATATGTGGGTTTGCCAGATCGACGTCGGTCAGGGCGCGCCCATCCAGATCGTCACCGGCGCGCAGAACCAGAAGGTCGGCGACCTCGTCATCGTCGCGCTGGACGGCTCCGACCTGCCCGGCGGCAAGCACATCGAGGCGGGCAAGCTGCGCGGCGTCCAGTCCAACGGTATGTGCTGCTCCTTCGCGGAGCTGGGCATGACCGAGCACGACTGGCCCCACGCCGCGACCGACGGCCTGTTCATCCTCGGCGACGACCCCGACGTCATGGCGAAGAATCCCCAGCCCGGCGACGAGATCACGAAGGTGCTGGGCTATGACGATTCCGTGGTCGAGTTCGAGATCACGCCCAACCGCCCCGACTGCCTGAGCGTCATCGGCCTCGCCCGCGAGGCGAGCGCGACCTTCCGCCGCCCGCTCAAGCTGCACAAGCCCGAGGTCAAGGGCTGCGGCGGCAGCATCGCCGAGCTGGTGGACATCGAGATCGAGGACGGCGACCTCTGCCCGCGCTACACCGCGCGCATGGTCAAGAACGTGAAGATCGCGCCGTCCCCGCTGTGGCTGCGCGAGCGCCTGCGCGCCTCCGGCGTGCGCCCGATCAACAACATCGTGGACATCACGAACTATGTGATGCTTGAATACGGCCAGCCGATGCACGCCTTCGACTTCTCCTGCGTGGAGGGCGGCAAGATCGTCGTGCGCACCGCGCGCGAGGGCGAGACCATCCAGACCCTCGACGGCAACGAGCGCAAGCTGACGACCAATATGCTCTGCATCTGCGACGAGAACCGCCCCGTCTGCGTGGCGGGCGTCATGGGCGGCGCGAACAGCGAGATCGTGGGCGACACGGCGATGGTGCTCTTCGAGAGCGCGAACTTCAACGGCGTGTCCGTCCGCCGCACGGCGACGGCGCTGGGTATGCGCACCGACGCGTCCAGCCGCTACGAGAAGGGGCTCGACCCGATGAACACCATCAAGGCGGTCGAGCGCGCCTGCGAGCTGGTCGAGCTGCTGGGCTGCGGCGAGGTCGTGGACGGCGTGATGGACGTCATCGCCCGCGACAAGGCGGAGACGGTCATCCGCATGGAGCCGGCGAAGGTCAACGCCTTCCTCGGCACGGAGATCCCGGCGCAGGATATGTACAAGTACCTTGCGAGCGTGGACATCGTCACCCGCGACGGCAGCCTTCCCGACGGCGACGCCGACGTGGTCGTGCCCTCGTGGCGCGCGGACGTGCAGGCGATGGCCGACCTCGCGGAGGAGGTCGCCCGCTTCTACGGCTACAACAACATCCCCAACACCCTGACCAAGGGCGAGACGACCCGCGGCGGCTTCACCGCCGTGCAGAAGTTCGAGCGCGCGCTCGGCGTCTCCTGCCGCGCGCTGGGCTTCGACGAGATCATCACCTACTCGTTCATCAGCCCGTCCTACTACGACAAGATCCGCATGGCGGAGGACGACGAGCGCCGCGCCAGCCTGAAGATCCTCAACCCGCTGGGCGAGGACACCTCCATCATGCGCACGACCATCCTGCCCTCCATGCTGGAGATCGTGACCCGCAACTACAACTACCGCAACAAGTCCGTCCGCCTCTACGAGCTGGGCAAGATCTACCGCCCCCGCGCCGACGGCCTTGCCGACGAGCCGAAGGTGCTCGCCCTGGGCGCCTACGGCGACGGGATCGACTTCTTCGGCTTCAAGGGCGCGGTCGAGGCGATCCTCCGCGAGGCGAAGATCGCGAACGTGCGCTTCAGCGCCCGTCAGGACAACCCCTCCTACCATCCCGGCCGCTGCGCCGAGGTCTGGGCGGGCGAGACGCTGCTGGGCGTGTTCGGCCAGATCCACCCGCTGGTGTGCGCCACCTACGGCGTCGAGACCGAGGTCTACGCCGCGGAGCTGAGCTTCGAGACGCTGTACGCGGTGCGCGGCGGCAAGCCGGAGTACCGCCCGCTGCCGAAGTTCCCCGCCGCCACGCGCGACATCGCCGTCGTCTGCGCCGAGAGCGTCACCGTCGGCGCGCTGGAGGAGTGCATCCGCGCCGCCGCCGGCGAGATCCTGCGCGAAACCGCGCTGTTCGACGTCTACCGCGGCCCCGGCATCGCCCCGGGCAGCAAGAGCGTCGCGTTCTCGCTGGTGCTCCGCGCCGACGACCGCAGCCTCACCAGCGAGGAGGCGGACGCCGCCATGAAGCGCATCGTCGCCGCGCTGGACGAAAAGCTGGGCGCGCGCCTGCGCTGATATTACGTTATTGTTACAAGTCGCACAAAAGCCTTTACTTTTTGCTTCGCCTGCGTTATACTACCCGCATAAAGGAGGGGACAGGACATGGATGATTTTACCCGTAAATTTGACGCTGTTCAGGAAAAGGACGCCGCGATCCGCCACATCCTCACGACGGTCTATGCCGCGCTGGAGGAAAAGGGCTATAATCCGGTCAACCAGATCGTGGGTTACATCCTCTCTGAAGACCCCACTTATATCACGAACCACCATGAGGCGCGCACGCTGATCCGCAAGCTGGATCGCGACGAGCTGCTGCAGGTGCTGGTGCGCAACTATCTGAACAAGTAAGGGAAACCAAACATCAGAGGGGGCTTTCCGCCGCGCGCGGAAAGCCCCCTTGTGATTTTGTACAAGATATCGTGGTGAATCTCTCCGCTTTTTCCATACCATGCGGTTGACAGGAGCGGAGGAAGATGTTAAAATGGTTACAAATTGTAACAGATTTTGAAGGAGAGTAATTATGGAAGACGAAAAGATTCTTATGTATAACGGTCACCCGCTGCGCCGCGCGGACAATCTGATCTATTACGGCTCGATGGCGGACAAATATATCGTGATGATGCAGGTGCTCGACAGCGAGCCGCTCAAGGATATCTCGATGGCGAAGCGCATCTCGATCCAGCTTCAGCTCACCGGCACCAACCTCAAGTCCCGCGACCGCGTGGTGCGCAGCACCGAAAAGGGGAGCATGGCGGAGGCGATGGAGTTCGCCTCCATCTGGCTCGAGCGCGCGCTGTCCGGCAAGATGTGATCCGAACAGATCCGAAACGATACGAGAGATACGATAATGAAAGAGAAACGATCCATACTGCGCGGCCTGCGCACGGCGGCGATCGGCGCTGCTCTGGCCTGCGCGATGACGGCGGGCGCCTTCGCCGTGGACACCGGCGTGATCACCGGCGACGTGGTCAACGCCCGCAAGGGTCCCGGCACCTCTTTCGAGCGCGTCGAGCAGCTTGCCAAGGGCAAGCAGGTGACGATCCTTGCCGAGGAGAACGGGTGGTACAAGATCGCGTGGAACAGCTCCACGGGCTATGTCAGCAAGAGCTACGTCTCTTCGAGCAGCAGCGGTTCCACCGCCGCTGTGTCTTCCGCCGCGCCCAACGCCACCGTCACCGGCGGCAACATCAACGTGCGCACCGGCCCGGGCACGGGCTACAGCCGCATCACCGCCCTCGGCACGGGCAAGCGCGTCGCGGTGCTGGAGACCAGCGGAAACTGGTACAAGATCGGCTTTGACGGCAAGGCCGGCTACATCATGAGCAGCTACATCATCCGCGACGGCGAGGCGGCGCCCGCCGCCTCCGCGCAGACGGCGTCCGCACCCGCCGCTGCGGCCGCGCCCGCGGCTGCGGCCGCCGAGGGCAACGCCACGGTCAAGGGCGGCAACATCAACGTGCGCTCCGGCCCGGGTACGGGCTACAGCCGCGTCGCCATCGTCGGCACGGGCAAGCGCGTCACGCTGCTGGCGGAGGAAGGCGGCTGGCTCAAGATCAGCTTCGACGGCAAGACTGGCTACATCCTCGGCACCTATATCACGCCGGACGCCGGCGCGATGGAGGGTCTGGTCGCCGCGGAGTCGGCGGAGGACGGGTTCCCGACCGTCACGGTGGAGTCCACCGAGGTCTCCGCCAACGCCGCCGCGGGCGCGACGGACGGCAGCCGCACGGGCTTCATCACCGGCGGCACGATCAACGTCCGCACCGGCCCGAGCACCGAGACCGAGCGCATCACCCAGGTCGGCACCGGCAAGAAGGTGACGATCCTTGCCGAGGAGAACGGCTGGCTCATGATCAGCTTCGACGGCAAGACCGGCTATGTGCACGGCGACTATGTCTACGAGGGCGACAGCCTGCCCGCGTCCTCCGTGGGCGCGCAGGTCGCGGCGATGGCGGCGCAGTACGCTGGCACGCGCTATGTCTACGGCGGCGCGGCGCCGGGCGGCTTCGACTGCTCCGGCTTCACGCTGTACCTCTACAAGCAGTTCGGCTACTCCCTGCCGCACACCGCGTCGGGACAGTACGCCAACTGCGGCGTCAAGGTTTCGCGCAGCAACCTCCAGCCCGGCGATCTGGTGTTCTTCACCAGCTCCGGCTCCGGCGGGAAGATCACCCACGTCGCCGTCTATACCGGCAACGACCAGATCATCCACGCCCGCTACAGCGTCGGCAAGGTACATATCAACTACCTCTCCGAGAACTACTACAACAAGAACTACGTCGGCGCGATCCGCATCGCGTGACCGAAGAAACGAAAAATATCCCGACGGCTCAGGCCGTCGGGATATTTTTGCGTTTGGAATGATGCAGGCATATCGCCATGACCGCTGCCGAAACGACCACCAGCACGGCGGAGAGCGCCTGCGACACGCGCACCGGCGCGCCGAAGAGCGTGACGCCGAACAGGTAGAGGCTGTCCTCGCGCAGGCCCTCGATCCACACGCGGCCCAGCCCGTACCACAGGAAGTAGAACAGGAAGTTCTGCCCGTTGAAGCGGCGGCGCTTCGAGAGCACGAGCCACAGCAGCAGAAAGCCCGTCAGATTCCAGAGGCTTTCGTAGAGGAAGGTCGGATGTACGTCGTAATACTCGCCCGTCACCGCCCAGAGGCGCATCCGCCACGGCACGTCCGTCACCGCGCCGAACGCCTCGCGGTTCATGAAGTTGCCCCAGCGCCCGATGCTCTGCCCGATGAACACGCCCATGACGTTGCAGTCCGCCGCGGCGAGGAAGGGGAACTTCTTCACGCGGCTGACCGCCCACGCGGTCAGAAAGCTGGCGATGATGCCGCCGTAGATGGCGAGCCCGCCGTCCCAGATGCGGAGCATTTTGCCGAAGTCCAGCGCGCTGTCGGCGGTGCGGTAAAAATCAAGGTAGAAAATGACATAGTAGGCGCGCGCGCCCAAAATGCCGGCGGGCGCGGCCCAGATCGCGGTGTCCAGCACATTGTCCTCGGTGAAGCCGAACTTCGGCGCCTGCCGCATACAGAACCAGATCGCCAGCAGCAGCCCCGCCGCGATGAGGACGCCGTACCAGTAGACGCCGTTGCCGACGTCGAGCGCCTTGCTGCTCGCGGTGAACTGCCAGTCCCCGAACAGACCGGGGAAGGCAATGGGCGAGGTGCTGGGGATGACGTCCTTCAGGCTCATGCTCCCACCTCGCTCTTCGGCACGAGGATCGAGGTGGCGCGGCGCTCCTCGACGATGTTCTCGCGCAGGAAGGCTTCGACGTCCGCCTTGGTGATCGAGTCGTAGACCTCCGGGAAGCGGAAGCCGTCAAAGCCGCGGAAGTATCCGTCCGACATACCGATGGCGATGTTCTCGAACGAGTTGAGCGAGCGCAGCGACGCGCCGAAGTTTGCGCGGCGGATCTGCTCGTAGTAGTCGGGGTCCACGCCCTCGCGGCCGAGACGCGCCGCCTCGTCCATGATCGCGCGCGCCACCGCCTCGGGGTCCTTGCCCTCGCCGCCGGCGAAGACGTAGGCGACGCCCGGAAGCTGGTCGAAATCGCCGCCGAAGCTGCTGTTGATCAGCCCCTCGTCGTACAGACGCATATACAGCGGCGAGGATTCGCCGAAGAGCAGGTCGCAGGCCAGCTCGCCGATCAGGCTCTGGCGGAACAGCGCCTCGCCGTCCGTGCTTGCGGCGCACTTGAAGCCGACGAGGTACTGCTGCTGGGCGATCTCCATCGGGCAGACCTCGCACGCCTTGTTGACGGACAGCTCCTCCGCCGCGCCGTAGTCGCGCTCGATCTCGCCGCCGCGCTCCGCGGGCAGCGCCTCGCGCGCCAGCGCGAGCACCGCCTCCGCGTCCACGTCGCCCACGATGCACAGCATCATGTTCGACGGCGCGTAAAACGCCTTGTGGCAGGCGTAGAGCGTCTCGGGCGTGATCTCCTGAATGCTCTCCACCGTGCCCGCGATGGGGACGCGCGCGGGGTTCGTCCGATACAGGCAGTTGAGAAGGTTCTTGTACACGCGCCAGTCGGGCGTGTCCTCGGTCATGCGGATCTCCTGCGCGATGATGCCGCGCTCCTTGTCCACGCTCTCCTGCGTGAAGTACGGCACAGAAACGAACGAGAGCAGGATGCGCAGGTTCTCCTCAAAATGCTCCGTGCAGTCGAAGTAGTAGGCCGTCACGGAGTTGGCGGTGAAGGCGTTCGGCTCCGCGCCGTTCTGCGACAGCGTCTGCAGCGCGTTGCCGTCCGCCGTGTCGAACATCTTGTGCTCCAGATAGTGCGCGATGCCGGCGGGCGTGTCGTGCCACACGCCGTCGAGCCGGAACTTCATGTCGATGCCGCCGTAGCGCGTGACGAAAAAGGCGTAGCGCCGGCGGTAGCCGGGCTTCGGCACGATGGCGACGCGCAGCCCGTTTTCCAGCGTCTCGCTGAGCACCGTCTCTCCGATGCGCGGGTATTCGGTCTTAGTCATTGGCTTGCTCCTCCCCCTTGAGGAAATACACGGTGTCGAGCGTCATGCTCCGCGCGGCGGCGGCGACGCGCTCCGGCGTCACGGCGTCGAGCGCGGCCATCATCTCCTCCTCGCTCTCCCACAGGCCCGTCGCCGCCTGTCCGAGCAGGTTTTCCTCCATGCGCGTGACGGAGTCCTCGCGCGAGCGGATGGCGTTGAACAGCACGCCCTTCGCGCCGTCCAGCTCCCACGGCTCGATCTCGCCGTGCTTGACGTCCTCCAACTGCGCCTCGATCGTTTCGCGCGCGTGCGAAAAATCCTCGAACGCCACGCCGGAGGACACCGTCACGATGCCCTTGGAGCGGTGGAAGCCGCTGGAGGCGTAGTAGCACAGCGAGAGCTTCTCGCGCACGTTGAGGAACAGCTTGGAGTTGCTGTAGCCGCCGAAGATCAGGTTGGCGACCATCATCGCGTGATGATCCTCCGTCGCGGCGCGCCAGCCCATCGCCAGCTTGCCCTGCGTGACGTCCATCGTCTCGGAGAAGCTGCGCGGCGTCTCCGGCGCGGCGACGCGGACGGAGGCGGCGGGCGTGACGCGCTCGCCGTGGGGCAGGGCGGCGACGCCGCGGCGCAGCGCGTCCTCCACGCGCTCGATCGGCGCGCTGCCGCAGTAGAACAGCTCGACGCGCGCGGTCATCAGCGTGTTCTGGTAGAAGTCCCAGAGCGCCGCGCCGTCCAGCGCGGCGACCGCCTCCTCCGTGCCGAGGCGGGGGATGCCGTAGCGCTCGCCGCGGCACATCTCCTCGATGAGCCGCTTGTCGGCGTAGTCGCGCTTGTCGTCGAGAATGGAGCGGATGGCGTCGATGAGGTTGTCCTTCTCGCCGTCCACATAGTCGGAGCGGAAGACGCCGCCCTCGGTTGCGGGGCGCAGCAGCACCTCGCCGAGCAGCTCCGCCGCCGATTCGAGCAGCCGGTCGCCGCCGAGGGCGAAGCGGTCGTCGATGAAGCTCGTGATGAAGCCGAAGCACTGGTTCTCGCCCTTCTTGCGCACGGTGAAGCTCAGCCCCGCGCCGTACAGCAGATCGAGCGCGCGGGAGAGCGCGAGCATATCGCCGTGGCGCGCCGTGCCGCGGCGGAGCACCGCCGGCAGCAGCGCGCCGGCCGCGGTGCGCCCGGCGTCCAGCGGGACGACGAGCTGCGCGGACAGCAGCCCTGTTTTGAACTTCGTTGCGTGGATGTAGTTGAAATAGACCCCCGGGGAAAGCTCTTTGCGGACAGATTTCATGGCGTGTCCTTTCCTTCGCATAATATCACTTCTATAGCATAACACAAAACGGCGGAGAATACCACCGCTTTTCTGAAAAATCGCCTTGACGCTTGCGCGCAGCGGTGACAGGTGCGCCGGAGGCGTGCGGGAAGCGCGGCGAAGTCTTTTCAAAATAGAGACAACGCCTCTTTTTTGACAGACGAAACGCCCGGACTGCGGTTCGGGCGTTTTTTTGTAAATTCGTCCGCGATTTCGCCAAATTTTCCTTGACATTTGGGCTACAATGGGGTAAACTAGCTCCTGTTGTAAAGGAATAGAACTTTACACAGAGCCTTGTCAAGGAGGAAGCGACCGTGAAAAACCAGACCTACCGCATGACCATGCTCTTCGATTTTTACGGGGAGCTTCTCACCGAGCGGCAGAAGGAGTTCTACCAGCTCTATTACGACGAGGATCTTTCGCTTGCCGAGATCGCGGAGAACTACGGCATCTCCCGCCAGGGTGTGCGCGACGTCATCGTCCGCGCCGAGGCGTACATGACCGAGATCGAGGACAAGACGGGGCTGGTCAAGCGCTTCATGCAGCGCGTGCCGCACGTCGAGGCGATCGAGGCCGCGGTGGACGGGATCGAGCGCATGAATCACAAGCTGTTTGAGGACAGGCAGCTCGCGGCGCTGTGCGCGGAGATTCGGAAAGAGTCCGCGGCGCTCAAGGAATGAGGACAAGGATGAGGATCGGCTATGGCATTTGAGGGTCTTTCCGAAAAACTGAATGCGGTCTTCAAGAACCTGCGCGGCAAGGGACGCATCACCGAGGAGGACATCCGCCTTGCGATGCGCGAGGTGCGCATGGCGCTGCTGGAGGCGGACGTCAGCTATAAGGTCGTCAAGGACTTCGTCAAGACGGTCAGCGAGAAGGCGATGGGCGCCGACGTGCTCGACAGCCTCACGCCCGCCCAGCAGGTCATCAAGATCGTCAACGAGGAGCTGACCGCGCTGATGGGCGGCGCGAACGCGCGCCTGACCTACGCCTCCCAGCCGCCCAGCGTCGTGATGATGGTGGGCCTTCAGGGCGCCGGCAAGACGACGAACGTCGCCAAGCTGGCGGGTTTGATCCGCTCCCAGCAAAGCAAGCGCCCGCTGCTCGTCGCCTGCGACGTGTACCGTCCCGCGGCGATCACGCAGCTGCAGGTCGTCGGCTCCCAGCTCGACCTGCCCGTGTTCGAGATGGGCCAGAGCGACCCGGTCAAGATCGCGCAGGAGGCGATCCGCTACGCCAAGGACCACGGCAATGACGTCGTCATGCTCGACACCGCCGGCCGCCTCCATGTGGACGAGGCGCTGATGGACGAGCTCAAGCGCGTCAAGGCGGCGGTCAGGCCTAGCGAGATCCTGCTGGTCGTGGACGCCATGACCGGTCAGGACGCGGTCAACGCCGCCACCGCCTTCGACGAGGCGCTCGGCATCGACGGCGTGGTGCTCACCAAGCTGGACGGCGACGCCCGCGGCGGCGCGGCGCTTTCGATCCGTGCGGCGACGGGCAAGCCCATCAAGTTCATCGGCACGGGCGAGAAGCTCGACATGATCGAGCCGTTCCATCCCGACCGCATGGCGTCCCGCATCCTCGGCATGGGCGACGTGCTGTCGCTCATCGAGAAGGCGGAGCAGAACTTCGACGAGGAGCAGGCAAAGAAGCTGGAGGAGAAGATCCGCAAGAACCGCTTCACGCTTCAGGACTACTACGAGCAGCTGCTGCAGCTCAAGCGCATGGGTGACCTCAGCCAGCTGGCGGAGATGATGCCCGGGCAGCTCGGCCGCCAGATGCAGTCCGCCGAGATCGACCCGAAGATGATGGCGCACACCGAGGCGATCATCCTGTCCATGACGCCGGAGGAGCGCGAGAACCCCAAGCTCATCGGGCCGAGCCGCAAGAAGCGCATCGCCGCGGGCTGCGGGCTGGAGGTCGTGGACGTGAACCGACTTTTGAAGCAGTTCGAGATGATGCAGGAGCTGACCAGACAGTTCACCCGCGGCAAGATGCCCAAGGGTATGGGCGGCTTCCCCAGCATGGGCGGGGGAGGCGGCAGGCTCAACGGCTTCGGACGCCGCAAGCGCCTGCGCTGAAACAATACGTTGATTCAATGCCACGCATTTTATCAAAATCATAAAAATCAAAAAAACAACAACTTTTGGAGGTACTTTATCATGGTTAAGATTCGTCTTCGCAGAATGGGCGCCAAGAAGGCTCCCTTCTATCGTGTCGTCGTCGCCGACAGCCGCTATCCCCGCGACGGCCGCTTCATCGAGGAGCTCGGCACCTACAATCCCTGCGTCAGCCCCGCTGAGATCAAGATCGACACCGACCGTGCGCTCGAGTGGATCAAGACCGGCGCTCAGCCCACCGAGACTGTCCGCGCGCTTCTGAAGAGAGTCGGCGCGCTCAACTAAGCGGAGGTCGTTCAGATCATGAAGGACTTGCTGCTCTACATCGCCCGCAGCCTGGTCGAGCATCCCGATGATGTGACCGTTACGGAGGTGCAGGGTACGGACGAGCTTACGCTGGAGCTGCGCGTCAATCCCGACGACATGGGCAAGGTCATCGGCCGTCAGGGCCGCATTGCTAAGGAGATCCGCACCCTCGTGCGCTCCTATGCCCAGCGCACCGGCGTCAAGGTTTCTGTGGATATCATTGACTGACCCGGACAGAAGGCTTCGATCGCGAAGCCTTCTGTTTTTTTGCCCCGCCGCGGGGGCGGAGCCGACCTTTGGCGGCAGAAACACGGTTTGACGCGGCGGCGCGAATGTGCTATGATGCAGGAAAAGCATACGGAAAAGGAGCATTTTGCCATGGGACTGTTCACCAAAGCGCCTCCGCCCATCGAGGCGCCGGAATACATCGAGGTCGGGCAGATCGTCAACACGCACGGCGTGCGCGGCGAGGTCAAGGTGCAGCCGTGGGACGTGAGCGCCGAGCGGCTGTGCACGTTCAAGACCTTCTATCTGGACGGGACGCCGTTCCGCCCGCTCAGCAAGCGCGTCCACGGCGAGATGGTGCTCATGACCCTGCCGGAGATCGAGGACATGGACGCCGCCGCCGCGCTCAAGACGAAGGTGCTGTCCATCCGCCGCGCCGACGTGCGCCTGCCCAAGGGCGAGTATTTTGACGATGAGATCGTCGGCATGAACGTGTTCAACTACTTCCCGCACTCCTACGTCGGCACGGTGACGGAGGTGCTGACCTATCCCGCCCACAAGCTCTACCGCGTCAAGGGCCCGGAGAAGACCTATCTCATCCCCGCGGTGAAGGATATCTTCGTCACCGACATCAACACCACGTCGCGGGAGATCACCGTGCACATGATCGAGGGGCTGGAAACCGATGAGGATTGACATTATGACGCTCTTCCCCGAGTCGGTCGACGCCATGCTGAACGTCAGCATCCTCGGCCGCGCGCAGGAGCGGGGGCACATCGCGATACAGACCCACCAGATCCGCGCCTACACCACCAACAAGCAGATGCAGGTGGACGACTATCCCTACGGCGGCGGGCGCGGCGCGGTGATGCAGGCCGACCCGCTCTACCGCTGCCACGCCGACATCGTGGAGAAGTTCGGCGCGGGGCACACGATCTACCTCTCGCCCTGCGGGCGCGTGTTCACGCAGGCGGTCGCGCGCGAGCTGAAGGAGAACTACGACCACCTGATCCTCGTGTGCGGGCACTACGAGGGCGTGGATCAGCGCTTCCTCGACGAGTGCGTGGACGAGGAGATCTCCATGGGCGACTTCGTCGTCACCGGCGGGGAGATCCCCGCCATGGCGCTGACCGACTGCGTGTGCCGCATGGTGCCGGGCGTGCTGCCGGAGGAGGAGTGCTTCACCGAGGAGTCGCACTGGGACGGGCTGCTGGAGTACCCGCAGTACTCCCGCCCCGACGAGTGGCACGGCAGACGCGTGCCGGACGTGCTGCTCTCCGGTCACCACGGGAACGTGGAGAAGTGGCGGCGCAAGGAGAGCTGGAAGCGCACGATGGCGCGCCGCCCCGACCTCTGGGCGCGGTTCGACGAGAGCAAGCTGACGACCAAGCAGGAGAAAAAGCTCCTGGCCGAGGCGAAAGCGGAATTTGAACAGGAGCGCGGGGAGACCTGACCCCGCGCTCTTTTTGTATGTCCGGCACAAAATAAACCGAAAACTTTTGGCATGACAGGACGGCAAAAATGTAGTATCCTATATAAAAATTTGGAGACAAAACAAATTTTACGGAGGTGCTGTGATGGCGAAGGAAAGTTACGCGGGCAAGATCAACCGCAAGCTCAGCAAAAAGCTGCGCGTGGTCGAAGTGGCGGCGGGCCGGGAGCCGGCGGATCTCGTGCTCAAGAACGCGACCTATGTGAACGTTTACTGCAACGAACTGAGCCACGGCGACATCGCGGTGGCGAACGGCCTGATCGCCGGCATGGGCGGCGAGTACCACGGCAAGACCGAGGTGGACGTGTCCGGCAAGCTGGTGCTGCCCGGCTTTGTGGACGCGCACATCCATCTGGAAAGCTCCCTGGTCTCCCCGACGGAGTTCGTCAAGGCGGTGCTGCCGCACGGCACGACCACCGTCGTCACCGACCCGCATGAGATCACGAACGTCATGGGAACGGACGGCATCGAGTACATCCTGCAGGCGACCGAGGGCCTGCCGGTGGACGTGCGCGTCATGCTGCCGAGCTGCGTGCCCGCGACGCCGCTGGACGAGTCCGGCGCCTCGCTGGACTATCGCGCCATCGACTCGTTCTATGACTACGGCCGCGTCGAGGGCCTCGCGGAGATGATGAACTTCGTCGGCGTCGTGGCGGGCGACCAGCAGGTGCTGGAGAAGATCGTCGCCGCGCAGGCGCACCACAAGAAGATCGACGGCCACGCTCCCGACCTCACGGGCAAGGAGCTCAACGCCTACATCGCCGCCGGCGTGTACTCCGACCACGAGTGCTCGAACGTCGCGGACGCGCTCGCCAAGCTGGAGCGCGGACAGTACATCATGATCCGCGAGGGCACCGCCGCGCGCAATCTGGACGCGCTGCTGCCGCTGCTCACGCCGCAGTACTACACCTACTGTATGTTCTGCACCGACGACAAGCATCCCAGCGACCTGCTGGAAAAGGGCCACATCGACTACATCGTCAAGAAGGCGATCAAGGCGGGCGTCGACCCGATCATCGCGGTCAAGTGCGCCTCGCACCACGCGGCGCGCTACTTCCTGCTCAACAACCGCGGCGCCATCGCGCCGGGCTTCCTCGCCGACTTCGTCGTCATCGACAACTTTGACGATTTCAACATCCTTTCGGTCTACAAGAGGGGCAGCCTGATGTACGACGGCAAGAACCTCGCGCCGGTGGAGCCGCCGGAGATCGACCAGTCGCTGATCCGCCACGCGCACAACACCTTCCACGTCCCGCGCCTGACGGCGCAGGACTTCGCCGAGACCCGCCCGCGCGGCGTGCTGGGCATGGTGCCGGGCGAGATCGTCACCACCGACGCGGGCTATGCCACGGACATCGACACGGAGAGCGACATCCTGAAGATGGCGGTCATCGAGCGGCATAAGAACACGCGCCACATCGGCATCGGCTACATCAAGGGCTACGGGCTGAAGTCCGGCGCGGTGGCGACCTCGATCTCCCACGACAGCCACAACATCATTGCCGTCGGCACGAACGAGGAGGACATCGCCGCGGCGGTGAACCGCGTGGTCGAGCTGGGCGGCGGCATCGTCGTCTGGGACGAGGGCAGGGCCAAGGGCGAGCTGCAGCTCGAGATCGCCGGCATCATGAGCGAGGAGCCGCTCGCCGAGGTCAACGACAAGCTGGAGGCGGCGAAGGAGGCGGCGTTCGCGCTGGGCGTCAGCCGCGGCGTCGATCCGTTCATGACGCTCTCGTTCATGGCGCTGCCGGTCATCCCGACCCTGCGCATCACCACAAGAGGCGTCTTCGACGTCACCAACCAGAAATACGTCTAAAAGAAAGCGCGCCTCGCAAGAGGCGCGCTTTCTTTAGTGCTCGGCTTTCTTTTCTTCGATTTTCTTCGGCGTGACCATGATGCGCAGATGCGAGCCCTCGCCGCATTTGCCCTTTTCGTCGTTCACCTCGATGTCGAACCACATCTTGCGGCGCTCGATGCTGCGCAGGCGGGTCGTGGCGCTGACCTTCATGCCCACCGGCGTCGGGGCGAGGTGGCGGCAGTGGATCTCCGCGCCCACGGTGGTCATGCCCTCGTCCAGATACGCCTTCGCCAGCTCCAGAGAAGCGGCCTCCATCAGCGCCACCATGTTCGGCGTGGAGAGGATCTGCGCCCCCGCGCTGCCGATGCGCTTGGCGGTCATATCGTCCGTGACGGTCCAGGTCAGGGTGTATTCGGTCGGTTTATCCATGATGCGTGCCTCCCATTTTTGATTCTGACCCTATTATAATGCGGAATGCGTGCTTGTCAAAGCCTTTCTTGCGGCGTATACTGTGTGCAGGAACAGTATGGGGAGGTATCGCAATGAAACCCTTTTTCACCAACGCATTCGGCATCGCCCGCAACGCGAACAAGGACGGGCGGACCATCGAGCTTCAGCTCGATTTCATGCTGCAATTCATGGACGGCGAAACGAAGCTGACCAAGGACGGCCCCGTCTCCGCCTCCGTGCGCAAGCGCGAGCCGCTGACGAGCGTGCTGCTGACACGGGAGGGCGTGGTGGCGCTGATCTCGCTGCTGCGCAAGACGCTGGGCGACGAGTTTGACGAGATCGTGGATTGGTGCGAATCGCAGGATTGACAGAAGCGGCGGGGGACGACCCCGCCGCTTTCGTCTGCCCGCCTTTGCATAACGGGACGCTTTCCGGCGATTCGGAGCAGAAAAACGGTTGTGCCGGCGCAAAAACTGTGATATAATACAGCGTGATACTGAAAATACGGCCTGCCCTGCGTGATCGCGCAGCGCCGCAGGGACAGTCGGCTTTTGCCGCGATAGAACCTTCAACGAGGAAAACGGGTGATGTGGATGCATACCATTCGATTTAAAGTAACAGTTTTGATCATGACGGCGATCATCGTCTGCGTGATGGGCATCGGCGGCAGCAGCGCCGTCTCGGTCCGCAACGAGGGCGCGCGCAACTCCGCCGAAATGATGCGCCTGCTGTGCGACAACAGCACCATGACCATCGACAGCTATCTCAACAGCGTGAAGCAGTCGGTGGATATGGTCACGCGCTTCGCGCTCGACGAGATCGACTCGATCGGGCTGGTCAAGGGCGGCGTCGTCGGCCTGCAGGGCACGGGCGTGCACCTTGAGCGCGGACGCAACGAGCAGCAGCGGAAGGAGATGGACGCCTATCTGGAGGCGTATATTGCCCGTGTGGAGGCCCTGTTCCACAGCGTGGCGAACCGCACCAACGGCGTCGTGTCGTTCTATCTGCGCATCAACCCGGAGATCAGCGAAGAGGCCTCGGGCTTCCTCTACTCCAACATCGGCCGGTCGACCTTCCGCAAGCTGATGCTGACCGATCTCACGGCGTACAGCCCCGACGACGTCGAGCACGTCGGCTGGTATTACATCCCGCTCGAGCGCGGCAGCGCGTCGTGGATCGACCCGTATTACAACCAGAACCTCGAGCTGCGGATGCTCTCCTACGTCGCGCCGCTGTACAAGGCGGGCACGTTCATCGGCGTGGTGGGCATGGACATCAGCTACAACACGCTGGTCGATCAGATCAGCGGCATCCAGATCTACGAGACGGGCTTCGCCTTCGTGCTGGATCAGGACGCCGATATCGTCTACCATCCCGCGCTGCCCGTCGGGCACAGCCTGGAGGACGACGGCGCGCTGACGAAGCAGGACATTGAGATGCTCCGCAGCGCGGAGAGCAACGAGGAACCCCTGCGCTATTCGCTCGGCGGACAGGAAAAGCAGATGTTCTTCAGCACGCTGTCCAACGGGATGAAGCTGAGCGTCACCGCGCCGGTGAACGAGATCGACGCGCCCTGGCTCAAGATGATGATGCGCATCACCTTGGCGTCGATCGTTTCGCTCATCAGCTTCACCGCCATCGCGATCTTTATGGTGCGCCGCATGACCGAGCCGCTCAAGCGCCTGACCGAGGCGTCCGAGAGCATCGCGGAGGGCAACTACGACGTGCGCCTGGACTACAGCGGGCGCGACGAGGTCGGTATGCTGACCGCCACGTTCCAGCATCTGGTCGACCATCTCAACGTCTACATCAGCGACCTCAACAGCCGGGCGTATCAGGATTCGCTCACCAGCGTGCGCAACCGCGGCGCGTTCACCATCGCCGAGCGCAAGCTGGACGACGCCATCCGCGCCGCCAAGACGACGGGGGAGTATCCGGAATTCGGCTTCGTCATGTTCGACTGCAACAACCTCAAAAAGATCAACGATACCTACGGACACGAGAAGGGCGACCAGTACCTGCGCACGTCCTGCTCGCTGATTTGCCGGATGTTCCCGCACAGCCCCGTGTTCCGTCTGGGCGGCGACGAGTTTGCCGTCCTGCTGCGGGAAGGGCCCTATGAGAACCGCGAGGCGCTGCTCGCCAACTTCGACTTCGCCGTGGAGGAGCACAACAAAAAGGTCAGCCTGTCCTGGGAGCGCGTTTCCGTCGCCAAGGGCACGGCGACCTACGAGCCGGAGTCCGACAAGAATGTGGACAGCGTGCTCTCCCGCGCCGACGAGCGTATGTATGCGGATAAGAAGCGCATGAAAGAGGCTGCGAAAGCCGCCGAGACCTGAGGCGACCGACGCCGATTGGGGAGAAACCATGAAAAAATACGAGTTTACCGCCGAGCAGAAAGCGCTGATGGAGAGTATGCGGGTGCCGTTTGCCGTGTACCAGTTTCTCGACAAACGCGTCGTCACGCTGGCCCTTTCCGACGGCTTCTGCGAGCTGTTCGGCTACAGCGACAGAAAACAGGCGTACTATGACATGGATCACAACATGTACAAGGACGACCATCCCGATGACGCCGCGCGCATCGCGGACGCCGCGTTCCGCTTCGCCACCGAGGGCGGGGAGTACAACGTGGTCTACCGCACACGCTGCCGCGACGGCTCGGGCTACCGCGTTATCCATGCCATAGGCGAGCACGTCTATCTGCCGGACGGCGTGCGCCTCGCCTACGTCTGGTACACGGACGAGGGCGCGTTTGTGCCCGAGAGCACGCAGAAGGAGGCGGAGCGGGAGAGCAGTGCCGCCGCGCTCAACCGCTCGCTGTGCGACGAAAGCACCGTGCACGGCGCCCGCTACGACTATCTGTCCGGCCTGCCCGACATGACCTACTTCTTCGAGCTGGCCGAGACGGAGCGCCGCTTGCTCGCCGAGTCCGGCGCGGAAAGCGTGATGCTGTTCATCGACCTCAGCGGCATGAAGTATTATAACCGCAAATACGGCTTCGACGAGGGCAACGCGCTGCTGCGCTCGTTCGCGCGGCTGCTTGCCATCTATTTCGGCAACGAGAGCTGCAGCCGCTTCGGACAGGACCATTTCGCCGCGCTGACCACGGCGGACGGGCTGGACTCCCGGCTGGGGCAGCTGTTCAGGGACTGCCGCGAGCTCAACGGCGGGAAGAGCCTGTCCGTGCGCGTGGGCGTCTACCGCATCGAGCCTGACTGCGCGTCCATCAGCGCCGCCTGCGACCGCGCGAAGCTTGCCTGCGACAGCCTGCGCAACATCTTCGTCTCCTGCGTCAAGTATTTTGACGACACGATGCAGAAGGACGCGGACCGCAAGCGCTACATCATCGGCAGCATCGACCGCGCCATTGAGGAGCGGTGGATCAAGGTGTACTACCAGCCGATCGTCCGCGCCGTCAACGGACGGGTGTGCGACGAGGAGGCGCTCGCGCGCTGGGACGATCCCGAAAAGGGGCTGCTGTCCCCCGCGGAGTTCATCCCGATCCTGGAGGACGCGCGCCTGATCTACAAGCTGGACCTCTACGTGCTCGACCGCGTGCTCGAAAAGCTTCAGACGCAGGCGGCGGCGGGGCTGCACATCGTCCCGCAGTCGATCAACCTCTCCCGCGCGGACTTCGAGGTCTGCGACATCGTGGAGGAGATCCGCTGCCGCGTGGACGCGGCGGGCGTGGGGCGCGACAAGGTGACCATCGAGATCACCGAGAGCATCGTCGGCAGCGACTTCGAGTTCATGAAGGAGCAGATCCGCCGCTTCCGCGAGCTGGGCTTCCCCGTGTGGATGGACGACTTCGGCAGCGGCTACTCCTCGCTGGATGTGCTGCAGAGCGTGAAGTTCGACCTCATCAAGTTCGACATGAGCTTCATGCGCCGCTTCAACGAGAACGAGGGCGGGCGCGTCATCCTGACCGAGCTGATGAAGATGGCGGCGGCGCTCGGGATCGACACCGTCTGCGAGGGCGTGGAGACCGAGGACCAGATCCGCTTCCTGCGGGAGATCGGCTGCTCGAAGCTCCAGGGCTACTACTACGCCAAGCCCATGCCGCTGGAGGACATCCTCAAGCGCTACGAGCTGGGCGTCCAGATCGGCTTTGAGAACCCGGCGGAGTCCGAGTACTTTGAGACCATCGGTCGCACGGATCTCAACGACCTCGCCGTCCTCGCAAGCGAGGATCAGGACGAGTTCCACAACTTCTTCGACTCCATGCCCGCGGCGATCATGGAGATCAGGGACGGGAAAATACGCGTGCTGCGCGGCAACCACTCCTACCGCGAGACGATGAAGCGCTGCTTCGGCGTCGAGCTGGACGAGGGCATGGAGCTGGACTTCCCGCCGTTTTCCAGACCCGGCTATGTGGACTCGCTGCTGCGCCAGTGCCGCCGCGGCGAGGGCTGCACGCTGCTTGAGGAGCGCCTGAGCGACGGTTCCACGCTCCACTCCTTCGCCCGCTACATCGCCGCGAACCCCGTCACCGGCGCGGTTTCCATCGCGATGGGCGTCCTCTCCGTCTCGGAGAGGAAGGGGACGACCTACGCCGACATCGCCCGCGCGCTGGCCGCCGACTATTTTGACCTGTTCTATGTCGACCTGGATACGGAGAAGTTCATCGCCTATTCCTCCGACGTCGGCGGAGAGGAGCTGGCGGTGGAGCGCCACGGCGAAAACTTCTTCGCCGCCGCGCGGCAGGACGCGTACCGCCTGCTGCATCCGGACGACGTGGAGGGCTTCGTCGCGCAGTTCACGAAGGAAAACCTCGTGCGGGCGCTTGAAACGAAGGGCGCGTTCACCGTGACCTACCGCCTGATGCGCGAAACGGGCTCGGAATACGTTCATCTCAAGGCGACGCGGATGCACGCCGGCGACAGCCACATCATCATCGGTGTGAACAGCATCGACGGACAGATGCGCCAGAAGCAGATGATGGACCGTCTGCTCAAGGATCAGCTCACCTTCGGGCGCGTGTCGGCGCTGGTGGGCGAGTTCCTCTGCATCTACACCGTCGACCCGCAGACGGAGCGCTACAGCGAGTACAGCGCCAGCGCCGGGTATCGGGAGTTCGGCGTCGTCCGCGAGGGCGAGGCGTTCTTCGACAGCGCGCGGGAGAACGGGCGGAGCATCGTGTGTAAGGACGATCTGCCGATGTACCTCGAGCGCTTTACCCGCGAAAACGTTATGCGCGAGATCGCGGAGCGCGGGCGCTTTACGATGTTCTACCGCCTGCTGCTCGACGGCGTGCCGCAGCACGTCATCCTCCGCGCCGCCATGTGCGCGGAGAGCGACGGGGAGAAGCTGCTCGTCGGGCTCAATCTCCTCGGCGTCGCCGACCGGGAGAGCGAATGACAAAGCATAACAAAGAAGCAGCCCCAACGGGGGCTGCTTCTTTGTTATTGTCAAAAAAGCGGCTTCGCCGCTTTTTTGAGAGAGATTCCGCTCCGCTTCCCGCACGCCTGCGGCGCACGGGCGCTCCGCGCAGGGTGCGTTTTCTGACGCGCGTGTCGTCAGAAAATGCGATCATGCGTCTTTCGCGCCTGCGGGCGCGAAACTCTGCGAGGCGTCTTTGTCGATTAAGGAAAGGGTCAGGGCTTGGTGATGCGCTTTCTGCCGGAGGTTATCGCCCGCTCGGGGCAGACCAGCACGCACAGATGGCAGCCCACGCATTTTTTGCCGTCGAGCACGGGCCTGCGCTCCTCGTTCAGACGGATCGCCTGATGGCCGCCGTCCGCGCAGGACACCGCGCAGCGTCCGCAGCCGATGCAGCGCTCGCGGTGGAAGCGCGGCAGCACGATGGAGTCGCGCTCCAGAACGTCGGTCGTGCCGCTGACGAAGTCCAGCCCCAGCCCGCGCGCCTCGGCGACGCTGCGAAAACCCTTCTCCGAGAGGTAGTACGCAAGCCCCGCCTTGAGGTCGTCGATGATGCGGTAGCCGTACTGCATCACCGCCGTGGTGACCTGGATGCTGCCCGCGCCGAGCAGGATGAACTCCAGCGCGTCCTGCCACGTCTCGATGCCGCCCATGGCGGAGAGGTGCATGCCGGAGAGCGCGCGGTTCTGTCCCAGCTCCGCGATGAAGCGCAGCGCGATGGGCTTTACGGCGTTGCCGCTGTAGCCGCCCACGGCGCTCATGCCGTGCACCGCCGGAGCGGAGACGTAGGTGTGCGGATTGACGCCGATGATGCTCTTGATCGTGTTGATCGCGGCGACGCCGTCCGCGCCGCCGCGCATGGCCGCCTCCGCGGCGGGGCTCATCTGTGCGACGTTCGGCGTGAGCTTGGCGAGGATGGGGATGCGCGTGCCGCGCCTTGCCGCCGCGGTGAAGCGCTCCACCAGCTCCGGCACCTGCCCGATGTCCGAGCCGAGCCCGCCGTCCGCCATGTTCGGGCAGGAGAAGTTCAGCTCGACCGCGTCCGCGCCGTTTTCCTCGCACAGCCGGGCGAGCTCCTCCCACTCCGCGTCGTTCTGCCCCATGATGGAGGCGAGGATAAACTTGGAGGGGTATTTTGTCTTGAGGCGGCGGAAGATCTCCATGTTCTCCGCGACGGAGTGGTCGGAGAGCTGCTCGATATTCTTGAAGCCGATGATGCTGCCGTTGTCGCCGGTGATGGCGGAAAAGCGCGGCGACGCCTCGTGGATATCGAAGGAGCAGATGGTCTTGAACGACACGCCCGCCCAGCCGGCCGCGAACGCGCGGTCGCACATCTCGTAGGTGCTGCCGACGACGGAGGACGAGAGCAGGAAGGGGTTCTCCAGCGGGACGCCGCACAGCTCCGTGCGCAGCAGGGCCTCGTCAACGGACGCGCCGGGGTCCAGCTCCGGGCGCACCTCGTCGTGCAGGCGGGTGAGCAGCGAGCGGATGGGCACCTCGTGCGCGCGGACGCAGGCGTCCTCGCAGGGCGCGGGGCAGCCGAGGCAGGGATTTTCCGCGGGGAAACGGGACGCCGCCGCGTTTTCGTTGCCGAACCAGACGCTGCGCAGCAGCGCGGCGGGGTCGATGCGGCCGCAGGCGGAGGAGCAGGGCGCGTCGTGGCAGAGCGCGCAGCGGAGCATATCCGTGCGATGGAGTTTCCGTTCAAACATCTGTATCCCTCCTGTTTTATTCGATTTTGAGCCGTTTTACCGGTAGATCCACAATGTCAGCGAAACGTAGAATACGATCATGCCGCCGAGGATGAATGCCTGCTTGCCGCGGTGCTTGGTCAGCAGGTCGACAAACTCGCGCACCGCGGCGTTGGGCCAGAAGTACCATTTCGTTTTCGCGCCCATGCCCACCGCGCGCATCTTCACGCGCCTTGCGAACAGGCCGCTGCGAAAGACGTGGTAGTTGGTGGTCGAGAAGGCGACCTTCGCGTTGGGGTCGATCGCCCAGATCTTCTCCTTGGAGAAGCGCATATTCTCCTGCGTGTCGGTGGAGCGGTCCTCCTCGATGATGCGCTCCTCGGGGACGCCGTGCTCCATCAGATAGCGCTTCATCGACGCGCTCTCCGAGACGACCTCGTTCGGGCCCTGACCGCCGGAGGTGACGAAGGTCAGCTCCTTGCCCGTTTCCTCGCGCTGCCGCTGCAAAAAGCGGAGCGCACGGTCGATGCGTCCCCGCAGCAGCGGCGTCGGCGTGCCGTCCCTGCGCAGGCCGCAGCCGAGGATGATGAGGTAGTCCTTGTCCGGCTCCGGCTCATAGCGCGCGGTCAGCGCGCCGGCGATGATCGTGCCGATCAGCATGCATTCATAGTAGAGGTAGATCGCCGAGAACAGATTGGCGAACAGGTCGTGCATCATGACCTCGCGGATGCTGCCCGAAACGTAGAAGTCGAAATGGTACAGAACGAGGGCGCCCGCGAGCAGCAGGAACGACAGGATGATGCCCAGCAGATTGACGAAGCGCCTGCCCTCGTGCCGGATGAGGGAGATGTTGGACACGCACAGCGCGATGGAGAACGTGAAGAGGAACGGCGCGGAGAGCAGCATATACTGCTTTGCAGAGCCGAGCAGGACGCGGACAAAATGATCGGCGTCTGCGGCCGCGGGGTCGATCGCTATGCGCGCCGCCAGAGAGGCGTGCGTGATCGTGACCGAGAGCGTGAAGAGCGCAAAGCCGATGTAGATGATCGTGTTGTAGGAGTAGGGGTTGTATCGGATCTGCTCCTGAAACGCCCAAAGCAGCATCAGCAGCGCCAGAAAGGAATAGGCCGCCATCACGGCGCACGCCGGCGCGACGCTGCGCTCCCGCAGGGTCACTGCCAGCGCCGCGATGACGAGCGCGACGGCGGCGGTGAGGAACGCGAGCGAGTAGAGCTTCGGCTTTTTGCTGCGGGTATCAAAGCGTATCATGTGACCTCCGAAAAAACTTCCTCGACGAGCGCGTGGAATTCACGGCCCGCCTCGGTGTCGCGCACCTCGCCGAGCAGCGCGTCGATGCGGCGGTAGTACCATGCCTGCCGGGCGGGGTCCTTCTGGTTGAAATCGCTCCAGAGCGCATGGCCGCGCCGCCGCCACGCGCGGTGGAACGAGCGCATGTTGGACAGCTTGTCGCCCAGCCAGAGCAGCCTGACCGCGGGATCGGACGCGCGCTCCAGCGCGGCGAGCGACTCCTCTTTGCGGATGCGCCAGCTCTGCTCCGGCGGCAGACCGGGGCGCTTGTCCTCCGTCTCCGAGCCGACCAGCGCGGCGACGCGCGCGCCGAAGCGCCGCTCGATCTCGTCAAGGCTCACGCCTGCGTCCTCCACGACGTCGTGCAGGACCGCCGCGGCAAGGATCTCGGGATCGTCGGTGATCGTGCCGACGATCGCCGCCGCCTCGAGCGGGTGCAGGATGTAGGGCGTCCGGGTAAGCTTGCGGGTCATGCCCGCGTGCTTTTCCACGGCGAAGAGGATCGCCTCGTCAAACAGTGTCATGTCAGCGTCGCACCTCCGTCTCCGGGCGTGAAATCGAGCGTATCCGTGCGCTCCAGCAGCTCCGTCAGCTCGCGCGTCCAGTGGTTGAACTCCGCCCTGCCGGACGGGGTGCCCTGCAGATTGCGGCGGAGGGAGCGGCGGAGCAGGCGCGTGTAGCCGACGATGCGCGCCTTGTCCTCGACCGCGCGCAGCGCGGTTTCGCCGTCTGTGCCGAGGTACGCCGCAAGCGCCTTGCGCCAGAACGTCTGGGAGGTCTCAAAGTCAAAGCCCTGAAAGCGGCGGACGACGCTGTGGTCCAGCTCGCTGAACCCGATGAGCGCGTTGTAGATGCTCGCCAGCTCGAAGACCGGGTGTCCGACGGAGAGCGTGTCCATGTCGATGAGCAGCACCTCGTCGCCCATGAGCATCAGGTTTTTCGTGTGGAAATCGCCGTGAACCAGGCGCTCGACGCGGGGCGTCGCCTCAATGAGCGCGATCAGCTTGTCCCCCGAATCGCCGGGCAGCCGCTCGCGCATGAACTCCGCCCAGCCGCGCACGGTCTCCCACATATCCGGAAGCCTGCCGGCGGGCGCGGCGGTGGCGTGGATCTGCCGGAGCAGCTTCACATATTCGGCCACGCACCAGTCCATCCGCTCCGGCTCGCCGGCGAGGATCTCGGAGAAGGCGCGGGCGTTGAGCAGCTCGAACACCGAGCCGTAGCGCTCGCCCACGCGCACCACGTCGTAGGAGATGGCGGTGGGGATGCCGAGGATCAGCGCGAGCTTCGCCATCTCGCGCTCGTGGCGGATGTCGCCCAGCGCGTCGGCGTTGTTGTAGACCTTGACGACGTTGTCCTGGTCGATGCGGTAGATCGAGCCGTTCGCGCCTTGGCCGATCTTCTCACAGCCCTCGACCGAGACGACGCGGTACGCCTTCTCCACCGGCATCAGCTCGGTGAAGCCGGTCATCTCCAGTATCTCGAACACCTCGGAGCCGACGTTGACGATGCGCAGGGCGGAACAGCTTTTCCTGAGCCGCAGGAGCACGCGCAAACCCGCGCTGGATATGAAATCCAACTTTTCTGCGTCCAGCGTGAGCGACGGGCTGCCGGGCGCGGAAATCTGCGCAAGGACGTCGCGCTCGATCTGGGCGGCGTTGCCGGAGTCGATGCGGCCGAATAAACGGATGGTCATAGCGTTGCCGGCCATCGGGTCACTCAATGGTCAGGATGTCGGAGAAGCCGGTGATCTCAAAGACCTCCATCACGGTTTCGTTGACATGGCAGACCTTCATCGTGCCCTGACGGCTCATCGCCTTGTGCGCGGCAAGCAGCACGCGCAGCCCAGCGGAGGAGATGTACTCCAGCTTCTCAAGATCCAGCGTCAGCTCGCTCAGGCCGGGCAGCGCGTCCTTGAGCGCCTGCTCCAGCTCCGGCGCGGAGGAGGTGTCCAGCCGGCCCTCCAGCGCAAAGCGCGCCGATCCGTTTTCCGTTGTTTTGTCAAAACGCAGCATTGTCGTTCCCTCCGTCGTTTTGATTTGCGGGAAGGCCGTATGCGGCGCGAAACGCGCATACGCATCCACACTATTGATGATATCATAGCGGAACGCTCTCGTATTTGCAAGGCTCTGGAGAAACTTCTTGCCCCGCGCGGCGGAAAAAGGCGGCGATGCGGCGGCGCATTTCCCGCGGCGGGCGAAAAAAAGATTGACACGCCGTTTTCCCTGTGCTACACTCCAATCAGTTTAGCACAAACGAGGTGGCAGAATGGATCGCTTCTTTCTGAGCAAGCTTTCTCCGGTAGCTGGCGTAGTACCCGCGGCGGGTGCGGCAGCTCAGAAAGTCATGCTCTGAAACAGCGAGGCCGGCGCGGTAAAGCCGGCACCGGAAGAAGGGCAACACCGTATGGTCTGACTTTTTGGGCCATGCGGTGTTTTTTGTTTAGCAAGCTGGAAAGGAACGGAAACCTATGAAAATGACCGGCGCAAAAATCCTCATTGAGTGCCTGCTGGAGCATGGGGTCGACACCGTGTTCGGCTATCCCGGCGGCACCATCCTCAACGTCTACGACGCGCTCTACGACTATCGTGACCGCATCCGCCACATCCGCACCGTCCACGAGCAGGGCGCGTCGCACGCGGCGGACGGCTATGCCCGCTCGACGGGCAGGGTGGGCGTGTGCTTCGCCACGTCCGGCCCGGGCGCGACCAACCTCGTCACGGGCATCGCCACCGCGTATATGGATTCCTCGCCCGTGGTGTTCATCACCTGCAACGTGGGGCGGCACCTCATCGGCAAGGACTCGTTCCAGGAGGTCGACATCACCGGCATCTCCATGCCGATCACCAAGTGGAACGTGATGATCGACCGCGCCGACCAGATCGCCGACGCCGTGCGCGAGGCGTTCGCCATCGCCCGCTCGGGGCGTCCCGGGCCGGTGCTGATCGACATTCTCAAAAACGCCACGGCGGAGGAGGCGGAGTACGCGCCCCTCGCGCCCAGCGAGCACCGCAGCGCCGGCAGCCTCGGCGCGCTGGTGGCGCGCGTGAGCCCCAGCCTCGCCGCGCCGGAGCCGGACGCCGCCGACATCGACCGGCTGGTCGAGATGATCGACCGGTCGGAGAAGCCGTTTTTGATCTGCGGCGGCGGCGTGGTGCGCTCCCGCGCGCAGTCCGAGTTCGAGACCTTTGCCGCCTGTGTGGACGCGCCCGCCGCCATCACGGTCATGGGCGGCGGCGGCTTCCCTGGCGACAACCCGCTCTCCACCGGCATGATCGGCATGCACGGCTCGCAGGCGAGCAACATGGCGGTCGACTACTGCGACCTGCTCATCGCCGTCGGCTGCCGATTTTCCGACCGCGTGGCGCTCGACCCGAAGAGCTTCGCCGCGCAGGCGAAGATCGTGCACATCGACATCGACCGCGCGGAGATCAACAAGAACGTGCGCGCCGACCACCACATCGTGGGCGACGCGAAGCGGGTGCTCGAGTTGCTCAACGCCCGCCTGACGCGCAAAAAGCATACGGCGTGGAAGGAGTACGTGTTCTCCCACCCGCGCGAGACGGAGTACTCCCTCACGGGCGAGCATCTGACGCCCAAGCAGATCTCCGACGCGATCCACCGCATCGCCCCGCGCGACACGATGGTCGCCACCGACGTCGGCCAGCATCAGATGTGGGCGATCCAGCACCTGCACTTCGACTATCCGGGGCAGCTTCTGACATCCGGCGGCTTCGGCACGATGGGCTTCGGCCTCGGCGCGGCGATCGGCGCGAAGCTCGGCAACCCGGGCAAGACCGTCATCCACATCACCGGCGACGGCAGCTTCCGCATGAACTGCCACGAGCTCGCCACCGTGTCCGGCTATGGGCTGCCGATCATCACGGTGCTGTTCAACAACAGCACGCTGGGCATGGTGCGCCAGTGGCAGACGCTGATCTACCGCGAGCGCTACAGCGAGACCGACGTGATCCCCACTGTGGACTATGTGAAGCTGGCGGAGGCTTACGGGCTTTCGGGACGCCGCGTCAGCAGCGCCGCGGATTTCGAGGACGCGCTGCGCGAGGCGCTTGAGAGCGGGCGCGGCTTCGTCATCGAGTGCGACATCGGCGTCGACGAAAAGGTGCGCCCGATGGTCAACGGCGGTCAGCACATCACGAAATTCCTGCTCGAATGATCGAAGAGAGCCTGCAAATAAAAAGTCAAGCCCGAAAGTGGACTTGACAGGAGAAAATTTTGCAGGCAGCTAGTAGGTCAAATGGGCAACACAAAAGAGCCACCGCAGAGCGCTGGCTTGTAAAG
>Ga0129307_1000641_pt1 | contig 50353 bp, 55 predicted proteins | sample P1105metagenome_FD_94437 | JGI IMG/M metagenome (GOLD analysis project Ga0129307, IMG submission 94437) | Capybara group fecal microbial communities from Wisconsin, USA - P1105 metagenome | ecosystem: Host-associated > Mammals > Digestive system > Large intestine > Fecal | place: USA: Wisconsin... | reverse complement strand
TTGATATGAAAGAATACTATGACAAGCTAAACTCCATTCAAAAGACATTACTAAAGCTTAAAGCTGCATAAGCACAAGCGCTATAACTGAAAGATGAATTTACACACAATTATGGACTTGACTTAATCAGTCATCTTTATGCATATTTTTTGGCTTTTTCATAATAACTGCATACTTTTTTATACTCTTTTATCATCTTAAATATGTTATGTACACATTTAGTAACTGCAATCACCACTAAAAATAATTGTTTTTATTTTATGGTAATATCAACTTCAACATCACCACTACCTAACAGTTTTTCTAAGTCTGTATCAGACATATCCTTTATATGCCCAAGCTTTGTATAATCCCATGAATTAGAACCATAAAACATGACTACAGAATCACCATTATATAATACAATATCTCCCGGATTTGTTGTAATAGCTACATCTTCTTTAGGTAAGGCAAATCCTAAACTCCCCACTTGTTCAAATCCACCATACATAGACATATTTATATGTATAGGTAATTCTCTTGCTTCTGTTTTTAAAGCCTTTACAGTCTTATTATTCTCCCAGTCAACTGAAATTTCTTTCCCATCCACAGTTAAAACTAATTCTTCCATATCTTCTACTCTTTCATCTTTTTTAGTTTCAATATTTTGTATTAATTCTTCTGTAGTGTCATCTTTTTTATCGGTTTCTATATATGTTTCCTGACTGCTTTTTTCGACATATGTATCTTCCTTATGTGTTTCTTTATTCTTATCAGTTGATACATAACTAGAACATGCTGTACATATAGATAATATCCAAATATACAATAATAATACTTTTATTTTTTTCATAATTCTACCCTTATCACACATAATACCCCTTTTACTTTATAATAAAACCTTTTTATTATTTATTTTTCTAAGCACTAAACAATAATATCAATGTCCATGTGGAACCTTTGAAAGTAAATCCTTCTCATATGACAAATCTGCATACGCAAGTCTTATAAAAATAATAGCAAGAACTACAATCGTACCCCAAATAGATTTGTATGCACATATTCCACTAATAAATGTACCCACAATTCCTCCAAATAAAAAGAAAGAAATCATTGATCCATGTACTTTTATCTTTTCTAAAGCCTTATCTTCATGATGTCTTAAATACTTGGCTGCTGAAGAACCAACTTGCCTGATATGGTTAGTTACAAAAGTTGTCGCTGCAGGTATTCCTTCCACTTGCCTGAAAGTATTAAACTGCATAGAACATATAAAATTAAGAGCTATCTGACATATTTGGTCAGGAGCACTTTTAGGCATAGCACCAAGCAATATTACCACCATAATCTCTATACCTATAAGCACTGTATCCCATCTAAGGAGATGCACCTTTTTCACACTTTTTCCAAGGTATTCTGATAAAAAAGCACCTGCAAAATAAGCTGTTATAGGTATCATGAGATAAGCCGCTCTCATAATATCTCTGCTTCCTATTGCTATAGCGAAAAGCACCACGTTAGCAGTTTGAGCATTACAAAAGACGCCACCTCTTAAAAGAAAAGTATATGCTCCAAACCATCCAGCTACAAATATAAGTAACCAGTATACCCAAGGTCTTTCACATTCTAAATATATGCTTTCTTCATCATTAGTATTCATCCATCTTTCTCCATTCTTTCTCCCACGCAATCATATTATATCACACTTTTTTGATATCATCTAAAACTTTTATACACCAACACAAGTTACTGTGATTAATAATTAATAAGCAATAATCAAAACCACCAGCTTAGCTGGTGGTTTATTTGTATGCTTATACAAAAAACAGTTCTACTCCTATCGAGTAGAACTGTGACTCCAATATTCTTCCTTATTCTGGTTTAGTTTTGCATCGACCCATTCTTCTCTCTGCTTCCATCCTGGCTTGCATGCCTTATAAACAAAATACATCATCACGCCTTCAGCTAACAACATTATTCCTATAAAGAACAGTAAATCAAATACTGAAGGGAAACCTCCTGTTAAAGCGCATACAATCAAGCCTATAATAGTTCCTCCAATTGCTATGGCTACATAGACCACTGGTTTTTTATCAAATTTATTCAAGTCTTTCTTTTCATATTCTAAAAATTCAGCAAATGATGTTTCACCTTTACCTTTTCTTAAATTCTTTTTCTTTAATTTCTCAAATCTATCATTTTCGAGTTTATCAATAAATGGAACCATTTCTTCTTTAACACTATCTATGTCAAACAAAGAAATCTTATTTTCTTTTTTGTATTCTCTTTTATGTTTTGTTAAAAAGAAATATACGCTCTTCCATGCTACGCAAACAGCAACCACCATCCATAGATACATGCATTCTTCCTCTTTACCATTTGCGAATATGGCAAAGATTAAAAATATTACCACGATGGCTGCAAAACGAATACCCATAGCTATTCTCTTGCATTTTTTTACAGACATCTTAAATATATTTTTTCTAACAAATACATCACTTATAATGGCTGATACAAGTAATATTCCACCACCTATTAAGTAACCTATAATACCTTCTCTTGATTTATATGTTAAAACATTTATATTCTTTCCATCCGTGATTTTTCCAATCATTTCCACCACTTCACAAAAAGCCATTAACGAAAGAAATGTAAAAATTGGATTAAACAATTCAAAGCTAAACAATATATGACTCTTTACATCATTCTCTTCACAAAGTCTCTTACAATAGTTTTCAACGCTTCCACCTATTATCTGATTAACATTCTTTTCATCCTGCTGTGCTTCTAAAAAACTATCTATTACTCCACTTAATATTTCTTCATTTTTTATTTCATCGTATTCTTTTGAAATAACATAATCCCTAACTCTTGTAAAAACATCTTTGTATTCCGGATTAAGTTTATCAACATGCATTGCATATGAATTAATCATAACATCCTCCTACTAATCCTCATTTTTTCATGATAAAAGTTTCTGTGCGCTCTTATTTATTTTTTTATATCTTTCCTTGAAATCCAAAAGATATTTTTCACCCTCTTCAGTGATACTATAATACTTCCTCACAGGCCCCAGTGGAGACTTCCCTCTTCTACATGATATTAATTTATTCTTATCAAGTCTTGTCAAAACCGGATATAAAGTACCTTCACCAACATCTTCGAAGCCCACAGCTTCAAGACTGTTTAATATCTCATATCCATATGTTTCACCTTTTGCAATTATAGAAAGTACACATCCCTCCAGCACACCTTTTAATAACTGTGCATTATCCATATGAATTCCTTTCTTTTCAATACTAGTATTAATTTCTCATTTTATAAAATGTACTACTTTGTAATATCAAGTAGTGTAAAAGAAATATAACATAGCTACTTTGCTTTGTCAAGTAGTACCACAAAAATTTTCAGCAAAAAAACTTCTGCGAGATGATATCTTGCAGAAGCTTTTTACAAGCTAATCAAATAGTTAGCATATTAATTAAATCTTGAATCATTAGTTATTCCAATACCCTCTTATTTACCAACTTTAATCCTATATGTTCGTATTTATCTTTTTTAATCTTAGCATCCGTAGTAACTATAAAAGGAAGCTTTCCTTGATCTGCCACATCAAAAGCTGTAACTCTTGCAACCCGTCATGTTTTCATTAAGGAAAACTACAACGAAATGATTGTATCATTAATTGATAATATTGTAGAGATGCTTTGTGCGTGATATATTCTCTCACCCAATCTCCACCACATCAGTTGCCACTTTTTCTCTAAACCTCACATCGTGCTCCACTAAAAGCATAGTAGGTTTATACTGCATAATGAGTTTTTCAATCTGCATTCTAGAGAACACATCAATATAATTTAAAGGTTCATCCCAGATGTAAAGATGCGCTGGTGTAATTAAACTTTCAGCGATTAAGACTTTCTTCTTCTGTCCTTCTGAAAAATCTTGCATATCCTTTACAAACTGTTCCCTTTCAAAATCAAGTTGTCTTAATACCGCAAGAAAAAGACTTTCATTAAGATTTTTGGACTCACAATATTTTTGCAAAGTCCCACTAAGAAAAGATGTATCCTGGTTTACATAGGATATTGTCAACCCTGATGCGACTTCCAGAGTACCCGAAACCCCTAATTGTGTGCTATCTGTTATATCACCGAAATTTAGTTTTCTTAATATTGCCTTGATTATGCTAGACTTTCCGCAACCATTTTTCCCAGAAAGGATAACTCTATCTCCTCGTCTAATCTGAAATCTTAATCCTGAAAACAGATTATCATCAGTCACATTATATGATAACGATAAATCATTAGCATTAATCAATACTTCTTTATGAAATTTAAGAGGCTCAATTTTAAGATTAATTACACTTTCAATATCCTGTAGCAAACCCTCTTTTTCTTCAATCTCTCTGTTAATTCGTTGCTCATAAGATTTTACTCTTGACTGCATCTTTTTTGTTTTAGCTCCAATGTATGACCTGGTAGATATATTCCTTTCAGGCTCCCTGACAGGATCAAATCCTATCTTAGAATTCTCATTTTTTTCAGCCCACCTGCCACTTCTGTCAGTTGCTGCCTTTAGTTTGCCAATTTCTTTAAGATGCTTCTCATTTTCAGATTTTTTAAATAAATCTGTCTTCTCCTTATTTTCCCACCAAGTTGTAAAATTCCCGGCTTGAACCTCTATAGTAGTTCTGTTTAATACAAGCATATGGTCACATACGCCATCAAGTAAATCTCTGTCATGAGATACAAGTATAAATCCTTTCTTTGATGCCAAATACTCTTTTACTATATTACGAGCCATTTCATCTAGATGATTAGTAGGCTCATCGATTAAAAGGAACTCATCTTCCACAGCACATAAAACTGCCAGCATCACTCTTGTACGTTCTCCAAAACTAAGAGTCCTAAATGGTCTGTAAAGACATTCTGAATCCATCTTTAATTCATTTATCTGAATCATAACCTGCCACAGTTCAACTTGTGGTTTCCACTTTTCAATTAAATCAGTAGCACATAAATTTAAATCCTCATCCGAAACCTGATATGGAAAATAATCAAAATACATACTACTTTTAATGTTTCCCTTATAATCCAATCTACCTAAAAGCAGATTTAAAAGTGTAGTCTTTCCCTTTCCATTTCTTCCAATAAGTCCAAGTTTCCAATTTGAATCTATACTAAATGTAACATTATTAAAAATATTATCCCCACTTCCTTCATAGGAAAATGTTAGATTCTGTACTTGTATTTGTGCCATATAAATCACCTCCGATATTTAACCAAAAAAAAATCTGCTTCATACCAAAAGCAGATTATACGTACAAATTAAAACCTAACATATGCCGAAAAGCACATAGTAATAATCTATGTTAGTTTAAAATGAATACGATAATCTCATTCGGCATACAAAACAGACCTTTTCAGGCCTACTATTTTTCTTGTTTGCATTACCAAATAAAACTATCTAATCTTCATTCCCTCACCTACACATTAATGTGCCTTTCTTTTTTATTTTTATATTCTATCATAAAAATTATTAATGTCAATGTGTTGTACTGATTATTAATTTCTCATATCCTTTCTGTTCTTCATTTTTAATATATTCTTTCAATCTCACCATCGATGCCATACATTTCTTTAAACTTTTGTAAGTCTTTACTATTCCTTATAAGCATAACCTCTTCAAATCTCTCCGTTTTAATATCTATAAAACCTGCTCCCCACTACATATACTTGCCTTAATCACCGGTTTTTGCTTATCCTTATCATATGACTTGTTTTCATATTTATTATATGATTTCTTTTTAAACATCATTACTCTTGTTCCTCTTTAGATTCCTCTTCTCCCGTCATGTCCGCAAAGTATGACACCGATTTTTCAAGCTACGTTATATTCCGATATATCTTTTCGTTAGCATGTGCATAGCAGACTCTCTTAGGCTTAAAACTTAATATAAGATTCCAATCCTTCGCAAGTTCCTCGTTATCATCATACGCCTCAAGATAATCTATCGGTTCAAGATCACCTACTATGCATACGCCCTCATCAAGTGCAATAGATATACTGTCTTTACTATGACTTGGCGTCGACACTATTTCTCCGTCAATACCAATTTCTTTCAGAAAATGTCTACTCTCGGATATATCAAGAATCTTCGCTTTTCTTTCTTCTATTGGCTTATAGTTTAATCGTGGTTGCCTTGCAAAGATTTCATCTGAATAATGGACGCTTTCTAACTGCGTATCAGCAATAACCAGACTAACCCCCTGATCCATAAGTTCACTAACCAGACCTATATGATCAGGATGATAATGAGTTGCTATAATATATGTAATATCTTCCAACCTTATTTTTATATCTTTGATCGCTCTATAAAATCCCGAAAGTGTGCCTGCGTAATCTGTGTCAACAAGCAATTTTCCCTTTGTTCCTCTAATCAAATAGGTATTTGTATTACCATATTTTATTCGTTCAATCATTTTTCCTTTACATCTTCATAAATATCGCTCATTTGATAAATCTGAAATTTAAGATTCTGTCCATTGCCTTTACTTCAGAAACATTCAAATCTGATTTTCTTCGTCGTGTTTATCGCAAAGATGAGGGGAAAGTCTTTCCCCCTCATCCCAAATATGTTGTTTAGAAGATTTGACCAGGCAGCTTCAATTTTTCCTTAGGCGGAAAATCCTTATCGAACGCTTCCACATCCTCATCACGCACATAATATCCCTGTGGAGTCTGATACACCCCGGTAATTCCATCAAGATATCCGGGAATCAATTCCTTACATAGAAAAAATGATGCGTCAGCGTCCTCCGGAAGATCATGATAACGAATGCCAAACTTACCGGCATAGTCAAAACCGCTTTTGCCATAGAAACCGATGTTTCCTTCAAACAGAACCGCACCGTAACCCATCTCTGCAGCTTTTCCCAGGGAATAGTCCAGCAAAGCCTTTCCATATCCTTGACGCTTCAGTTCTGGTGTAATGCCAATCGGTCCCATTGTCAGGACATCGACTATGCTTCCATCATCAACTTCGATAATCGTCTTCATAAATATATTCTGGCCGATTATACTGCCATCCTGCTCCATGACGAAATCAAGTTCCCGGATAAATGCCGGATCATTCCTAAGAACATGAATCACATAATGCTCGCTACATCCCGGCTTATATATATTCCAGAATGACTCCCTGACAAGGTTTTCAACTGCTCTGTAATCGTTCTTTTCTTCCAAACGAATTGTATAGTCTTTTTTATTCAATATTTTTTACCTCCTGAAAACTTATGACCAAAAGTTGCTTTTCAGCGGGAGGCTTGTTCGATTGTCAGCAAACCTCCCGGTTAACCCACAATCTCCAGTGTGTTGTACTTTCTCAAACAGCACTCTCCTTATGTTTTATTATAATCAAGCCCGAAAGCCTAATCATCAAATAGTTATCAACATTATATTCCGTTATAACGCCCCACCGTTCACCAAAGTCCGATTTGCCTATTTCATTTTGCACCTCTCTCTATTACTTCTCTGGAGCAACCGGCCGCAAAGCCTTTACTCTTATATTTCTTCTTAAGGGATTTCAGTTCCATATCCTTAGTACTCTTGGAAGGTCTCATAATAGCAGCCGCACCGATAAGACCAGTTAGTTCATCTGTAGCAAATAAAATTATATCTTAAATATATCAGGCTAATCTGTTTAGAAGAACTGTAATGTTCAATTAAATTCCGGAATAATCAAACAGTAATCTCAATCTGATTTCCTTCAATTCCGACTATACAGCTCTCATAATAGCCATCGCCTGTAGTTCGCGGATCACTTAATACCTCAAAACCATCTTCCCGGAATTGTCTTGTCAAACGATCAACTTCTTCAACACTTCCTACAGAAAAGGCTATATGAATATATCCTGTACGATTGATTGACTTTGTAATATTCTCCATAGAAGGTTTATTCATTATTTCAAGTCTTGCTCCATCATCAAAACTGATAAAGTATGATTTAAATCCCGTTGTTTTGTTGTTATATCCATCATTCGACACTCCTCCGAGATACTTCACAAAGAAGTCCCTTGCCGATTCCAACTCATTCACATACATGGCAATATGTTCTATCTTCATTTTCAATCCTCCATTATCCTGCAATATAACTTTTCCAAACACGTCTTGCCCCTTCTATAAAAAGGCACTTTCGTATAAGGTATTTTATCACAGAAAGACACTTATATCATCACGCACATAATACCCCTGTGGAGTTTGCTACATCCCGGCTTATTGTTTATTCTTGTGCACCAATTTGTTCAGGGACAGGAAGATCGTACCAACAGCAAACATCATAAGATAAAACACAACGCCAATAATTAGCGCATCCGAGATGCTGACTTCATCCGGCTTGAAAAATCCATAAACAAAACTGCCTCTTAATTTTCCTAGAATAAAATCAAACAAGAGATATAAGAGCATAAGCACAGGTGTTATCAATAGTTTCTTTGCGACCTTACCTTCACAGTCATTGAAAAAGAAGATATAACACAAAATAAACAGCACCGGCGACAGCACATGAAGATAGAAAAATGCTCCCTTGAAATTCATATGATATGCGCCCGACAAGCTGCCCATGCAAATAGCAAATACAAAGAATATCCCTACTGAGATATTTCTGTAGAACACACCGGGAACACTTTTTCCACTAAGATTCAAAACACCGTCAGCAATCAGCAGTATACCTCCAAGAGTGTTAGAAATGCAGGTGAATTCAACAAGATACTCAGGAATTGGCAAGTATCCTATCAATACGGCAATTGGCATGGATATACCAATGGCCATCTTGATACAGGCAATAATCTTATTTTTCTTTGTCATGTTACTCATATCCAAAATCCTCCACTATGCTTTGGTTATGACAGCTATCGCACAAGGCATACGTCCGTCTACCACATAGTATTCAACATCCGAGTATCCCTTATCCTCAAAAAACTTCTTGTAAGAATCCAAATCAAACTGTCTCTTAAAATCAGCTCCGAGTAATGTAATGAACTTCACAGCCACAGTTCCTGTGCCCTTTGACATATTGATATACGTCGGGATTATAATTTTACCGCCCTGTTTCACAACACGCTCTAGCTCATGTAATGCTTTCTCTGGCTCCGGCAGAAGATGTATCACATTCCCTGCAACCACCTTATCAAATCTGCCATCCCTGCATTTTATATTTGTGATATCTGCTTTCTTAAATATAACATTCGGATATTTACGGCATTTCTTTGCCGCCTGCCGGAGCATTCCCGAAGCAAAATCAGTTGCTATCAGTTTCTTGCATTTCTGCGCAACATATATGCTTATCGCCCCTGTTCCACATGCGCATTCCAACACCGTATCGGTCGGCTCTATAAACTTGGCAACCTTTTTACCTGTTCCGGTATACACCTTGCCATTATATACATTCTCAAACAGATCATATAAGTATGCAATTTTGTCCCAAAACATATTATTTAATCTCCTTATCGCTTATTCTGTAATAGAATAGTTTTTCATCCCTTGAATTGAAAGCCAGTATGAACTGCAAACCCCTGACATCATCTTTTTTTCTCTTCACATATGTAAGTTCCACATCATAACCAAGCACTTCCATCATGGCAAGGAATGTCTTATTTATAATCTTCTCTTTTGCCTTAACGATTCTGCTCACATAAGGTGCTGACGTCCCTATCGTTGATGCAATTTCAGCCTATGTAGTCGATTCTTCAATGCACTTCGTTTTAATGTCTATTTCAATATTGTTCAAAAGCATGGCGTTCCTCATTTTTTGAAATTAATCGATATGTTAATATATTGTAGCATAACAGTCCATTTTTATCCATAAAAAATAAGCCCGCAGTCATCCTTTCTACGAATGGCTCCTGATTCCGTCCTTCATTACAGAGAAGTATTTTTGAGGTCCAAATGTGGGTATAAATTTTGAAAAAAATTATTTTTCTTTCAAAACTTTACATTTAGACTTTACTATTATATAATTAAAGTGTGTTAGTTTAGAGGAGGTGATTCAAAATGTCAAAACTTCGAGAACAAAGAATTGAAATGCTAAAAAAAATGGCCGAAAAGACCGGTGGCATGATCACAACATCCCAAATAGAAAAAGCAGGTATCAGCCGTGTACTAATACCCACCTTTATTGATGAAGGCATTCTTGTAAAAGAAGCTCGTGGAATATATTATTATGCCGATGAGTTCCCAGATGATCTCCAAATCATCCAAGCGAACAACCCAAAAGTAGTTTATTCCTATGGCACTGCCCTTTACCTTTGGGATATGTCCGACCGTACTCCCCACGTATGGGATATCTCCGTGCCGCAAGGATTTAATGCAACCCGTTTAAAAAAGAACAATAAGAATATCAGATTACATTATATAAATGCCGATAAATGGAGTGTTGGCATTACAGAAACCTTAACACCGGACGGCAACAAAGTCCGTCTGTATGATAAGGAACGATGTATAATTGACCTGATTAAGAAAAAGGACAAAATTGATAAGCAGCTATATCTGCAGGCTCTGCACGAATACTTTAATGACCGAACTAACGACCATGCGCAGCTTATCAGATATGCTAAGATCTTCCATGTAGAAAGACCTGTCAGAGACTATATGGATATACTGACAGGCTGAAAGGAGCACCACAGATGAAAACACCGGAGCAGCTTAAAGGCACAATCCGCAATATAGCTAAAGAGAAAAACCTTCATGCTCAAGAAGTATTACAGATTTTTATGTTTGAGCGTATTCTGGAGAGATTATCCCTCTCTCCATATAAAAAGAACTTTGTCCTAAAGGGCGGTCTGTTGATCTCTTCTATGATCGGCATTTCTGAAAGAACCACCATGGACATGGATACAACTGTTCGTGGAATAGATATGGACGAAGAAAATATTGAAAGAATCGTAAAAGAGATCTTCGACATTGATACCGGAGACAGAATCATCTTCCGATTTGAAAAGATCGAGCCTATCCGTGAAGATGATGATTATAACAATTTCCGAGTTCACTTTGTTGCAGAGTACGGCAAGATAAAGAACAAAATGAAGATTGACATCACCACCGGGGATGAGATCACTCCTGCAGCTATTGAATATTCTTTTCATACCATGTTCGATGAAAAGGACATTGATGTGTATGCCTATACTTTGGAAACGATCCTTGCAGAAAAATATGAAACAGTTATCCGCAGAGGTGTTGGGAATACCAGATCAAGGGACTTCTATGATCTGTATGTCCTCTTCCATCTTTACAGGGACTCCATCAATCCGGCACATTTCAAATTGGCTGTAGAGCATACTGCCAAGAAAAGAGAATCCTTCGATCTTTTGAAACAATATGAGTCCATCTGCGCTGATGTAAAAGCAGAAGAATCTCTTGCAAATGACTGGAGCAATTACATTGCCGACGAGACATATGCAGCCAGGCTCTCATTTGATGAAGTTGTCGATAATGCTGTTGTAGTCGGAAAATATCTTGAGAACATTCCTGAAAATAATTAACGTCAGGTTCCTGCTCTGCTAATATTACCTCAGTTCTAATATTATAAGACACCTAAACTGCTACTATTACCGGTGCATCCGTGCGCCCGTACTGTGGCGGTTTTTTATTTTCTCTTTATATCCCCACAGTACAAAAGCATAAAGGCAATCGCCGGATACGGCGTTATGGGTTCAAAGCCTCCTGCCCTATGGCAGTCTGAACCCGCAAATCGCAGGCGATTTGCAAGAAGAATACCAAGCATTGGATGTGTTTCCACACATCCACATTTACTGACCATTTTCCCTACCGGCAAAATGGCAGCAAATGAGCTTGCAAGGGGCTACGCCCCCTGACCCCCGTTAATGCAAAACCGCTTCATATTCTCCTATGTAAGCTCATTACTAAAATTTCCGCATTTTTTTCTGCCTCTTACTTGCCAGCTACTCATGAAAATCCGTATTAAACAACTTATACAGCTCACTTTCCTTATCAACTGTATTATCAAATGGAATTATCTTATCTCCAAATCTTATAAGTCCTGTTCCCCTATCTGCATCATTAACACAATCTATCTGGTCATTGGATAGCTGGAAGAGACTTGTTACCATATCTTTATCCATCTTTCCCTAGTCAAGAAGTAAAACGAACTCAGAGTTAGAAACCATCGTCTGCGTAGAATGATAGTTACAGGTTATAATCCTTTCTCCTATAATAATCACAGCTTCACAAATCATCATGTATCCTTACGCAGGATATTCAGGTACTCTTCATACGAAAATACCCTGTTGCGTGACGCATTTGTCGTTTCCTTCAATATACCTCCTGAATCAACTTCCCCACAGCCGCCGATACCGTGTTATAGCTTACTCCAAGATCAGCCCGCCGTTCTTTTGATATCAATGATAGAATACTGCTCTATATAATCAAAAACTCTTCTTACGTTATCATTCTTTCTTGCGGTAAATGGAAATGAAAAGTTCTACATTCGGTATAAGTTTTGCCACCGTGTCGAGCCTTACTAGATTCCTGTTTGCTTCCACCAGCTTCCTTACTATATCGCTTATTTCAATTTGTAAAGCATTTATTGAAATATAGATGTTATTTTCTGCCTTTTATTTTAAATTCTATATTCCCCTACGCGTCCTTACGTGCCCCTAATGCAAATGAAAAAAGCCCACAGCCATCCGATGTTGCACTATCAGAACGTATAGACTCGCTACTGAAGGCAGACTGAAGAATATCATACATGTCAATGATCTTATTCGAAAGTGCTCCCTCATTGTTTTTATCTGCAAGATCCTGCAGATATTCTATAAGCCGGCGTCAATACGGCGTCACTTGCGTTTCATATTCACCATTCCGGCCAAGTTCTTTTTCACTCAACCAACCGCATTCTCGGAAATATTGCATAATATCACTTCCGACTTTCCTCATTTCATTCATTACGAATAATTTGTAATAATATGAAATATGTTGGGAATTAGTCTAAATATTCAAAATATATTTCCCTTTACCTTTACCTTGAATACCTTTTATTAATTCATATGATTCCATCTTTTTCAAAGTAGATCGAGCCTTAGTTGTCTGGCATGACAATATATTCATAACTTCCTTTGACGTTATTACCTGCATTACATCTATCTGTTCTATAATTTTCATTGCATCCAATGTAAAATTCTTAGAAAAATCTCCAGCCTCTTTTAATTTTACAACTTTATCAATCAGCACATTCTTTTTCTGAATCGACGCGTTTTCAGTCTGAATCGACGCGTTTTCAGTCTGAATCGACGCGTTTTTAGTCTGAATCGACGCGTTTTCATCTCCAATCCGCGCGTTTTGCGTCGATTCATGTTCAAACGACGCACTCAAAACCGTCGTTTTAAGAATAAACGTATTGTTATTATAGACAGGATCCGGAAGACCTATAGCTTCTAGTTCCTTGCACATCCTATCAACACCTTCACCATATTCCTTTACATAGCCATAATCTTTAAGGAATGCTGCAATCTTAGGATTTCTGGAAAAATGAGTATATCGAATATTCTCTTTCTTAACCATTCCGGCAAATGCGCCAGGACTATCAACCTCCAGCCTATCATCGAACATCTTAATCTGAATATCTGTCCCCTTAATACCATAGTCACGATGAGTAGCTGCATTCACCACAATCTCAGTACGAACAAACTCACTGTATTCTTCTTCGGTTAAAAATATACCATCATGACCAAGGTAAGTTCTTTCCTTCATCTGTATCTTAATAAAATCAACAGCCTTCTCTACTTGATCAAGAATACGTCCTTCGAAAATCACATCCTTGATAACATTCATATCTTTACCAACCTTAGCTTCAGTACCATCATAACGAATGAAACGCATAAATGCACGTGGGAAGAAAAGCTGCGGATTCTTACCAAAGAGTAGTATTGCTGCTACAGAAACCTGATCCTTTCCATCCTTCACAGTAACGAAATTCTTATTCTCTCTTACGTATTCCTCAGGTGTTTTTATATAACCAATTCTTTTACAGTAACTACCCACAAAATCCATATCAAGATCCTGAATACTTGCATCCGCTACAGGTTCATCCTCATAGTAACGAACACCTTTTGCATACATCAACGTCATACGATCATTGAAATCTAACTTCTTGCTTTTATCTCCAACACGAATAAATGCTTCGTCTGCCTGATTAGCATGAAGTAACGGACTCGCCTCTATATGCATCAAAAGAACATGATCAGGTTTACCATCACTATTTGTGCATTCAACCATTTCTGTAGTTACCGGAACCGTCGGATTACAGAAATCTATCGGTGTACGAAGGATTTCATTCAACTGCTCTTCATGATAATCAACACCCTCAATCCTGCGATGCTTATCAGATATTCCAATAGCTATCGTTCCCCCGTCTGCATTGGCAAGTGCACAAATCGTATCAGATAAATCTGCCGGATTAATCCTTATACTCTTTCTGTCAAATATTTGTTTTTCGTTCATTTTAAGAACTTCATCTATTGTCATAAAGTGTATCCTTCCCATTAATTTGCGTTTCTATGAATTCTACCCCAAGTTGGGGTAGAATCTTATTTGCACTTTTCGATTTGTCTTTATGACTAAATCGTTAATATTCATGCAATTCACCGATTTTCTTTCCATCCTCATCGATAACTAAAGAATGTGTCATTCCTCCCCCGGACTTTAAAACCAATGGCGGCACCTTTATTGCTTCGGCTATAGCAAACAGTTCTTTTGCTTTCGGTTTATAATCCCCCGATAAACACTCTTCTAATTTCAAGTCAGTAATACCAGTAATTTTCGATAAAACCTCAACTGTAATGCCTTGCTTATCCATATTTCGTTTCATGCATTCAGCAAATGCTTTTGTATTCATAATTCTCTCCTGGAGATTTCATTATATTTTTGCTATTTCAGTGCTTTCAAAAAATCAGCTAATGAATCAAACACCTCTTCAAAATCCCATTCATCCATTCCATGCATGGCATAATAAACAGGGGAATTTGCTTGTGAAATATCTATACAAAATGGATCCGCCTCACATGTTGCAATCACAATAAAGTTCTTCGGCCAATCACTTGTTTCACCGTCTGTTTCAGGAACAACTGAGTATCCCAGTTGCCCATCAAGAAGATTATGAGCACCGTACAATGACACCACCCCATAGTCTTTCAGGTTCATTTCCACATTTAACGGCGATGCCTTCATCAAAAAATCCAAATAGTTCAACGGTGGGTTTATTTTATTCTTTATCGTCTCGATGTCAGTCTCATCAGCCTGAATCAGCCAGTATGCAGGATAAGCTTTGTCTTTTCCTTGTTCTCTTCTCTTTTTCAAACGGTTATTAAGTTCCGCGTATATCTTTTCTTCGTGAGTAATTGGATTCTGCAAGCACTTATGCACTATCGGTTCTTCGTAGCCCTTTCCATCCGGATATCCATCATTTCTCCATTTTTCTATATCTGCAAGTTTTAAATCCCCATCTTTCCATTCCCTTTTTTCATAGGGACTGTCCATATCAAACGGCTGATTGGAAAGATGAGATAACTCGCACACAATAAGTGCTTCACATTCCATATCCAGTTTTCTCGATAATAGTGTTTCAACCAAATAATCATATGAAGCTTTCTGCATTACTTTAGCATATCCTTCTATGGCATAGTAGGCTTCCTCATTATCACCATGTTCTATTTTCGATTTATAAAAACCTGCGTATTGATTCTCACTTTCTTTAACAATTTCATTAATCGAAGGAATCAAAAGAGACTTCAAATGCGATAAGTGTGTCTGTTCTGAATACTTCATTATGTTTTCAATTATCATCGTTCTATTTGATACACTCTTATTTGCTGCCCTTTTCAGTTTATCAATTACCGCAAAAACTTCCATTCCATCCTTGGCATCAAACAATTGTTCAATAAGTTTTTCAGTGTTTTCTCTAGATGAAGATACTTTTGAAAATTCGGTGCACTCACTCATTCCATCCATAACTGTCATATCGGCTCCCGCCTTCTTTAACATTCTCAGTGTTTTTATAAATGAGTCCTCGAGAAAAATACCCGCATTATCTTTTCCATTATGAATGATGGGATCATTACTTGGGTCAAATCCAAAAACTACCCCTCCATTATCCATTGCATCTTTAATTTGCCCCATAGACAACGAATTGTCGTACTTCCTTATAATTTGAATATAACGAAGATATTTTTTATCTTTTTTTATTGTTACAGTCACCTTATTTATAAACACTTATTTTCATCCCTTTATTCTATCTAAATTTGCACCCCGACAAATCCGGGTATTTTTCGATAATCTGCGGAGTAACCGTAAATGGAATACTCATGCCCTCTAACTCCATAAAAATTCTTTCAGCAATATCAATTTTCACTTTAGTCTCAATGTGATTTTTCTCCGATAATTCTTTACTCAATTATATGACACCTAAGCCAAAGCATTTGGCAATTCTCAGTTTATTTTCTTTTTTGATATCATTTGATAAAACAGTAATTGTATATAACTCCTCATCGTTATGACATGGCGGAAAGAAGCTTGCTCCAGCCACTTCATAGCCACAATCACTGCATAAATCTACAGTAGGATTTGTTACTGAATTATCGGATTCGGGTGCCAATCCCTGATTATCCATATTTATCGGTGTGATAAAAACATACTCCTCTTCTGATAGCATCTTTTTCAGTTTATAAATCTGAACCCTTGTCAGATCAGGATTATATACGCATTCGCCTTTTTTGAATTCACCGTTTAAAATTCGATTATACAAACCGCTGATAAACTTTGACCATTCCAGCAGTTCCAAATCTTCCCCTTTATTTTCCAAATAAGAGAAACCATCTGCAAATTCGAATATCAAAAGTGCCACCTGTAAAGTGCATTCTTTTTCGTCCAGAATCTTATATGGAATCTTAAATCCGTCATCCCAGTTATAACTATAAAGAAACTGAATCAGATTTCCTTCATTTTTTATAATCTTGTTGTAATCTACCATTGTAAATATCACCCGTTGTAATCGCTAACATTCACCATCCAACTAAATAGGAACAATTCTCATGCCTATATTCATATGAATCAGCTCATCATTTATATAGTTCTTAAATTCTTCGCCAAAATAATCGCCTAACCCTTTCCAAACATCCAAATCCCCGGTATTCAGATCTTCAAGTATGGTAACGTCAATGATATTCTGAACTTCATCATCGCCATAACGCCATAATTCTTCAATCAAATCACAATACCGGCGAAACTTGTTTCTGTCACTATAAAAAAGTTCTTCCATCGGCTGTGAGATGGCATAAGCAGCAAATATATGTCCCAGTAGTTTATTATCAAGGTCCTTTGACTCTTCGATTTTATCCATTTGTTCCGGGAATTGCTTAACAACCATCGCTGCCATGTCAGCAACACATATCACTCTTTCGCTCAAATATAATTCCTGTACTCTTGGATCGAGCACCGGATTTTTTATTGCCTTACCATTCGAATTTAAGATAAGTTCATCCGTTCCGGGATACATACAATATCCAGCTTCGTTTACATCCCAGTCCTGTATCAAATCCTTTGAATCACCATTTGCATATAGTATATTTCCTTCTCCGTCGCAGAGCTGACCTTCGTCACCAATCCATTCCCTGTAATCCCAATATCTTTGAAGCAGCTCTGAAGCATTCTTATACAGCCACTTTTTCATCCTTACGTTTTCATGACACCCTTCATCCACACTGTAGTACTCCCTTTCATCATCAGGGTACTGCGTAAAATATTCATTTAACAATTTCTTCTGCTCATCACGAAGCAATCTGGGTGGTTTAATCATAATATTCCTCAAAATCCTTTACTTAAACCCAACTTCCATTACCCTGTCATCATCTTTCTTGATTCCTTCAAGGATATTCTCTATGGCAAACAAAAATTTACCGCAATTAGGACAAATCTCAACATACATTTTCTTTCCAGTAATCTTATCCTTGTAGTCACAAAATCTTACTCCACATTCAATTTTATGGAACATAAATTGGTGTTTGCAGTAAGGGCAGATTACTTCCCTAAATTCATATGCCATAATGTGCCTCCCATCCAACGATACTCTGCCTATTTACCGTCCGAAGCGTTCTACTCCCGGTATACGACCTTCGGTGACATACTGGTTCACGCGACGCTCCGACATATTTCATTTATATGATATTTCTCTGACTGACAAATAACCTTTCATAGCGTTCCTCACTTCTGAATACACCTATACAAAATACATTCTATACCAATATCAGAACATAATCAACAAAAAAACTCCTTTCAAAAAATCACGTTTACAGTTACTCCCAAGCACAAAAAAGGCACCTACCTTAGATTCACTAAAGTAAGTGCCTGTAAAAGACCATTCAAAAAGCTGTTTCCTTCTCACCACGACGCACAGCGTCTTAATGCGTCCTAATCCGTCCTTACAGACTCTTCAACGTAGGGATGCCATTGGTCATTTCATTACCTCTCTTTATTATCACTTGTCATAAGGTTTTTGGCTTATATCAGCCTTGTTGTGATAACGTATTATTCTTCGTGATAAAAACGAATTCGTTGTCAAATTGTTGCATTTGATGATTTTTGTTGTCAGGCTCCGAAAGGATCCTTTCTCAAAAAATGCTATCCAATTTTGCTGCTAAAACTTCAAATGATTCGTGCTTTTTACGCTCTGTAGCTTCTGCGTAAATGTCCATCGTAGTCTCGATTGAACGATGTCCCATGATAGACTGAATTACTTTTAAGTTTGTTTCTGTCTCACACAGTCTAGTTGCAAAAGTATGTCTCAAATGATGACACGAGAAATCCGGAATCAATACTGCATCCCGATGCTCCTTCTTAGCTGTCAACACCTCTTCTGCATTGTAGTTCTTTCGAATGCGCTTAATGGTATCATTCACTGTCTGTGGATTTGGAATATTACCAAAACGATTAGTAAAAACAAATCCTGACATTCCATCAAGCACCTGCGTATTTGCTCCAGTTTCTTTCTGGGCTTCACGCTCAAGTTCAAATGCATCCTTAACCATATCAAGCATTGGAATAGTTCTAACACCTGCTTCGGTCTTTGGAAGTGAGATGTGCATCACAGAAGATTTTGATTTCTTTTCCGCATAATATACTACGCTGTGATTGACACTGATTACACGCTTCTCAAAATCAAGATCCTGCCAACGAAGTCCTAAGCACTCTCCGATACGACAACCGGTTCCAAGTAATACTGTAAACAATGGCCACCAGTGATAATATACCGGATGATTTGCTATATACTCCATGAAGGCTCTCTGTTCCTCAATGGTAAGAGCATGTCGTATTCCACGATTCTTACCACCCTTCCTAGAGATTTCTTTCATCACTCCGTCAGTGGGATTCTTCCTTATTATATCATCTCTAACTGCCAACTGAAATGTTGGATGTAAAAGACTGTGAACTGAATCCACTGTTCCAAGAGCGAGTCCCTTTTCATTAAGAAGATAAAGGTAATACTGCAGAACATCTGAATACTTAATATCAACCAATCTCTTCAATCCGAATTCATCTCGAACCAGGTGATCATATGTGTATAGATATCCGCTTATCGTAGAATCTCGCAAATCAAACTTCGTTGATATGTAGCGATCAAATGTATCATTGATGGTAGCCTTACCAGCTGCATATAAATCCAAACCATCAAGCTGATCTCTTTGAAGCTGTTGCTCCTTCTCGCGGAGCTCTGTTAGATCATTGGCATATATAAACTTCCTTCTACCTAAAGGATCTGTGTAAGTGTACATATATCTCTGATCATCTTTTCTCTGGACTTCACCCTTTTTAAGAGCTCGTCCTCGTAGATCTTTTCTTGCCTTTGCCATTCTGTTTCCTCCTTTTATATATAGGACCCGATTTCGAATTGCAAACACAAGATAAATGTCACATTGATATTATACATTTATCGGAATAAAATTGCAATATGAAACATGAAATATCAGGTCCTATTCTGCTAATCTTTTTTCTAAAACTCTCTAAAGGTTTCCAAGTACTTTTCAAACAATTCACAGTTAACTAGGACAACCTTATCTATCTTATAGGTAGCTTTTGCTTCTCTTGCCAGCGACTGGAATTTGGATAATCCAATACTGTACTTCTTAGCACCTTCATCATATCTGACAAATTTCTTAGCATATAAAGCTGTATCTTCAACATCGCCTCTCTTAAATCCCATACCTGTCACGCTCCTCTCTTTACAACAAAGAGCTTTGGCTGAACCTTCGCGATTAATCTTTTCTTTACTCTATAGATATGCTTAATTGCAGATCTATAATCAATTCCCATATCTTCCGCCAAATCAGACATTGATTTCTGTCCCATGATATAAGGCTTCAGGATTTTCTGATCCTGCTGTTCCAGGGATCCAAGCTTTTTAGTGAATGTCTTCACATCTTCACTTACCGCATGATAGCAGGTAACTTTTCTTATAAGTTCCTCCTGATTATCAGTATCCTCAAAGAACTCTTCATCTAAGACTCCATCCACAATTGCTTTCTCAATTGTCATATGGTTAATAGCCTGCTTCTCTGTAGGACTGCTGATGCCGATTGAAATCTGGACTCTTACTCCAAGATCACCGTTAGCAGCTCTACGATTGTAAGATTTCTGCTCTATAACCTCATCAATCAGATCCTCACGATAGTCAGTGAGCAGATTCTTCATAATAGGATAATGTGTATAAATAAATTCAAACTGTTCTTCCGGCTGAACGCCGATATAATCATCAATATTAATAGCTCCAGATTTCATATCTGCCTCCTTATGAAAGTTCTGAAGCATAACCGGTTTTGCTTCTATTGTCTTGCTGACAATAGTTATTATAGGTTGTGATGACTTATTATTCGTTATCCAAAGATTAGACAAGAAGTACAACGGGATTGGACTTTATGTCCCAAAGTACATTTGTTATTTTTTAGAATTATCTATATAGTTCTCTTCTACCTTTCTGAAATCATCTTCTACACCCACTGACTCATGGCATTAAAAATCGCCCAGCGATATGTACTAATTTACAGTAAGCGCTCAATAAAAGAGTGCCTATTAAATTAAAAGAGGATGGTTTATAATCCCATCCTCGAAAATCATTTCTGTATGCATTCAATTTTCACCGTTTCTGACCATGGCATTAAGTCGTCCAGTAGTTCCGGATGGTTTCGCCAGTCAAGATCCGGCATATACATAAACAGGTATTCCAGATAGGTATAAACGTTGAGTCCATTTGCTTTAGCGGATTCAACGATACTATATACATCTGCGGATGCCTTGGCTCCTTTGGGAGTATCGGCAAACAGCCAGTTTTTACGTCCTACAGTGAACGGTCTTATGGCATTCTCTGCAGCATTGTTTGAAATGGAACATCTTCCGTCAAGAAGATAATTCTCCATATATGGTCTTTGATTTTGGGCATAAATCACCGCCTTGCCAAGTGCGGACCCTTTTAAGGGTGCAAGTGAATCAAGCCAACACCAAAAGGCCTCAAGAACCGGCTTTTCCAGTTCAAGACGCTTACAGAATCGTTCTTGTACAGACAGTTCCTTAAGAGTGTCCTCAATGGCGAAGAGTTTATTACAATAGTCTCTTCCAATCTCCGCATTGGAAGGCGGTGAACCCGGAGGCTTTTTATCTGGTATTGCTTCAACAAACTTTCGTCTTAGGTGAGCCCAACAGCCACACCGGACTATGTTATCAAGTTTGTTATATCCGGAATACCCATCCGAATGTACATAGCCCCTAAAATCCTTTAGATATGTGGCAGCGTTATCGCCACTTCTTGAAGGCTTATAATCGTAAAGGATTATCGGAGGCTTATCGTCATTACCCGTGCGGTACAGCCACATATATGATTTCGTCTGTGGCTTTTTACCTTCTTCCTTGAGAACTTGAACAGGTGTCTCGTCGCAGTGGACGATATCTCGTTCAAGAAGTTTGTTACGAAGACGTTCCACAATGGGATTCAGATAATCTTCGGAACATCTTACAATCCAGTTGGCCATTGTAGCTCGTGATAAGCCGATACCCAACTGCTCCCAATCCTTTTCCTGCCGGTAAAGAGGGATGCTGTTTACATACTTTTGATACATCACGTACGATACTGAACTTGGAGATGCAAGTGAATGGTTCATGACCGATGACGGTACTTCAGCTTTGCGTATAAATGGATGCCCGCTATGTTTACATTTCGGACATTCGCAAGCCTGTTGCATATACCGGAGTATATGGATCCTGGCGGGAATATATTCGATCTCGTCACGTACTTTTGAAAAACCGATTTCTTTAAGAGCAGAACCGCATCTGTCGCAATGCATGTCCTCATCTGCCACGTAACAAGGCAGCTCACGGATAGGAAGATCTTTAAGAATGGCTTCACGTGTCCTTTTGTTGGCAATGCGTTTAAACCCTTTGATATCCTGAACTATCGGTTCAGGCACGTCAGGATCGGCATTGACCTCGGCCTCGTTAAAAAGCGACAGCTGACCATCGCACTCTTTGGGAGTCCGTTCGCTTGAAGATCCAAACTTATCCTTACGCAGGATTATGATCATCTCTGTAAGATTACTGATCTGATTCTGAAGGTCTTTTATAGTGTTTTCAAGGTGCTCGATATATGCATCTTTTGAGTCCACTTTTGGTATCTCCCTATCAGTTTTTTGATAAGATAATTATACCATAAAAGTGGCGAAAAATCCAGTAAACACGGGCTTTTTCGGCAGTTCCGTTTCAATAAAACGGACCTGTTTTAGCAGCTTGGATAGATTGTTTTTGGTCAATCTGAAGGCCCTCCATTAGCCAACGGAATTGCTGCCATGAAATGGGCTTTACCTCTGTTTCGTTCCTTGGCCATTTGAACGAACCATTCTCAAGTCGTTTGTATAGTAGAATGAAACCGTCCTGTTCCCATAGCAATGCTTTCATCTTATTTCGACTACGGCCACAAAACAAAAATAGGCTGTTTGAAAAAGGATCAAGGCGGAATTGCTCTTTAACTATTGTGGCTAAACCGTCGATGGATTTGCGCATATCTGTATAACCGCATGCTATATATATGTTCTCGCATACGGATATGTCGCCTAACATAAACTTTGCAGTGCGAGAAGCGCTGCCTGGATTGTTTGTCGACTGGCACCTTCATTGACTTCAACGGTAGCACCGTTAAGATGTATGATCACCGCTGCCTGAGTATTTATAACAGGCGATTGAACTTCCAACTTTTTGAAAACAGTTGGAACTGCCTTCGAGTTTTCAGCAATCAGGTCATTACCTGAAGCATTGATTGCTGCTAAACGGAACTTCCGAAGCCAGTAATAATAAGCTTTAATTCCGACATCGTGTTCAGCACACCAGGAAGAAACGGTTTGTGTGCTGGATTGACATTCGCGTATGATAGAAGCCCACTGTTCAGCGCGAACACGGTTTTTAACATTGGTAACTGGATCCATTTGATAGCCTTTCCGGTTAGACACTGGTTAGATTCGAAAAACTCTAAAAAGTCTAAACCTAATAATGACTAATTATCTCAAATGTGATCTTCAAAAACACGGCACTCTTTTATTGAGCGCTTACAATTTACATATCAACTGCGCGATTAAACTTAAACTGAACTACAACCTACTGTTCTACCACCTTCATGATTTATTCATATAGCAAGTAGCGTACTAAACCATTGTATTTTAGGCGTTTTCATAATCGTAATAATATGATTTTCGCCATATTATTCATATTTTTCGAGATAAAAGGTATCACGGCATATTTCTAAATGAGTATATTGCCTGGTCATCATCCCCCTGATAGTTCACTTTGATACAAGTTAAAAGGTGCACACCCTTATTGGCAGGGGTGTTCACTTAGCAAATTTCTTCATATTATAATACTATGTATCACATCCCGGATGCCCATACAGTTTCGTTAGGACAAAGAAAATGATACAATCATAACGATTGTATCATTAGGGGTGTTCAAAGGGGGGTTCATTTGAACACCCCTCTAAACTGCTTTATTCCTTATTACATTGTGTACCCTGAAACAAGGTGCAAACTGAAATTTGTACCTCTATTTGCTATATCTTATTTCTTCCATAACCCATGTAAATTGCAGTACTCATAGGCTGCCACAAATTCTTCTCCATCCGCAAGTTTAAACTCTGCTCTTGGTTTATCTGTATATTCTAATTTAACTTTCTGACCACCTCTTGTTGTTTCAATAGCAATCCACTGAATATAATGTGCTTCTACCATTGGATGCTCTACTTCACCAACTTCAACAGTCACCTTGTCTCCATCCACTATTACAACAGGTACATGCTTCTCATGTGCTCCATCACTGGTTCCCGGTACAATCTCTGTCATCTTCTGACCACAGCACATAACTGGAACACCTGACTCTTTCACATATTCAATGATATTTCCACAATGCTCACAAATATAATATTTCATATGAAAAACCCTCCTATTAATAATTCTCTTTACGTACTTCAAAATATGCCTGTGGATGATTACATACAGGACAAACTTCCGGCGCTTCAAGACCGACTACTACATGACCACAGTTGCGACATTCCCACATGGTTACGCCACTTTTCTTAAATACCTCCATTGCTTCTACATTCTTAAGCAATGCACGATATCTTTCCTCATGCATCTTTTCAATTGCTCCAACACCTCTAAATTGTGCTGCGAGCTCCGGAAAGCCTTCTTCTTCAGCTTCCTTAGTCATTCGCTCATACATATCTGTCCATTCTGCATTCTCACCTTCCGCCGCATGAAGAAGATTTGCCGGAGTATCACCCAGTTCTCCAAGTGCCTTGAACCAAAGTTTTGCATGTTCTTTTTCATTATCTGCAGTCTGAAGGAATAATGCAGCAATCTGCTCATATCCGGCTTTCTTTGCTACCGATGCAAAATACGTGTACTTATTCCTAGCCTGAGACTCGCCTGCAAATGCCTCCCAAAGATTCTTTTCTGTTTTTGTTCCTGCATACTTATTTGTTGCCATTGTATTATCTCCTTTACATTTTAATTACTTTTTCAAAATCTGATGCCGGATGCTTACATAAAGGACAAATGAAATCCTCCGGAAGCTCCTCGCCAACATACTCATAGCCGCAAATGGTACAACGCCATATCGTTTGTCCATCGTCTGTCTTTCCTACCTCTTGTGGCTTAGGTTTAATGTTATCTTATTTTATTTTCATCTGCTAATATGCTTAAATTCCTATAAACTGTTCCTTTTCCGATAGATGGATAATCTTTCTTTATATAGTCGTACACCTCATCTGCAGTAACGTGTCGATGCATCTTAGTTACAGCGTTAAGCACTAATTCCTTTTGTATAGTGTTTCTTTTTTCCATAGCGTACCCTTATTAATAATAATTCCTAATAAGGATTATATACTATCTACATCTGTTGTCAATCAATTTTTGCTTTTTTTGTCCCATGAGTCATAAATTGCGCCCATGACTTTAGCACGTTAATATGTGTAATGATTTGAAAAAAATTGGAATTATAAAACTATGTTACCACAATATCAAACTAATTATTTAACAAATAGAGATACAACATCCGAATGTTCATGTTCTGTTTATATATCATATCAAAATATAATTGAACTAAACATAATGTAAATATTTGCATGCTATATATACACTTTATCAATATGTTCTCATACAAAATTTCATTTTGCGCAATTATTAGCCACGACCGATCAAGTCCATGTCTTTTATCTAATCTATTAATTATATTTTTGTTTCGCACGCCTCAATACTTTCATACCCATATAACTTTGCTGTATTTTCCATCGTAATGTAAGTAATATTAATACCGTTCTGAATAGCATCCACAACATATACACCATATAGCTGTAGCATCTTATCAGAATAGGTACTAATTTCACCCCTTAAATATGTTTCATAAGATGTGTTATATACTTCATCTTCATTGGTATGGAGGCTTCTTGCCTGATCTGCCATCTTCGGATGCTTAATGGCAAAATCCTCTGCCATCTTTATCTGTACTCCAACAATCTGTTCAACAATTGCCTTCTTTTCATCAGAAAGTTCCGGGAAGTTACCCTTAATCTCATTCCATCTATCTGGGGCTGTGCTTTCCATCATCCGACCATATTTTTCAGTAATAAGATTATGCCCTTTTCTATACTCCCTTGAAAAATCGTACATATATTGAACTAGCATATTCATATTCCAGGTCAAATACTGACTCTTTCTCATAATCGAAAATGTAGGCCAGTTGTTCTGACAGGATGCTCTGCCACCCTCGTTTTGTACCTTATCAAATGCTTCAAATTCCAATCTGACAATTCTTTCAACAAGTTCTTCCTTTGAAAGTTCTATAATGGAAGACTTGAAAAGAATCTCATCTGTATGGTAGTCAAGATATGGATTCACATCACTAATGATATTTTTTTCATACATTCTATGCACTAAAAAATCAGCTAATTCCTCAACAGCGCCCGCCACATCACGCTTATCAACTTTCGTCATGAACTGATTAGAGATTTTATTTACAAGTCGTATAACCTTATCCCCTTGCTCTAGTTTTCCTGCTGACTTCATGAGCCATTTATCATGAGGTGGATACACATTGCTAATATAATGCCATAATTTCAATGCGTGTTTTATCCCGTCTGAAAGCATCAAAAATGCAGTTGTTTCATCCATTCTATTTAGCATTCTAAGGTAATTGTACTGGGCACACTGTGAAAATGATGCTGCGCTTGATGCAATTTTTAAATAACGCATCTGTTCTTTGTATCCATCTAATATACTATTTCTAATCTTTGTGAATAAGCCTTCATCATCTCTAAAGATCATTCCATTCACGCAAGTAGAGAGAGCATAATCCTCAACATTCATAAAATCGATTTCATCATAAACATCGGTTCCTACAAATTTTTTATAGAAATCCGATATACGCATAACTCCTCTTCTGTTTGCACCCATTGCTGTATTAGTACGAGTAACTCCTTCAAAGCTATCTGGCAATTCCTCATATGCCTTTTGGAGCGCATCTCCTATCTCGTCATAGGTCTCATCGCTAAGCCACATACAAAAAGATGGACCATAGTCGTGATCAGCTGATATTCTATCATCAAATCCAAAGCAATCGGAGCCTTCCCCCACAAGACCTACGGCAATCTTTCCTTCATATTCCAGAAATTTCTTAGAAATCATAGGTGCGCCATAAGATTCATAATACTTTTTAGAGAGATTTATACCAAATCCTAAGTCAGCATCTTCTAAAAAGCTGTCCCCACTGCTTTTCTGCACACATTTATTCAAGTTATCCTTTAGTCTTTCATACTGACTATTTTTTCCTATAGTATTTTCAACAATACACATTGCCTCATGAAACACACTTCTTGCTCTGTCTAAATCCCCTTCTTCAAAATAGCAACTTCCAAGAGCAGATAAAGCAGCACAATAATGAGGATCTTCAAGTCCTCTTGCCTTAAAAAGTCTGATTGCTGTCAGGGCATATTCCTTTGCCTGTTCAAATTCTTTTGACAATAAACATGTATTGGCCAGATTTGCATAAGTAACAGCAATTTCAAACCCAGCATTTAATTTCAGGGCAATTTCAAGTGCCATCAAAAGACATTCCTTAGCATTCTTAAAATCAGATAGTTCCTGATATAATAAACTTTTATTATTGTAAAGACCTGCAACCAACAGATCATTTTTTGAAAGCGTGCCTTCCTTCATTTGATTATTATAAATTTCTTCTGCGACAGAATAATAATTCTTTGCTTCCTCAAACATTCCCATAGAACGGTATGCATTGGCACAGTTCAAAAATGTTGTGGCTTTTTTCAAAGGATTCACATCACTATTATTTAATAAATCTATTGAATCATCTATTATCCCAAGCAGATTCTCTTTCTCTGATGTCTGCCTGTAATATCCAATGAGTTCATTCAATAAAATCAAATTCATTTCCGAATCTTCATAAGATGCTGCAATCTCTCTCATAGATAGCATATATTCAAGCGCCCCTTTAGGATTATTGTCATCAAAGAAAGCATCTATCGTAGGCATAATTCTTTTCTTGAGTCTGTATCTGTATGATAATGATAATCCTTCAGAAAGCGGTGTGTATTCAACGCCTAACAAATCTCCATATATAGAGCAATATCTTTCACTATCTTCTTCTGTCAAAGGAAATGGAAATAGAATGCCCCTATTGTTAATATCCTCCACAGAAATATCTATTCTTTCAAAGTCTTTCTTTACAGCTTTTTTTAGTGCTTCAAAGAATATCTCATAAGTAACTTTTTCTTTCCCAATTATATTGAAGCTTTTATCATTGCATTTCTTATTTCCGCATAACTTAAGCAATGCTTTTGCTACATCATCAACATATACCATATAAAAGCTTCCAATAGCATCCACGGGAATTAATACCTGATTTGCTTTTTCAATCCAATTAAAGAAAATCTCTTCTCTATTGGCATAGTTCTCTGGTCCATAAATAAATGCAGGTCTGATGGAATTGTAGTGAATCCCATACTTTTCACAAGATGACACCAATTCTTTTTCGAGTTTTGACTTGCCTAAAATATATTCTCCTGCTTGTCCTCCAAGATTTCTTGTTTCCAATTCTCCCGCTTCGTCCAAGCAAGCACTTGTGCCTCTTTTGTATACATCAACCGTACTAACAAAGATATACTGTCCTATATTTTCATGCATTACATCTACTACAGATGCAATATCACCTTCCTCATATGCACAAAAATCAACAACTACATCATATTTTTCTTGAAGCAGACTATTATCATTAACCGCCTTCTCTATTTCATGTCTGTCACATATCACCTTACTTATATGTCCTGGATACTGAAAGGAGACATTTCTGTTTCCGCGATTTAACAATACTATTTCATTTTCTTTACTAGCAATTTCAACAAAGGCTTTACCCAAAAAGTAAGTCCCTCCAATAACTAATATACGCATCTTTGCCTCCTAAAAATACAAAGAGAGCAGAAGTCATCCCCCTGCTCTCTTATTAACTTCAACTATACATCAGGAAATATTACCTATCCAAAATATCTCTTAAGGAGTCCTTCAAGAGCTTTTCCATGTCTAGCCTCGTCACGAGCCATCTCATGAACAGTGTCATGGATTGCATCGAGGTTGTTCTTCTTAGCACAAAGTGCAAGATCGAACTTACCCTGTGTAGCACCGAACTCACAATCAACTCTCCAAGCAAGATTATCCTTTGTTGTAGCCTTCATCTTAGGCTCAAGCTCTTCACCTAAAAGCTCTGCAAACTTAGCAGCATGCTCAGCCTCTTCGTAAGCTGCCTTCTCCCAGTAAAGACCGATCTCTGGATAACCCTCGCGATGTGCAATTCTTGCCATGCAAAGGTACATACCAACCTCAGAACACTCACCGTTAAAATTAGCCATTAACTGCTCAAGGATATACTTCTTATCCTCTTCTGAGATATCATTGTTGTTCTTAACTGTCTTAGCATATACACCATACTCGTGCTCTGCTGCAAGTGTCATCTCGCCCTCTACCTTTGTAAACTTGTCTCCGCTTACGTGACATGTTGGACACTCTGCTGGTGGCTCTGGACCCTCATGTACATAACCGCATACTGGACATACCCATTTCTCCATTTTTGTTACCTCCTCAATTGTTGTATTTGTTGTATCATGATTAGTAGTGCTTACCATTTCAAAATCTGAAGCCGGATGCTTACATATAGGGCAGATAAAGTTCTCCGGTAATTCCTCACCTACATATTCGTATCCGCAAATCGTGCAACGCCAAATTGTCTGACCATCTTCTGTCTTACCCACTTCCGTCTTGCCAATGTCCTGCGGCTTGGGCTTGATATTACTCATATAATATTCATAAGTCACAGAAGGATAGTCGCTTAATACTTCCATACCTGTAACCTCTCCCACAAACATTGTATGAGATCCAAGGTCCTCGGTCTTATCAACTCTGACAGATATATAAGCATTCGTCCCATCTGTTACATAAAGCACGCCGTTCTCAGCACGCTCACACGTACTAAAATCAGCAAACTTATCCACATCTTTACCGCTCTGAAATCCAAAATGCTTGAACAATTCAAACTTGACCTGCTGGCTTAAGATAGAGACATTAAACACACCTGTTCTCATAACCATATCATGGGTATAGTTGGCTTTGTTGACACAAATGCTAATCTGATTCGGTGTAGATGCTGCCTGTATTGCAGTGTTGATAATACAGCCATTATCTTTGTCGCCTTCCTTAGCCGTCAGCACAAATAAGCCATAGCTCAGTTTATACATTGCTTTCTTGTCCATTCGATTCGCTACTCCTCTCCTTTATTCTGACAAGCTTTACATATTCCTTTAAACACAATATCATAATCCAGAAATTTCATGCCGTGCCTATCATGTATAAACGAGTCCAACGTCTTTATCTCATCCATATCAACGTCGAACACCTTTCCACACTCAATGCATCTGATATGATAATGCTTCTCAAGCGTAAAATCAAAACAATCCGCTCCGCCAGGAATTTCGACTCTTCTGATCTTCTTTTCGTCTGCTAATATACCCAAATTCCTGTATACGGTTCCTTTTCCAATAGATGGATAATCTTTCTTTATATAGTCGTACACCTCATCTGCAGTAACGTGTCGACGCATCTTAGTTACAGCGTTAAGCACTAATTCCTTTTGTATAGTGTTTCTTTTTTCCATAGCGTGCCCTTATCAATAATAATTCCTAATAAAGATTATATACTATCTACGTCTGTTGTCAATCAATTTTTGTTTTTTTGTCCCATGAGTCATAAATTGCGCCCATGACTTTAGCACGTTAATATGTGTAATGATTTGAAAAATAAGAATTTGCAAATCTTCCCAATTTATGATTTAACTATTTTTTTCTTTATTATCTGATTTTGCTTTAAAAAGAAGAATGCTATTAGCCAACAGCATAAGAGTCACATACCCACATAGCATTGGAAATGTTGATGGAACAACATCCATTAAAGCAACCCAATCTTCTTTATGTATCCACTCCAAAACAGCTCTGTATTCCATCAACACTGTGATAGCAACAAATGATAATGAACATACAGACGCCCAATTTGCCATCCCTACCATCAACAATGTTTTCATCTACACCTTCAGGTAGTTGATGCTCTACGGAATATCCATCATGAGTAATTCCATTTTCTATATCTTTAACAATGTTTTCAATTTCTTCTAAACTTAATTCTTTTTCTGGTAACCACGAAAAAAATATCTAGTATCGTCATTCACAACTCTTCCTTTGCTCTTTCTCCAATAATAATATTGTTTATATAGCATTTATACTGAATATACATATCAAAATTGGAACTCATATAGCAAAATTGGAAATAAAAAACGCCCGGAAGTGGTATCACACCCCGGACGCTTGGTTGGTCCTCTGAAAAGTTACTATTTACATCCCCAGCTTTCCGGCTAACTGCATCTGCCCAATCAGCAAAGCCTTAATCTTTTCATCCTTAATTCCCTGCAAAATTGCTGCAGCTGTAATAACATAAGGATCCTCTGCTGTTTCAAATCCAAGCAAATAGTCTGGCTTCGTTGCAAGATGTCTTGAAAGTTCTGCTATAACACTGCTCTTAATATCTACCTTGTCATTTTCATAAGCTGAGATTGTACTCTTTGGAACACACATAATTTCCGCAAGCTGCTCCTGTGTATATCCAACTCTAATTCTCTGTGCCTTAATTCTTTGTCCTAAAGTTTCTTCTGCTAATTTAATATTGTTCATTTTCTCCTCTTTCTGGCTGATAACCAGAAAAAGAATTTCTACATAAAAAATGGACGCACGAAAAGTCCTCAGCCTTTAACTGATTATCTTTTCATGCGTCCGCGGTGGGTCAGATTTTGGAATGCATCAGTCATTCCGTACTGCAACCAGCCCCCATATCATGAAGCCCTAATTTAATTGTCTTTGTTATGTGATTACTCACATCCGATGAAAACCAATTATAAGTAGCATCTGCCTTGTGCATCTGCTTGGGCTATTATTTGCCCTTCCGTGTATTTCTTAAGCATGACAACTCTTGTGCATTTATTCGTGTGACAGCGAATTGTCATTCCAGTGAGAACCGGTGTCGTTTTGTCACCGGTAATTGCATAAGACATTTTCATAGTCTTTCTGCATTTCCTACAATAAAATTCAATCTCCTGCATTGAGGTTCCTGTACCTTCTTTCCAAATGTAATTAATCATTGGAACTTGAAAAGGAAAAGGGAAGTCACCTTCACAAGTTACTGTGGAACGTTGATTAGTCGATCCACAAAGTGAGCCTACTATATCGCCACTGGGTATGGACTGCTCACTAAAACCCTCATTATTCAATTTCGGATGCGCCAGAGAAGCAAAACTCATCTTCCCCAACGCATATAAACAATTACCACCATGTTCATTTCCTCCTTTGTATCCTGATGCAGCCGTTTTCCGTTTACACTGAGGCTCGTGCCGTCTGCATATAATCCTCACTAACCATCTGATTTATGCCAGCGTATCATTTTCTCCGTCGCTGGACACATGCATATATTAAATCCATTTATCTTGAATTTCAACGGTAACTTCTTTCCTCTTTTCAATTATTTTGGAATTTTCTATTGCAAATTTCATCCATCTTTATTATAGTAGGCTTACGAGATGACACCTGATTCCAATATTATCGGAATCATAACTGCTCATTGCAAAATCAAATTAGAAACGAGGATAAAAATCATGAGTAGAGTCGGAAACATCATCGCTATGAAACGAAAAGAGCAAAAATTCTCACAAGGGAAAATGTGTGAGGAGCTTACTGCAATGGGTTATCCAATTAAGGTAAGTGCTTATAGTTCCTGGGAAACCGGAATCAGTTTTCCTAATGCTGAACAGTTCTTGGCAGTATGTAAGATATTAAAAATCACTAATATCTATAATGAGTTCATTGGTGGTTATAATGTCGAGGATCCTTTGGCAGAACTTAATGAAGAAGGAAAAAAGAAAGCTTTAGATTATATTCATCTTCTTATCGTATCCGGTGAATATAAAAATGCAGCTCCAGTTGCCATCTCTACTTTCAGAGAACTGAAGCTTTTTGATATGCCTGTATCTGCAGGTCCTGGTACTTTCCTTGACAGTGAAGATTATGAATTAATCAAAGTTGGTAATGAAGTGCCTGAGAAGACAACCTTTGGAGTAAAGATTTCCGGTAACAGTATGGAGCCAAGATATCTGAATCAGCAAATAGTCTGGATCCAACAGACCGAAGAACTTGTTGATGGAGAGATTGGTATTTTCCTATTGAACGGCAACGCTTATTGTAAAAAGCTGCAGAACAACAGCAAGGGCTTAGCTCTTATCTCCCTTAATCCAGAATATGCTCCTATAAAGATTTCTGAACAGGATCAGTTTCATATATTTGGCCGAGTATTGAATTAAGTCCGTTTTTTAGGACAACTAATCCACTATACTACAGGCATACGATGACGCAATTTTTTCAATTTTTTCAACATTTTAAATGGAAAGAAGGTGTAACCTATGGCTGTAGAAAACAGTGTTAAGAACCTGCGTAAAGAGCGCAAAGAAACTCAAAAGGATCTTGCTCTCGCCATTGGTGTAGATGCAAAAACTATTAGAAACATTGAATTAACCGGAACCTGCTCTCTTGAGGTTGCTCTCCGATTATCCAAGTATTATGAAATGTCTGTAGACAGAATTTTTAAGGTTGCAGATTAACCATGTAAGGATGTGATATGAATGAATTACCAAATAATAGCTGTAGACTTTGACGGTACACTCTGCTTCAGCAAATGGCCTGAACTTGGAGAACCCAACCGTCCTTTAATTGAATATCTGAAAGTATGGCGTAATCAGGGTAACAAGCTCATACTATGGACCTGTCGCGCCGGAGAAGCTCTTGAAAAAGCTGTCTCCTGGTGTCAGGATCAGCAGCTTGAATTCGATGCCGTAAATGATAACCTTCCAGAAGTCATTGAAATGTACGGCAACAATTCTCGCAAAATCACCTGCGATTATTATATTGACGATAAAGCAATGCTACCGGGAATGGTGCAGGCGTAAATTCAACGAGGAGACCCACACGGAGTCTCCTCATTGACTTACCTTATGATACGTGTTATATATCCGCTTCTACATTCGTTGTATATAACATATCCAGCTCTTTCATCATTCTGCGTTCTAAAATCTCTCGGTCTTTTCCTGCATCAAGAATTCGTTTTCTTAAGTCCTTAAAACCAGCTTCAGCACACTGCTCGCATAAGTCTAACGCTTTCTCTATATCTGCAAACGAATCTACTTCGCTATCATCATTTGCTGTTCCTAAAAGAACCGCTGCTAACAATGCCTTATCTGTAGTTTTAAGATTCTTCATAAGGAACCATCCGTCCTTACTTTTTACTGCTTCAGGAGAATCGACCCCCATTGCAACAGCAAGGAGAAACGAATCTTTATTTTCAACCATGCTGAAGCCTAATACATCACTGTCTTTCATCTCATCGATTTCAGACCTATAGTTTGAATTAATATAAACTCTATCTCTTGCCATTAGCTCTCAATCCCTTCTACATATTTTTCATCTGCACTTAATTTTAATTCACGCACATTAGCAACACCCTCGTACATGTTCTTAACCGAATCAGAATACTCATCAGGTGTAAATAACATTATTATCTGTTTCTCTTTACTAACCTCCAGGAGGGCTTTCGCCATATTTTCTCTGTTATCATCAGATACTCGTCCTAAAGGAGAGTCAATTACAAGTGGACAGTTCTTACCCGACGCCTGATGAATTGCAAGTGTAAATGCATATGCCAATGCCATCTGCTCTGTAGCACTAAGCGATCCTGTCATTAATGCGCCTTCTTTGTTGTATACAGAAATGTCATAACTATCACCAATAATGATTTTACCGAAAGTATTTCGTTTCCAAATCATAGAATCAAAAATGTTCCATGTTGTTGTCTGGATTTCTTTTCTCATATTGGTTGTAATATGATTCTTGATATTGCGGAAATAATCTTCTATTTTAACAAGAACACCAATCTGCTGCTTCAAGCTATTTTTAATTCCGAGTTTTTTCTGAGCATCATCTATCTGTTTTTGTAACGCTGCAATCTGCTGCTCATATGTTTTAATATTAGCCTCTGATGTACCTATTGCTTTATCTGCACTCGATATCTGATCTCTTAACTGAGTTCTCGTTCTCTCAGCTTCCGCAACATTCACAGCTCCATCTGAATTCGTAAAGTTAGCTAAACTACTGTTGATTACCTTCAAACGGTCCTCTGCTGTTTTTATCTGCTCTTCAAGATCTAACTCACGCTGCAAAAGGGCATTTTTTCTTGATTGATATTTGCCAGTTTCTTCTAAGTAATATTCAAGAGAACTTTTAATTTCCTTCAAATAATTAGATGTCTTTGAAGAAACAGAAATCTGCGTCAAAAGATTTTCAAGATGCTGACGGCCAGTCTCTCCAATATGAGGATTATCACATAAAGGACAAGGTTTATCTAAATTCTCAAGAACTAATTTTATCTGGTTCCTATCAATTGCTGGTGGCAAATCACCCGCTGCCTCTTTCACCTGAATAATCTGCAAGGTTTTCTTGATTCTAGGATAAAGCTTCAAGAGCACTATGTATTTTCTAATAAAATCCGCTCTATCATTTGCAATTTCTTTTTTCTCTGAATCATATTTCTTTAATTTTCCTTCAAGAGAAGTTCTTTCATCCTGGAGCTTTTTAACAGGAGCATAACCTCTTAACACTTCATCAATTTGGTCAAGTTTTGCTTCAGCTTTATCTTTTGCCTGCTTACTCGTTTCAATCGTTTGTAATGCAAGGTCCTTCTGAGTAATTAACGCAGATTGTGACTCTATTAAGTCAGCAATATCCGGACTATTTTTACCCATAGTACGCATTTTCTCATTTCTCATTTTTTCAACATGATCAAACGCTGTCTGTAAAAGAGTAACCTGGGCAATATTAAAAATAGACCCTTTAATACGTGCAGTTTTTTCTGGTGCAAAAAATTCTCTAAGTTGCTCACCATCAAAGAAATAGTAATCATAAATTGCAGGATCAAAATACTTCTTCACTTTAATTTCTGCATCTGCACCATCTTCAACCAGAGTATTCTCAAACTGTCCATCAATTGTTGTCGATACAGTGAATGTTGAAGCGCTTGCTATTCCAATTGAGTTACCATTCTTATCAAAATTTTTCTTAAAGCTCTGTGATCGCTTAAATTCAATAACCTGATTTCCATCCTGAATAGTTACCGCAACATATACAGGAATAATCTCACTCTCTGCTGCAGATTCCAATTCGGCTGTACTTACAACTGAAAGTGCTGACTTTTTATCGATAAGCTGCTGCTCCTTCTCGTACAGACACCATGTAATGGAATTGAGTAAAGTCGTTTTACCTGTTCCATTTTTTGCGACAAGAATTGACAATTTGCAATCATCCTCACAGGTGAAACGTATTGTTCCAGTTCCGTATTGTCTAAAATTCTTGAATTCGATCTTTTCAATTACAATACTCAATTTTCACCCTCCTCTTCAATTCCAAGATAGTCCTTGATTTTTGCCTCATACTGTTTGGTCCAGCGCTTAGCACCATCATCTTCTAGTTGAAGAATATCTTTCATGAGGTCTTTTAACTTATCTTCAGCATCTGTCTCATCGATTTCTTTAATAATCTTTTCACTAATCGGCATCTATCTGTACTCCTCTCTGTAAGAATTCCATCTTTACGTCATCATAGTTTTCTGCATTTTGAGCAATCTGATCAGCTCGTCTTGCTTCCTTCTCCAATATTCCGCTTCCATCCGCATTACCACCCACAGGTGTAACAATAAAATCATAAATGATTGACACTTGCTTATTTGGTGCCTGTCGAATAACTCTTCCTACTCGCTGCACATATTCTCTAGGGTTTGTGCTATTCGAAAGAAGAATGGCTATTCGAGCATTTGGAATATCTATACCTTCATCAAGGCATTTAATACCAACAAGTACTTGCAACTGCTGTTTAACGAATTGTGAAATAATATTCTGTCTTTCCGTATCACCCTCAATGTTAACAACCTTTGACGCAGATTCTGCTTCTGTTATTTTGGAACGCTTAATTCCCTTCTTACTCATTATTGCAAAGGAAGGTTCTATTTGCTTATCAGATACAAAAAGAATGGTATCTTTAATTGTCTGAGGATTCATTCTCTCAAACAGCGCATCCAGTGCTGGCATTTTATTTGAAGCATTTTTTCCAATGTTTGCTCTTCTATCATACAAACGTTGTAATTCTTCTTCATCTGGGTCTTCTTGATTTTTCAAAATATAAATCTGCTGGCTAATTTTCGAATACTTCTCAGCCTCTTTATCATTCAATTCAACAAAAATAGGATAATAGTTAAATCGATTGAGGAAAGGTCTACCAGTTAGCGGATTGATGGTATTCAAAGCGTCAGCAATTGTAAATTCAAATGATTTATTACCAAAATAATTTCTAATCACTGAAGTTCCATATCCATCAAACATTCTTTCTGGAGTAGCACTCAGCCCGATTCGATATTCATATTCATCCAATAATGCCTTTTGCTGTTTTTGCGAACCAATTGCATGAGTTTCATCACATACAAACAAGACCTTTGTATCACATTTATTATTCTGAATAATATTAATAAACTTGCTATCTGAAGCAGTAGCATGGGTCGTGAATATAATTGCGGTACGGTACTTATTATCACTTATATCCATCAACAGTATTTCAAGCTCTTTCTTCCACTTGCTATTACTGCCATCTACGATCAGAGTTTTATCTAAAGCAATCTGTAATTTTTCAAAATCACCCTTCCACTGACGTGACAAAGTATTCTGCGGAGTTGCAACAATAATTAGCAGCTTTTCTTTGTCCTTCAGTTTCTCTACAATACACCCTATCGCTGTACGTGTTTTTCCAGTACCTGTTGCCATCTCCATGAGTAGCGAATAGTCATTTGCTATCCACTGAGCAACTGCATTCTCCTGGTGCGGGAATAAGCTCAGTTTGTTTTCTTTGATTTTTTTATCTTTTGCATATCTTCGCATGATATTTAAATCAAAAACATCTCTTGGTTTCTGTGCGACGATATGCGCTTTTATTGCTTCTGGAACATCATATACCTCAGCAATATCTGGTCTTTCATTCTTCCAATATGCTAAGAACTTTCTGAGGTCCGACTGCAAATAATCAACCTGCCCCGGTTCCCAAGACCTAAAAACCTTAAATTCTTCAATGTTGTTCAACCAGGCCTGCGCTGTTTCATTTATTGATCCAGAATATGAAATGGTATTTCCTGCGCCATCGAACACAACACCTATCTTCTGGTGAAACAAGCTATTACGTGTTCTCTTTCCAACAACAATTTTTATTTCAAGTTTCCCTGTATCTAACAACCACGCTAAAGCCTGTATGTTTTCATTTGGTATTTCTGTATCCAATTTCAAATCATCAAATATATGACTTTCTGCAGATATAGCACCATGTTCTTTAATCGTTTCAAAATCTTCTTCAGATAGTTCTGGTGATATAAGCAAATACATTTTTCCACCGTTATGTATCAATCCCTCGATTCCTTTTGATGCGACCACAAGTGCTGAAGAACTAAAGAACCCTGCTATTCGATAGTATTTATTGGCCTCCTGTAAAACCGGAATATAAAAATTTTCTAGAAGTTGGTCCTTACTTTCCGTTGTCTCATAGCTTGGCTGAAGATCAATATCTTTTAAGCTCATTCTTTCACCTGCCAATCAATATTACTCAAACGTTTCTCACACGGCGTATCTTTTAAGATAAACTCTAAATATACCCTTACATTATTTCTTCGTCTTACTGCAGTAGCCACGGATAACCGATTAACTGCCTCACGGTAACTAATCATCCCATTCCTAGCATCATGTATTATTTTCTGTGCCATATACTGTCTAAGTGCCAATCTTCTGAGCAGTTCTTTTTTCTCTTCCGGCATAAATCTAATAAGGTATTTCCCTAACGCTGTACTCATTACATTTGATGGCCTCTTGCTAATCTCGACAAGTTCCATCGTGCATGCAAGTTTGGAATGATTCTCCCCATATTTAATACCAGCTCCTTCTGTTGGAGATTTTACAAGCTGATACCCCAATTTCTCAAATGTCATACCATCAGGTGCAAATTCCAACAACTCTGGCACTCTATATATACCGTCACCAAAATCACTAAACTGTGGTACTTGAGCTGCCTCGATTTGAATGTCATAATCCATACCATCAATAACCGCTATATATCGTTCAATAGAAACACTATTAATCACGGAAATAGCAGTACCAAGTTCTGCGTCATTCCCTTTATGAAATACTTCTGTAGACTCTGGGACAAGCTTTAGAAAATACTCAATGAATCTTTTTTCTGCATCTGTGTTTTTATTTTCTATCCATTCTTCATAAAAAGACATGCCTTATCCCTCCAATTCAAATTGGTCAAATCTTAAATCAAAATATTCCTTTGCTATTTCAGGGTACTGCTCTTCAAAGTCAACCAATGCCTTCATTGCTGAGCATAAAGTCCCTTCGGTCTTATGAAGCGCCTGATTTGCTTCACAGAACTGTCTAAAACTTTTCTTCTTAAAAAATCCTGGTTGATTACACCATCTTGCCATAGTAATGTATAGACTTCTGTACTCTGATTCCTTCCACGGGGTTTCATTTTTATTTTGATATCTCATGATATATGGCAAACAATGATACCTCATTAGCAATGCCACTCTTCTCCACATGTTTATAATATCTTGCGCATCTGTACTCTCAAATCCGACCAATACATAGAATTTAATATTTGTTGCTTTGGTATATTTTCTAATGAGTTGCAATTTTCTATGAATCAAGTCATAATCTGCGATATTATCAAATGCAAAAGTGTAGTCTCCATCATAAGATGCACTAAATAATACTTCACATCTTTCATCCGTAAGTAATCTTTCATCCATTCCCTGCTTAAACTTAAATGGCTTTTTTAATGCTTTAAGTTCTTCAAGAATGGTTTTCCATTCTGGGCATCCCAGAAAATTATCGTCTAGAAGACAGATTTTTTTCCTAGATGGATCATAAAATTCATCCAATGGACTATGACGAAATACTCTGTCATATTTCTGGTTAACACAGAATGGACATTTTCTGAAACAGCCCCTAGTCATAAATCCTATACTATAATCGGTATATTCTTTAAATTGCACCATAAAAGTACTTTTATTAAATTTCTTTCCTGCATCTTCAGCGGCTTGCTCTGCTTTACATACTTCATTCTCAATCCAAGAATTGTACAAGTTGTAATCAGGCATGTGATGTTCTATCTCGTCATCCAAATTCGGAGCGTGTGCAAAAAAGAATCCAGTTCCACCAACATGAATATTTTCTGGAAGTTTAGTCTCGCCAGTATCCATATTAACAGCTTCCTGTATCCAGTCCGGTACCCATGTATCAGTAAACACCTTTGAGATGTACACATGATCAAACTCATCTAAATTTTCATAATCAAGCTTCAACTCAACGTCAGCACCTTTTTCTTTCCAATATGCTGAAAGCTTTTCACACACCAAATTAGGAAATCGATGTTTCTGCCTTCCAAGTAAGTCAGCATCAATAATTCCTATTTTCATATAGACCTCGTTATTATTTTCTTTTTTGATTTTGAATTATAAGCATCAATCATGCTCTAATTCACTCATCTGATGTTTTTATATATTTTCCAGTTTTCACTCTCGCATCATCAGGCTTAAGAGCATCACTTGGTATCAACCAAGTCTTGCCCTTCTTGATAACTCCATCTATTCTTCCTTCGGCACATAGCACGCCTATTCTTCTTGATGAAATTCCCCACTTTTCTGATAATTCTACTGTTGTTAAATATTCCATGTTTTTACTCTTTCTTTGTAATAAAAATATACATTGAATCACTATATATTATATTCATTTATCGGAATAAAGTCAATTTCTTTTACGAACTAGTTCGCAAGCAATGCAATCTTATATAAGATTGCCCAAAAACGCTTATTAGGGTGTGCGCCCTAATACCCCTGAACCGATGATTCTCATCGGAGCTACGCATTGCTTTGCAACGCTAAAATAAAAAAAGCGGGGCATCCCACCAGAAAGAATTCTGATGAAATACCCCATAAGGATTATAGCGACTGCCCACTTTTATTATGTTGTTTTTCTTTTGCCTTTTGCTCCTCATCCTGCTGATTCAGGAATCGCTCAAGGTTATGCTTAGCCATCTGCAGTTCCTTATTTTCTTCTTTTATAGTTCGATATTCCGCATATGCTTCTTTCTTTTTTTGAAGAAGTTCAGCATACTCTTGGTTCAAATCTTTGATTTTTGGAATACCACTCTCCAGTTGACCAAACGCTTCCTTTGCAGCTTTATGAAGAAGTATTTCCTCACGATGTGCCTCAAAGAACTGTTTGCTATATCCAGCTTTTCTATAAGCTATATATACATCTTTAGTTTTGGAATAATTAATGATGTGCGTTTTAAGAACAGCAATCTCTGCCAATCTTTTTTCAGCATCCTTAATCGTCTGCGACAATTCTGTAAATCTTGCGGAAGACTCCCCTGCTCTTTTAGCAAGTTCTTCCATATCGCGTATGTCATGATCTCGCAAATATATTAATGTCTGTGATATCTGCTTTATATTATGAACCTTCGCCCAGCGTTCATAACCAGGTCCTTTTCCCTTAGCAATAATCTCCTGAATATCAATAAGCATATCAAATTTCTTTTCAGGCTTCTCATATCGATGAGACTGTTTTTCTCTTGGTGGAGGATCAAAGTTTTCATCCCCACTAAAGATTTTTTCAAAATCCTGCTCACGGTATCCTGCTCCTAAAGAATCAATTCTAATGAATGATTTTTGTTCCTTTCCCTTAACTCCGATATGTTTTCCTCGTCTGATTTCATAGCCCATCTCCTCCAGGAATTTCAGAAGTTCATTCATTTCATTCGGATTCTTAGCCATAACAAAATCAATGTCTTCACGAATTTTATCGCGGATGCTTTTACGAACAGGATAAACTGTTCGCTTCTCCCGTTCATCATAACGGCGAGGTTTTATCACTGACAGTCCATGTACTGATTGAAAATGCAAGCTTCAGTAAAAAGAATGACGGCACTCCTACAAGCGCCGCCAGACCGAAGCAGATCAGCTGTCTTTTTGTCAGGTTGAACATCACCTTACTCTTTACCTTCGTTAGATCACGAGGCACTGAAATATATGATGCTGCCATAATAATTCCTTTCTTACTTTAGGGAACTTATACCCATTCATTTCTTCACAAAAGTTCCCTATAGATTAGTGCGCGTGAAGTACGCTCTTTGCTACTGAACCTGTCTTAAACAGTGTGAACGCAAGAAGAATCGTATATCCTACAATTCCCCAAAGTGTTCCGATAATATCTGATGAGAATGCAATGGACTGAATCAGTACTGCATAAATTCCCACACATACCATAATCAAAAATCCCTGGAATCCAAGAGCGAATAAAGATCTCAAATAATTCTGACCAATCATGCTCTGTTCCTTGTTGCCAAATGTTGCAAAAGGAAGTGGTGCAAGGCTGACCATCAAATAGATTTCTATCATTCGTGCATAGACAATAACGAAAATAAGTGCTGATAAAATATACACTAAGAACTGAACAATAAAGGACATCAGGAATATACCTAACAGTTCCCCTACTTCCATTGCTTCCAGGTTACTTTGCATTGTTGCCAGCGTACTTGCATCAATTGCTGTACTTCCGGTGATAATACCACCGGCCTGACTTACCACATGATGCGCTACATCAAACACCGCCATGGTAATGTTCATCGTATTCGTTATAAGTGTTACTGCCACAAAGGTCTTGAAGACCCATTTAAAAAAGATCCAGGTTTCAAAGTTTGCCAGATTGTTATGGCTGATGACTAGCTGAATCAACTCATAGCAGGCAATAAAAGTCAAAATCAATCCCGCTATCGGCATAATTACATTTTCAGAAAGTGTTCTAATCATGTTAAATATTGCCGGTGAGAATGTACTTGGTGTCATACCAACTTCTGTCGCAATCTGTCCTACCTGTGCATTCACCGAATCAAAGGTATTTGTAAGATTGCCCATAATGCCTGTAACAAGCAGTTCCTTAAGCCATTCCACAATAGAATCTATAATGCTTTGCACTTGTTACCTCCTCTTCTTTCCAAAGGACCAGCGATTGCTGGCCCTGTTCCAATAGTTACTTCTCTCTTTCTTAGAACAAACCGGAAAGTAAAGGTACAAGAGTAGTTCCGATGAGGGCTACACCGCCACCTGCCATAAGCTGCTTAATATCCAGTTTGATGTAAGTTTGAAATATAATACGAACTGTATTTGATTTTTTAGATACCCGGGGAAGTAGACGCTTCCCCGGAAGTATTTGATATTTGATGCTTTACAGAATCATCAATAGGTTTGAAATTGTAATGAATCTCTAATGAGATGTTTCGTGTTCCGTCCGGATCGATTTCCTCGTGGACCACAATTTGTTTGATAAGTCGATTGAGTGTTTCCGCATCCAACTCTGTGATATCGGAATACTCCTTGATGAGATCGAGCCACTTCTTAGCGCTTTCGGATTCTTCTTCGTTACCGGCCGTTTCTTCAAACTCGGCGATCTGCTTCCTCAGAAGATCCTGCTCTTTCTGTGTCTTGGCCATCATGCTCTCAAATGTTGACTCTGAGATCTTTTCCGCCAGGAGATCTTCATATAATCTTGCGACCATTCGGTCTAAGGCCTCAAGTCTGTCCTTTGCTTTGATGTTCTGCCTCTGCTTAACCTCTGTCTGTGCCCTTTGCTCGGCATCATAGGCAGCTGCCAGGTCTTCGGCAATATCGCCTGCATCTAAAGCCTGCTTTGCAAGGCCCTGGATTTCTTTCAAGCAGATATCATAAAGCCTGTCGAACTCAACCCTATGCTGGGTGCAATGGTTCTTGCCGTGCCGGTTGTAGGTCACACATGCATAGATATCAATCGGATTCTTTGCGTTGGTCTTTCGGATCGTAAGAGCCTTTCCGCATTCGCCGCACTTGATAAGCCCGGCAAAGAGGGAATAGGTTCCGTCACCTCTGGTGCACTTCCTCGACTCTATCTTCTCCCCCACGATCTCAAATGTGTCCTGATCGATAATGGGATCGTGCATGTTCTCTACTGTGATCCAATCCTCCGGCTTTTTATCACTCAGCACTCCGATCTTGAACTTATAATTCTTTTTCTGACCGGATATTGCTCCATAATACACCGGATTGATCAGCATATCCCCGATAACGGTTTCATCCCAGACGTACTTGCCATTCTCCGGATCCTGGATCTCCCACTTAGTATAATGCTCTCTGAATCCTCTCTGCCGGTTCCACCATGTCGGGCACGGAACCTTCTGCTCCTCAAGCCTGCGTTTGATGAATGCCGTGCCGTGTCCATCTCTGGCCCATTCAAAGATCTGCTTAACATACGGAGCCGTTTCTTCGTCTATGATCAGATGTCCCTTTTCATTGGGATCCTTCACATAACCGAACGGAGCCACATTCCCGGTGAACCTTCCCTTGGCCGCCTGGCTTGCATAGGATGAATGTACCTTCTTGGAGATATCCTTTGAGTACTGCTCGTTAATTACCGCTTTAAACGGAGCGTATTCATCGTCATAAAGCGTGTCGATGTTATCGTTCATTGCAATGTATCTGCAATTATGCCTGGGGAAGAAATCTTCCCTCAGATACTCCGTTTCCAAATGGTTACGTCCGAGTCGGCTGTAATCCTTTGTGATCACAAGATTTATTCTTTTGTTCTCAACATCATCAAGTAGTTTCTGCAGATCCGGTCTGTTCTGATTAAGCCCCGAATAGCCGTCATCTACATAAACATGTTCTACCGACCATCCTCTCTTTGCGCAAAAATCCATCATCATTTCACGCTGATGGGATATGCTTGCGCTCTCTCGTTCCCGCTCGTCATCATCCTTGGAAAGTCGGCAATAAACGCCAACCCGGTATGTCGGAGCGAGAAGCTCTTCCATCTGTTCAAATGTCATTTTCATGTTCATATGCGATTACCCTGCTAGTCCAGGCAAGTCATCTCCATACGACATACCCAGATTATAAACCCTTTCGTCATTCTTCTCTACTTCTTTATTGCTTTTCTCTCTTCTTATTTTTTCAGCAATCAGATCTACCAGGATCTCCTGCACGGTCTGTGTTCCCTCGTAGTAGGAGATCACCTTCCACGTTGTTTTAGCCATCTTTCTTCCTCCAATTCATCAAAATAGGCACTTAAAGGCACATACTTAGGCATCAAGCAATTACCTTCAAAGCCTTGTGTTTACTGTCTTTAGGCACATAGGCACATAAAATCCGAAATAATTGAAAAAAAGTCTGCTCATATAAAAAATCGAACCAACTTCAAAATCAAGTGCCTACATGCCTATGCCGCCTTCACCGCATTATCAAAAGGGCACGGTCCGGGATGCCTGCACACCCCGTGGTACCCTCTTACCTTCTTTCCATTCCTAAGCTGAATGTTTTTGTCATATACCAGGCCATACTTATCTGCATTGATCTTGAGGAACTTAGAGAAAGAACTCATAACCCTCGGCTTCTCCCCATTGTCCTCGCACCATTCCAGATAGATATCATACAGATCCTTTGTCGGGATCTCCGCATCCGGCTGAAAGAGCAGATATCCGTCAGAGTCGAAGAAGTCTATGATATTGTCATCTTCCTTCTTGGACTCTTCCAGGTTCTCCTTCGCCCTTTCGCTTACGGTGAAATGGAATCCGTTATCTGCAAGCCGCTTAAGGCCTTCCATCGCCCACAATGCAATGGACTCCTTTTCCTTATTTAGCTTCGCCATAAGGGATTTGTCATCTACCCTGTTCGGATCCTTCTCCCTCACATTCAGAATGATCTGCCTGCGGTAGAATCCGTCCGATCTGTCATAAAGGGAACTGAGCGTTCCGTTGCTGAATGCCATGATCCGGACATACAGATATCCCTGGTAGCTCTGCTTGCCCTTCCGTTCCAGATCCATCTTATCTTCCATCGTGATGATTGCCTTTAATACGTTGGTATCACGCAGTGCTTCCATCTGCATATCATCATCGACCATGAGCAGCTTTCCTTCCTGGTCCGCCGGGCAGAACTTGTTTGTCGATAGCTTTGAAACAGAGCAGACATTCATGTTATCTCCCAGGATCTGCTTCATCACCAGGCCGACTCTTGATTTACCTTCGCCCCCGCTTCCGATCAGCATCAGCATCGCCTGCGCCTTTGTTGTGGGGATCAAACAATACCCCATGAACTCCTGCAGCGTAGGGATATCATCCTCATAAAGCAACTGGCCCAGGAAGGACAACCAATGCTTAGGTTCCGGGGCATCTGCCACATAATTGACCGGAAGTCTGTTTGAACAGAACTCCTTCTCCGGTACAAAGCCGCCATCCAGGAAGTAGGTTCCGTTATGAAAATGGATCCGATCTTCCTGCATCGGGAGCCGCTCTACCATGTTCTTCAATTTGAGTACATCCATAAGCCTTCTGATGCGGTTTGAGAGGTTCGATTTGATATAAGGCTCAATATCCTCCAGGATCTCTTTCGAAAGCCTCTCTTCGGTCAGAAAACCGTCAATATCAAAGAACTGTGATCCGACATACATCAGTTCGTGCTTGCTGGCAAACCATTCACAGAAAGCGATCTCATCCAGCTGCTTGCCATCCCACCAGAGAGGAAACTCATCTGCTCCATTCTGATTTTTTTCTATCTCCTTTACCGCTTTCATGACCTTATCGATCACATCCGGCGGCAAGTTCTTTAATTCTTCGTAATCGTTTTTCAATATCCTGTACCTTCTTTCCATATTCTGATAATAAAAAAGCTCTGTCAGAAATATCTCCATCCAGCAAAGTATCAAGCAGATACTCAACATGGTCGATCTCCTGCAGAGCTTCTACAAAGTACGGATGAAACTCCTCATCCGGTGACTTCGGCGCATATTCAGTTTTCCATTTCAAGAGCATATCGTGATAATCACATAACACCATAAAGACATATCTCTCAGCTTCTTTGAATAGCTGCTCATCTGTCTTTTTCGATTTTATCGGTTTCGCCCTGGGCGGTGATCCGTGCCGGTCCCGGTCATAATCAAGCCCGAAATCTGCACATATCTTCTCAGCCGCATCCTTCGGTCCCAGGCCAAACAACCGGGCCACATAATCAACGGCATCTCCTTTTGCCAGGCATCCGAAACAGTAATATCGGTTATCGATCTTCATGCTCGGCGATCTGTCATCGTGGAACGGACAGCAGGCCATTCCGTTTCGGTTTACCTTTAATCCGTAATACTCTGCTACTTGCCGGGCGGTCAGATTTTCTCTCACAACATCAAATGGACTCATCATAACTCCTGCCCCCTTCTGATGCTCGGCTTGTTAGGTTTGATTTCATTACGCTTTCTTGCCTCTTCCTTGTAGAATGCAAGTTTATCCGCAAGCGATACTCTTGCCCGGCCTTTGATCTCTTCAATGTTCTTTGCCTTAACCTCAGGATCATTGAGTGTTCTCTTAACGGATCCCAGGATCTTTTCTGCCGCCCTGGAGAACAGATCTCTTATCCCGGCAAAAATCTGCTGGGCAATGTTCTTGACCTTCGGTGTGTTATCTCCCCTCATAATTGATGCTTCATAATCATCAATGAGCTTCACATCCGCCTTCTGCGTTTCCTCTCTGACGGCATCAGTTACAACTCCGCAAGCCTTCTCATATGCATCCGTTGCGACCTCATCAATGAGTTGCTCTACATCCGTAATCTTCATCACAAGATCGTCTTTTTCGCTTCGGAGCTGAGCATTCTCTTCCGAGAGTTTCTCGTTTTCATCTTTGAGCTTCTGAACGATATAATCCGCTTTTTCCAGATAGCTCTTTCCGCCGTAAACCGGTTCCATATCGATCTCAAGTCCGTGGCGATGACAGATCTCCAAAAACATCTTTCTGCATTCAGCATCAAAAGACATCTTTCGGTTGTTATATCTGCCCTTCGGTTTTGTCGGATCCGGTAGCTCAAAGCCAAGTTCTTCAAGTGCTTTATCCTGCTGAGGACAGATTTCTCCGTACTTGTTCAGAGCATCAAATACATGTCGCTCGTGGATATGCGGTGTGGTTTCATCCAAGTGCAGTGCCCAATCTAAAATATGAATATGGGATCCGAACCGCTTATCAAATTCTTCAAAATACTCCGCAGAGATCTGAGCAAGAACAGATGCCGGTACTGTGCCGTCAATGTTCCCGAGCTGCAAAACTGATTCTTCCGGGCAAGTGTTTTTGTTCTTCAAAACATCATCGATTGTTCTGTTTCTTTCTTTATGTCGGGCAGCCTCATTTCTCTCATTCTGTGCTTCCACATGATCGCCATAATGCTCAAAATAATATGCTCTCTCGACCTCAGAAAAAGTATACTGTCTTGGCTCTTCCGATCCGGCAAAACAGTACCCCTGGTAACAGTCCCAATAGACATTTTGCGCTACCCTCAACTCGTCAATGTGATCCGAGTTTTTCACATCGAAGTTTCTGTCATTGTGCTTTACATTGTAGGTTCCTTTTTTACCCGCTCTTCCATTGTGTCTTGTTGCTTTCATAATCGTTTTCCTCCTCATCATTTTTTGATCTCTTGGCAAATCGAGTAGGAGGGAGATTTTGTTAATCTCCCGACCTCTCACACCACCGTGCGTACGGTTCCGTACACGGCGGTTCAATCAACTTAACAAGTAACACACCTTTCGGTGTAGTAATCTAACATTGAGACTAACCCAAATGAGGATAGTCTCTTTGTGCTTATGGCCTTTTGTACCCATCCGTTGTGAGCCAGCCTTGCATATCTGTTTCCACAGTATGCTAATTTGAACGCTGCCCATCTTGGTACATCTAGCCTCAACAAATTCTTTGCTCTATTCTGTGGAGTTTTCCAATGCTTCCAGATGCACATACGAAGCCTATATCTTATGTTTTCGTCGAGTTTGCTACATAGTGTTTTCATGCTTCCTATTTTGAAGTAATTAATCCATCCTCTGATAAGCTGATTGAGTTTCTTTACTTTGTAGTCGTTGCTAACGCCCCAACTACGACGTGTTAACTCTTTCATCCTCTTCTTGAATTTTGCTACGGATTTCGCATGCGGCTTTGCCTTGTACTGATGAGCTTTTGTATCGAAGTAGAATCCAAATCCAAGATATTTGAGTCCTCCTGGTCTATCTACTTTGCTCTTTGTCATGTTGACTTTAAGCCCTAGTTTCTCCTCAATGAACCTCGAGATATTTCTCATGACTCTGTTGGCAGACATTTCACTTCCGACCATGATAATACAGTCATCGGCATAGCGTACAAAGTTAAGTCCTCGCTTCTCCATTTCCTTATCAAGTTCGTTCAGCATGATGTTTGCTAGTAATGGTGATAGATTTCCACCTTGTGGTGTTCCCACAATAGAATCCTCATACTCATCGTCAATCATGATTCCGCTGACAAGATACTTCCTTATGATGGAGATAACATCTCCATCTTTGATTGTTCTTCCGATAAGTGTCATCAGCTTATCATGATTTACTGTGTCAAAGAACTTTTCTAAGTCAATGTCCACAATCCAATCATTGCCATCATTCATCATACCAAGTGCTGTGAGGATTGCTTGCTGCGCACATCTATTCGGTCTGAACCCATAACTGTGGTCATGGAATTGTTCCTCATAGATTGGTGTAAGCACCTGTGCTATGGCTTGTTGTATGAATCTGTCTGTTACTGTTGGTACTCCTAGGTTTCTGATACCACCATCAGGCTTTGGTATCTCCACTCTTCGTACTGGTTGAGGTTTATATTTTCTTGTCCTCAACTGTTCTTTGATGATTTCGCCGTTCTTTGCAAGATGTTCCTTGAGTTCTGTGTACCTCATTCCGTCCACTCCCTCTGCACCTTTGTTTCTTACGACTTGCAGATATGCCTTATTGAGATTCTCGCTAGACAATATCTGCTCCATTAGACTACTTGTGTCCATGCGTTCTTTCCTTTCCGTCTCGCTTGATTTGACCATCTTTTACCCGACTGGTTACGGCAGATGTTGTCATTTCTGCAACACGAGACATACTCAAACTTATTGATTGTTCACCCCTTAGCTCCATTTCCATTACA
>Ga0129307_1000640_pt1 | contig 50371 bp, 47 predicted proteins | sample P1105metagenome_FD_94437 | JGI IMG/M metagenome (GOLD analysis project Ga0129307, IMG submission 94437) | Capybara group fecal microbial communities from Wisconsin, USA - P1105 metagenome | ecosystem: Host-associated > Mammals > Digestive system > Large intestine > Fecal | place: USA: Wisconsin... | reverse complement strand
TCACGGAGCTTACTCCTGTTGGATGTACAAGACACACGGCAAGGACTACTGTGCTTCGCATTATATTACCTACGATGTGGTATACAAGCTTGTGCTGAAGGATATCCGTAGAGTGCTAAAGTCATATCGGAACAATAAGAATGCATTCAGGTCATTCCTCGACAGCAAATGCAGCGACAGCAGTGCAAAGAAGGTAATACAGCTTGAACATGAGCTTGAAAAAGCACAGGGCAGAATAGCTGAGATAGACCACCTTCTCAACAAGCTCTATGAAGATAATGCACTCGGAAAGATCTCAGATGATCGTTACGCACAGATGACTAATATCTTTGAAGAAGAACAGGCAGAGCTTAAAAAGTCTATACCTGAACTGACATATGAGATCACAACGCTCAAAGCCAGATCCGATGCCGCTGATAAATTTACAAAAGTAATTGACAGCTATACGGATATAAAGGAACTCAATGCTGATATACTCAATGAGCTTATCGACAAAATAGTTGTCCACCATAAGGAAAAGCTCTATGGAAAGACATATCAGCAGGTCGAGATATATTACAGATTCGTAGGCGAACTGAAGGAAACTGTGGCTAAAGCAGCGTAACAATCAAAAACAAAAATTATGTTCGCTTTAAAAACAGGCCTCGGTCGCAGGTTCGAGTCCCGTCACAAGCTCCAAACAAATGGCTTAACCACGCGGTTTATGGACTGCGTGGTTAAAATTTTATATGCTGTTTTTCTCTTAAAATGTCATTTTGGTTCTTACGTAAGAACCAAAAATATGAGTATTTTCTTCCAGTACACTATTTGTCCAAATAGGCGTTTGGTTCTTATTTGGTTCTTATTGGTTCTTACGCAATATAAATCACAATAAAAAAAGACAGCAGCCAGAGATATTACTTCTCCGGCTGCTGCCACTTCTTTATGCGGATTTATCCTTCTTTTTCTTTGAGAACAATGACAGATCCATCGCTTTCGCTGCCATTTCGTCTGCTCTCTGTATAACATGGGTATAAATATCATTCGTTACGGTAGTGCTATTGTGTACGAGCCTCTGAGAAACTACTTTCAGAGGAATGTCGTTCATGATCATAATAGTTGCTGCGGTAAATTATTTTCAGACATAAAAAAGGGAAATGCAGAACCTTGCATTTCCCTTGATCTTTATTTCTGCACACAAAGGCGCAGTCAAATAGCGAAAGTGCTGTTTCTCCGACAATTGACTATTCTATTGCTAAGCGAGAAACAACAGCAACATATCTTTTTCATCGTGAACAGCTCCTTCCTTTGTGATGTTATTAGTATACTGCATATCGCAGCATTTGTCCAATCCGAAATAGTTATTATCGGTTATTGTTCAGAATAATACCTGAGAAATTCTTCTGTACAGGCGGATTTTGTCATTGGTGCGGACTGCCACACAAGCTCGCCGTCGCATTCAAGGCTGAGCACATAGCCGTCGCACTGGTTCCAGCCGTATAAAAGGCAGTTCCTGCCGTTATGTAAAAAGCTCAGTTCATCGTCTGCGACAAGAGCTTTTCTGAGTTCATTCGTGCTCATGATTCATCTCCGTATATTCTTTCAGTTTTGCTTTGAGATACTCATATCTCTCATGTTTCTCAGTTTTTGAGAAGTGTACTTCTCTGAACTGCTCGGGATTATCGGTATAGTCAAGTATTTCATCGCCGAACTGTTCGCTTGTAAGGTCAAAGACTACATCGCCGATAACGTTGTAGCAGTGGTAATTTCCACCCGGACGGAGTATTCCGTAAACCTTTCCGCCGAAGATATCCTGAACTAAGAATGCGGTTATGGAGCACTGTCCGAGAGTTATATTATCCTTGCTCCACTTATTGCGCAGACGGGGAGCGCAGGTGTACTCGCACCATATCTCAGTAAGGGCGTCATATAGCCTCTGCGGCGTATCTATTCCCTTGAATTCGTTGTTGACCGGAGGTACCAAAGCTGTCTTCCAGCCGTAAAAACCGTAGCTCATAATTCACCTCATATATACATTGCGTCCATTGCAGTGATATACTCAAGGGGCGGAACAAAAGTGCCCTTGTGGCGATCACCGCGATAGACTTCGTGACCGTGCTTGTAGGCAATGACCTGCGCCATGGGGAACGGTATCCACACACCGTCGTCAAGGGGCTTTGTAGCGAAAATTATACCGTTTTCAAGCCTTTTGAAGCACAGTGTATTTTTCAGATTCTTGTGTACATAGAGCATATCCCCGTCGTATATCATCAGATTCAGCTTGTTTCTCGGGGCATTTTCAACTATAAAGTTATTGACTGCCTCAAAGCGTTCGCGCTCATTCGGGACAGAACGTGAAATATGCTCGTTCATATGATCCAGCAACGAAAGAAAGAAACGCTCGGAATCCGTATCGCCTGCCTGAACGGAGGCATATCGGTGATTATGCTTGCCGTTGAAGATAGTACCGTTGTGTATAAGAGACCATTCTCTGCCCGAAATATCCTTACCCGTGAAGGGATGGCAGTTATTTTCGTTTATTGAGCCGACAGTGGCAAATCTTATATGTGCGAGAACGTTTTTCTGCGGAGCAAGACTATCTATCATATCGCCGAGAAAAGAGCTTTCAGCAGCGCAGACAGGCTCTTTCAGAATAATTCTGCCAACCTTTTCGTACATCATTCCCCAGCCGTGAGGATTATTCCTGCTGTGAGCAAAAAAGGTACGCAGATAGTCTGATATGTCCGTATTCTTTTCGGAAGTGAAGCCGAGAAGCTCGCACATTTATGTCACCGCCTTTCCTATTCATAATGCCTGATCGGTAAGTGTATTACTGAAGCATGAATTGCTTATCAATTTATTTTTTTCAAATTCAATTATTTCAAGTGCCTTTTCGTTATCCGAAAAATGCTTTTCCATTTCTTCGATGATCTCTGTTCCACGCTCCAAAAGCTTTGTATCTGGTTCAAGCAGAGCCGCATTTTTATGATCGTGCACTGCCTTTTCCTGCAGCTCTGGAGTGAAATTAAAATCGGGCTGCGAGAGCAGATAAAGAATAAGCAGATGTGCAAATTCTAGGTCTCTGCCGTCTATACCGAGAGGTGCGGACGGGTTAAGGTCGAACATTCTCAGCTCGATATGGTCAACGCCGTTTGCCGCTAGATTTTCAAGGCTGTTCACGCCCTTTGGTTTAAGACGTATGGGCAGATAAAGCTCGCTTGCGGAGTACAGCGAACCCGTCACGATATGCTTCTTGATACTGCCTGTAAATGTCTTTAAGCTCCTGTGGTCGAGTATGGGCAGGAATCTGTTCCAGTAGCCGCGTTTGCTGTTTCGCAGGGACGAATACTCACTCATAATTATACCGCTTTTTCCGTCTTTGTCAAGTGAAGCATCGTAGTATGGACTTGCCGCTGTCAGCAGCACCAGCAGCCAGCTGTGTGTCATAAGCTGCTTGTAAAGCCTGAGATAAAGCTCGTCTCGGAAGCTGTAAAAGTCCTCATTATTTGTATTAAGTTCGCGGAGAAATTCCTCTGCAAATGAGAAATTGAAATGAATCCCCGAAAAAAGCATAAGTTTTTTGCCGTATTTCTGTTCAAGGACTTCGCGGTAGGCGCGCTTTGAGGAATGGTCGCCTGTGAAGTCTGCAATGGGTATATCATCTTCGCTGTCAAAGTGGGGCGGATTGCTGTACAGCCATATGCTCTCACCGTTTTTAGTCAGCTCCTCACGGGCTCTTTTATCAAGCTCTGCAAGGGCTTCAACTGCTTCGTCAACGCTATGACAGACAGGAGTTACAAGCTCCACCTGATTCTCACAGAAATCCCTTGTGATATGCTCGTCATTGCCGAAAGGGTGAGGAGTCTGAGCAAGTCTGCCCTGACCGTCCACACGGAGAGTTTCACGCTCTATGCCGAATTTTCCGCTGTAGTAATATTTGCTTGTGGTCATATTTTCACCTCATATAGCAGCGTACTGCTCAATGTAGTTTATCATGGGGATGCCGTTATTTATTCCGTCAAGCATTGTTCTGGCAGGATTTGTATGTCGTTGTGCTCTTTCATACAGTGGAGCGAGCAGTATCTCCTCGCCCAGCTTTCGCTGTTTAAGTCCCTTTGATGAAAGGTCGAGTATGCGTATAAGCTGCTTTTCTATCCTGTTTTCGTCGATGAAATATGGCTGGCTGCGCTTTGACAGCAGCTTCTGAAGCTCTAATGCATTGAAGCCGTGAGAATAGATAACATCGTCGTTTTCAAGCAGCTCCTTCAGCTCGTACAGCTTTTCCTTCAGACCTGTGTGGAACGCCGCAACTGTCAGAGCCTCGGAAAGGGGCTGACAGCAGGAGCTTCTGTATTCGATAGTGCCTCTGAACGTCAGATCCTCGAATTTGAATGTCCGCATATGTTCAAGGTCGCTTATCTCGGGAGCAAAAGTTATTTTCTGATAGCTTTCACCATTGAAGTATTCTCCCTCGACTGAATCACGGGAGAAGAACTCATCTAACGTCAGAGGCGTGAAATCAATGTATCTTCCCTCACGCATAGTGCAATAAATGGACTGCGTTCCGATATAGTCGATAAGCTCGTCTATGCCCGACACCTTTTTGCCGAACATTCCGACATTATGGGGATTATAGCCCTGCATACTGTGCTCCCACAGCATATTCCTCACGCACAGGAATTCGGGATAATCTAAGAGATATGAATTTGCAAAAAGCAGAGCCTTGTATGGCTCAAGCAGTCCGAAAACATTGATAACGTCTGTGAGCTCCTCATATCTCACATCAAGCTGCACCTGTGAAGCGCTTGTAAATGTTCCGAAATCCGGACGTTCATGGAAGCGCATTGCCACTTCATTCTTATGCTGCGGATAAGAGTGCAGGTAATGGTAAAGCATACGGTAGCGCTCATTCTGGATAGGCTTATTGTGGTTTATATCCGCATTGGGATTTACGCCCATACCCGTAAGAGTATAGCCGTGCTTTGCAAATTCAGCATTGAGAAAGCGGCAGTAGCGCTCAAATCTGTCCTTTATTTCAAAAAGGCCTACTGCCTTGCCGAAGGATAATTCAAGATTTGAATAACAGCAGTCAAAGGACAGTATATCACCTGTCTGCTCATGCTTCGCAGAGGTTATATTGCCGTCAGTGTCACTGCCTGAGGCGATGAAACCGAATTGCCTGATGAAGCTTTCGGCAGTCTTTATGGAAACAGCTTCGTCAACAGGCTGTCCGCTGAGGTTTACGACCGGCATTTCTATTTCCACGCCGATATAGTCAGGACGTTCTTTTGTAGTTGGTGCTATGTATTTATCGTATATTGCTTTTCTGATTGTTTCGTTCATTGCTATCACCTCACAGATCGGTTATTATTACCTGTCTGACATTTTTTATCCTGCGAAGTCTGCGTGAAACAGCTTCATCTTCAGAAGCTGTTTCAAAGCGGATATCGGCAGTAAAATGTGAAACGAGGTTATTCTGTTCGTCTGTCACTACATTGGCTGTATGAGTTATAATGTTACCGTTAAGACGTCTGATGACGTTGGAAATCTCGCCTACAAGTCCTATTCTGTCGAGAGAAATCACTTCAATCCTTTTCATATTATCACTCCTGTAAAAAAAATAGTCTGCCTCCGCGGCAGACTGTTGGTTTACAGGCAGAATAAGCCTATGATACAGTAAGCGCGGAGCTTGCTATTATACACATATTCATATTTATCTTACACATATATACCTGCATAACAAACACCTCCGTCAATTCATACTGATTTGCTATGTTAATATTATACTATAATATGCATACTTTGTCAATAGGATTTCTGTGAATTAGTTATTGACATTTACTCTAAGCGGCTATATAATCATATTATAACTATAAAAATACTATTGCAACGGGTGAGATAAATGCTGAATCAGTTTTCAAGAACACAGCTTCTTTACGGTGAAGAAGCAATAAAAAAGCTCTCGGACTCGAGAGTTGCGGTATTCGGTATAGGCGGTGTAGGCGGATACGTATGTGAAGCTCTGGTGCGCAGCGGCGTGGGACATTTTGACCTTATCGACGATGACAAGGTCTGTCTTACCAATCTGAACCGTCAGATACTTGCCACAAGAAAAACTGTGGGCAAATATAAGGCGGAGGTCATGGCGGAGCGTATGAAGGAAATTAATCCCGATGCGGACATCCGCATACACAAGTGCTTTTTCCTGCCCGAAAACGCTGACGATTTTCAGTTTGATGAGTATGATTACGTTGTTGATGCAGTTGATACCGTAACTGCAAAACTTGAGCTGATAATGCGCTCACAGAGTTTCGGAGTGCCGATAATCAGTGCAATGGGCGCAGGCAATAAAATTGACGCAGGAAGGCTAAAAATAGCAGATATCTATGATACTCAGGTCTGTCCTCTTGCCCGTGTCATGCGCCATGAACTCAGAAAACGCGGCGTAAAAAAACTTAAAGTCGTTTACTCTGACGAGCAGCCCATCAGACCTATCGAAGATATGTCCATAAGCTGCCGCAGCCATTGTATCTGCCCTCCGGGTGCTCAGCACAAATGCACGGAACGCCGCGATATCCCAGGAAGTACAGCATTCGTGCCTGCGGTCGCAGGTCTGCTCATTGCAGGAGAGGTGATAAATGATATATGCAGAGCGTAATTATCAGACAGGCAAATATCAGATATATCTTTGTGAACAGTGTGCAGAAGCAGGATATGCTGTTTTACAAAAAATATAATGATGCAGAATGTAATGTAGAATTACTTAAAAGACGATTAATAAAAGAACTTGAGATGTTGTATAATAAGTTTATGGTAGAAAATATATAATATGTAAGTAAAATAATCGGGACGATTGTTTCGTCCCGATTATGGCGCGATCAGCAAAAAAGAGCCTGAGAGAGAATAAAAAGATGTTACTCGTTAAAAAAACTAATAATGGGGTAAGTTCTTTCATAAATATCGGGAGAATTTGCTCCTTTCTCTATATTTTATAAAAATATACCTGTAGTTTACTTGCTTTTTCCGAAAAGCTATGATATAATACAGGTAAAGTCAGAACAGGAATGGTCGCAGGACGACCACTGTAACAAGAATAATTATGAAAGGAGTTACCCGAAATGAAACAGTTTACTATGGTATATCTGTATAGCGAACATTATGAAGTAAGTTTCTATCACGAGAGTGAAGAAGCTCTTATTGTGCTGCGTACAGAACATAGTGGATAGTCATTTCGGAAAACACTTTCTTTGTGTTGTGATCCATACAAATGATAAACACCGTCTGTATGCAAGCAGGCGGTGTTTTTGTTTTCATAATACAAGGAAAGGAGTTGCTCACGATGCCGATAATCGACGTAAAGGCAACAGGTACTAATATCAAGAATATCATCAAGTCTAAAGGCTTCAGAATATCCGACGTACAGGCTCGTTGCGGTTTCAATACACCGCAGGTTATCTTCAAGTGGATGCGCGGAGACGCTGTTCCTACCATAGATAACCTGATAATACTTGCGGATATGTTTGATGTGTCGATAGATAAAATAATAATCGTCACCCGAATATGAGTGACGAAATATGGCGGATTCGTCTAACAGGTCAGGACAAGAGGCTTTCAATCTCTAAATAGCGGGTTCGATCCCCCTATCCGTCACCACAAGCTGAGCCAGCTTGACCGCAGCCACGTTGACGCTCGCAAGCTCGCTCACTCCGTACAAAGGCGATAGTCTGCTTTCGCTTACGGAGGTTTATTCACATTAAATACATTTATGGTGATCGTCGTCTAATGGAAGGACGTCAGATTGTGGCTCTGAAAATGAGAGTTCGATTCTCTTCGATTACCCCACATGGGCAAGTGTGCATAGTGGCGATTGCAGCGGATGCGCTGTGAACATAGCGAGGAAGTCCTCTTGGGGGATAAATCCGTGACTTTGATACACCGTAGGTTCGACTCCTACCTTGCCCACCAATGGTCGCATAAGCCTAACTGGTAAGGCAGCAGTTTGCTAAACTGTGAGTAATCGGAATATTCCGATGTCTGAGTTCAAATCTCAGTGCGACCGCCATAAAACTTGAATTCAACATCTCCTAAATTCCCCCCCGAAGCGATTGGCAAATCGTTTCGGGGGAATCATTTATGCAGTTGTCTGTTCACAAATTAACCTTGAAAAACTGCATTTTTTCAGTTATAATAATTGAAAAGAGAGGTGTTGGAGTTGAGCAACATAGTAATTCTTGTTGGCAGTGTGAGAAAAAACGGCAATACTGCGCGGCTGGCGCAGAGCTTTGCAGAAGGCGCTGCAAAGAATAATAACGTGGAGATAGTATCAGTTGCCGATTATAATGTGAATCCCTGCATTGGCTGCAACAGCTGTTTTACGCGCGAAGGTAATCAATGCTTTCAGAACGATGACATGGTGCAGATATATGAAAAGCTGCGGAATGCGGACATTGTTGTTATTGCTTCGCCTGTTTATTTCTACGGTATCAGCGCACAGCTGAAAGCAATCGTGGACAGACTCCACACGCCCATGCGAAACACGTTCCGCATTAAAAAACTCGGACTTCTTCTTGTGGGAGCAGCAGAACTTCCGAATCTGTTTGAACCCATAATCATGCAGTATCAAATGGTGCTGGACTTCTTCAAGCTTGAAAGCATCGGTACGGTACTGGTGCGCGAAGTCAAGGACATAGGCGACATCGAAAGCAGTCCTGCGCTGAAAGAAGCGTATGAGCTTGGAACTTCAATATAGGAGAATTTGTATGTGTATAATAAAAAAGCTGAACGCATTGACCTGCAAGAGATATTGCAGCTTCAATACCTTGCCTATCAGAGCGAAGCAGCTCTGTTCGGCAACAGAGACATTCCCCCGCTGAAACAGACTATTGATGAAGTCATTGAGGAGTGGGACAGCGGCATTATACTAAAAATGGTTGATGAAAACGGTGTAATTATCGGTTCCGTCCGCTCAAAAGAAAGCGACGGAACAGTTTATATCGGCAAGCTTATGGTACACCCCCATCACCGACATAAAGGCTATGGTTCAATGCTACTGTCCGAGATCGAGGGATACTTTCCTGATAAGCGCTATGAACTTTTCACAAGCACCAGAAGCCTTGATAATATCCGTCTGTATCAGAAACTCGGCTATGCGATATTCGCTCGAAAAGTCATAAATGACGAACTTGAATTTGTGTACATGGAGAAAAATGGAAACGATCAATATTAACGGCAAAACCTGCCATATTATAATAAACGGCGCTGAACTGCCTACGATATACTGGGGCGAAATGAAAAACAGCTCCGAAACTATTGAAAAAGTCCTCGCGCTGTGCAAGGACGTAAAGTGCAACTATGTCATTTATGAGGCCGAGGACTGGAACGCCGATTTCTCACCGTGGGAGTTCACGCTCAACAGGAAAATGTCCTTTTCGGGCGGCGGAAGCTCAACGCTGGACTGGCTTGTGAACGAATGCGTTCCCTACTGTGAAAAGGAGTACGGTCTCACGGGAAAGCGTGTACTCTGCGGATACTCCCTCGCAGGTCTATTCAGCCTGTGGACGTTCTATGAAAGTCAGGCGTTTGGCGAAGTTATCAGCTGCTCGGGCTCACTGTGGTTCGGGGACTGGATAAGCTATGCCGAACGCCATACCGCACCGCAGAACAGCTCCGTTTATCTCAGTCTCGGCGACCGCGAGGAAAAGGCTCGGGACCGAATCATGGCGACTGTCGGGGACTGCACTCGCAGGCAGTATGAGCTTGTGTGCGGCGATAAAAACGTGTCCCGTCATGTACTTGAATGGAACGACGGCGGACATTTCAATGAGCCTGAGAAGCGGATTGCTAAGGGAATAAAATGGCTATTAAATAAGGAGTTGATACTATGTTAGCAGATAAAGAATTATTTGAACATATCGAAAATGTGCTGAAAGAACAGGGAATTATAAAGCAATTTGAAGAAGAAAATGGTAAGATAATAGGAAGAATGATGATAGTTCTTGGCAATGTACCTGATAATCTACAGTCAGAAATTGCTTTAGACGATGATGATACCGTTTTTATTGGTACTTTTGATTTTTATGATGCATCCGTCGGAATGATATTAAACACATCAACGATGCAAACAAAAGGCGGTTTATGGATAACTCCTGAAGCTCCTGACGCAGAAGCTCCCTCAAGAGAATGGTGCGAGTTCTTTGTAGAAACAGTAGCCAAATATATTGAAGAGGATGGCAGTTATGGTATTCCGATGTATACATTCTGTTCAGAAACAGCTGATTTTACAGTAGTACCAACAACGCCTGAAGAATAGAGGAAATGATATGTTCAAAAACAAAGTAGCCGTAGTAACAGGCGGCGCAAACGGGATAGGCAAGTGCATAGCCGAGGAGTTCCGCAGAAACGGTGCGGCGGTGTGCGTTATCGACAAAGCCGAGGGAGACCACTTCGTAGGCGACATTTCCGACAAGTCCGTGCTTGAAAAATTCGCACAGCAGGTAATAGCTCAGCACGGACATATCGACTTCCTCGTGAACAACGCTCTGCCGCTGATGAAAGGCATTGACGAGTGCAGCTATGAGGAGTTCCAGTATGCGCTGTCAGTGGGCGTGACTGCGCCGTTTTATCTGTCGAAGCTGTTCGCTCCTCACTTCAGCAATGGCGGCAGTATCATCAATATTTCGTCCTCCCGCGACCGCATGAGTCAGCCTCAGACCGAGAGCTACACGGCAGCGAAAGGCGGAATAGCTGCCCTCACTCACGCGCTTGCGGTGAGCCTTGCAGGAAAGGTGCGCGTGAACTCTATTTCCCCGGGCTGGATAGATACGTCCTGCAAGGTCTATGGCGGTCCCGACGCTTATCAGCAGCCCTGCGGACGTGTGGGGAATCCTATGGATATCACCAATATGGTGATGTTCCTCTGCTCCGACAAGGCAGGCTTCATCACAGGCGAGAATATCTGCATCGACGGCGGTATGACCAAACTGATGATATATCACGGCGATAACGGCTGGGAGCTGAAATGATAATAAAACCGCAGTTAATTCTGCGGTTTTTCTTTTACCTTAAATCAAATGCACATTCGTCCTCTGTTCCAGTCAATTCAGCCCAGCGAGCGGATAACAGCTTTGCATATAACAACGGGTCAAGTTCGTAACTGCCAAGTGAATAGCCGTCATTAACTTCGACGATTATAGTATCCACCTCTGATGTAAGTCCTATGTCGAGTGAATATGCTGCTGGCGCGTCAGAATACGATGAAATCATTTCGTTAACCTTCTGGAGTGAGTATATCTTTCCAGGTCCACCTTTATAACGCCTAATATCCAATATTTTTCCATATCTTACAAAACATTGCCACTCAGTAACAATACTCTTGACTTCACTGCAATAAGCGAAAGCAGACTGACAGTCCCGTACAAAGTGAGCGAGTAAAACGAGCGTCATCGTGGAGGGGGACACAGGCACTGTGCTGGAGACTGTGACAGGAGTCGAACCTGCGCTCTTGGAGTTGCAGTCCATTGCCTTTCCACTTGGCTACACAGTCATTTGTGGTTCCCGCTGAAAGAATCGAACTTACATCTTCTGCGTCAGAAGCAGATATCCTACCATTAGAAGAAGCGGAATCATAGCCCCCGCCCGATATGGGCGGAGAATTATTTAATTTGTAATGATGATCGTATCAATAGTCACATCAAGTATATGCGCCAGTATCACAAGGTTGTCGATAGAGGGAAGCGCGTCTCCTCTGAGCCATTTGAAGATAGCTTGCGGCGTGTTGAATCCGAATACAGTTTGTAAGTCTGTGATCTTGAGTCCCTTGTTTTTTAGCAATGCTTTTATGTTTGCACCTGTTGCCGCCAGATCTATTGTCGGAGCTTCTATGGGCATAAAAATACCACCTTTCTGACAAAATAAATAAAAACCGCCTGTGTGAGTTTTCATACTGCACACAGACGGCTCTGTTCTATCAGAAGATGGCTTACAATGTAACACTATCTCTGCTCACCCTGTCAGGGCAACTGAACAGGCATACTTATGTCGTGTGCGCAGCACAATTGAGCTATTATCTTCCTGCTGAAGAAAACAGCTTGACTGCTGATATTCAGAATTCCAAATGCTTGTGGACATTGCTGTGAGCCTGTTCATGATAGCGTTCATTGTTTTCACCCTTTCGTTAGTTAGAATTACGGGGATTTCCCCTTTCGTTGAGCATATTATATCACGGCTTTCTGGAAATGTCAAGTAAACCTGTGGTATAGTTTCTAAAGATATTATTGCAGAAACGCAATCACAAGCATTATTACATTTACTCCCTATTTTTATGATTCATGTTGACAATACAAATGTTTAGTGGTATAATCTTAATATATAGTTATGTCGTACTAACTAATTTTGTAAATTTTAAGAAGGTGTTTTAGTGCTCGGTAAGGAAAAAACGGAAAATTATCTTAGAACTATACTTAAAATTCAGGAATCGTGCGGAAGTGCCAGAGGTATTGATATAGTCGGAGAACTTGGCGTTTCAAAACCAACAGTCAGTATAGCTGTTCATGAACTTGAGAAAGAAGGATACATTGAAGGTATAAGCGGTTCTCATATTATTCTTACCAAAAAAGGGATGAAACTTGCCAGAAAGATAAAAGGAAGATATTATTTTTTCTTTTATATGCTAAGATATCTTGGTGTAGGAGAAGAAAATGCAAAAACCGATGCGTGTAAAATGGAGCACAGTATGTGTGACGAGTCATATAAAGCACTTTTTGATTTTTTCTTTCAGAAGCACCCTGAGATAGTATCGCAAGAAAATAACAGATTGAAGGATTTATTTTTTTGATATTTAGTTTGTAAAAGCTAACAATTTGGAGGGATATATATGAAAACAGTTGAATTCGAGAACGTAGTAAAAATTTATGGTAAAGGTGAGGGAAAGCAGGTAGCGGTAGACCATGTGAGCTTTACCATAGAAAAAGGAGAATTTGTAGTCATACTCGGACAGTCGGGCGCAGGAAAGTCCACTGTGCTGAATATGCTGGGAGGAATGGACGTACCGACTGAGGGCAAGGTGATCGTTTACGGCAAGGATATATCTTCATATAGCGATAAACAGCTTTCTGAATACAGAGCTGATACTATCGGATTTATTTTTCAGTTCTATAATCTTCTGCCTGGACTTACCGCTTACGAAAATGTAGCACTTGTCAAGGACATAAAGAGATCTGCGCTCAGTGCAGATGAAATGCTTGAGCGCGTGGGACTTGCTGACCAGAAGAATAAGTTTCCGACGCAGATGTCAGGCGGACAGCAGCAGAGAGTATCTATTGCAAGAGCTCTTGCCAAAGATCCGAAGATAATCCTCGGCGATGAGCCTACGGGCGCACTTGATTCGGAAACGGGAAAGCTGGTCATAGATCTGCTGCAAAAGCTTTCCACAGAGCATGGAAATACGGTGATACTTGTTACCCATAATGCAGATATCGCAAAGTGTGCAAATCGTATAATCCATATGAGGAACGGTAAGATAAAGTCTGTAAAGGCCAATGAAAATCCCCTGTCCGTGAACGATATCGAATGGTGAGGTGCAGGTAATGTTAAGACGTAAGATGCTCCGTGACATCAGGGCAAACTTTGCACAGTTCTTTTCAATAATGATTCTGTCTCTGATAGCAATGTGGTGCTATACGGGATTTCAGGCAAATGTCATCGGTGGCAACAAGGCAAGAAATGATTTTGAAAACAGTTCAAACTTTGCTGACGGCTGGATATACGGTGCGGATTTCAACGAGGAACAGGCAAAGAGAATTGCAGCTATCAGCGGCATCAAAGATGTACAGCGACGAACCGAGGTGCTCGGAAAAGCTGATGAAAAATACAATACTGCTGAAATGTACTGCTATTTTCAGAACAGTTCTGATGTTACGATACCGCGTACAGTTGAAGGTGCTGACTTCAATGCGGATGATACAGACGGGCTTTGGCTTTTCAGCCGGTTTGCCGAGACATGGGGCATAAAAAAAGGCGAAAAGTTCACAGTTCATGTTATGGGACTTGACATCGAAAAAGAGGTCAAGGGACTTATCGTTACTCCCGAATACGAATTCGCCTGCGCCTCGACTGATACTGATACGGACTTTCACAACATAGGATTTGCCTATTTATCGCAGAAAGTCCTGCCGGAGGAAATGCGTATCAACAACGAGATAATATTTACCTGTGACGGCAAGGCGCTCAGCTACGAAAAGGATATCGCAAATGCTCTTGGCGATAATTACGCATATTTCGCCGACAGAAACAGCATTCGCGGCTGGTACCAGCTTTCTGACGAGCTTGCTCAGCATGACAGCTTTTCGTACATATTCTCTTTTGTATTCGTAGCTATTGCACTGCTCGTTATTATCACCACTATGAAACGTATGATAGCACAGCAGAGAACGCAGATAGGTACGCTCAACGCTCTCGGCATGAAAAAGCGAAAGATACTTGCTCACTATCTCAGCTACAGCTTTGTACTGTCGACGATTGGCTGTATCCTTGGAATAATTCTCGGTATACTGACATTCGGCAGAATTATGGTAAATATGTTCAGTCAGTTCTACACTCTTCCGGACTGGCAGCCGGGATTCAGCTATAAGAGTATAATAGTTGCAGCGGTTCTTGTGTTTATATGTACGGGAACGTCTTATCTTAGCTGCAAGCAGATACTGAAGATACACCCGTCGGAGGCTCTCAGACCTGCGGCTGCCAGAACTGCAAAGCCCTGTATTTTTGAGAAGCTGCCCTTCTGGAAAAAGCTCAGTTTCAATGTAAGGTATAATCTCCGAGATATATCACGTTCTAAAATGAGAGCGTTTATGGGAGTTTTCGGCACCTGCATGGGTATGATGATAATGGAACTTGGTATCGGTGCCTATGATACAGTAGATTATGTCCGTGACTGGTATTTCCATGACATTCAGAATTATGAGTATCAGGTGCTGCTCAATGACAGCTGCACTCCCGAACAGGCTGAAGAGTTAAAAATCGAGACAGGCGGTGAGCTTATAGCTATGGAAGCAATATCCATAGCAGCCAAGGAACACCCGACTTCCGACGGTATCATAAGCTGTAAACTTGCAGTTACCGAGGGAGAGCAGCTTTACTGCGTATCGGATACAGAGCTCAGAACAACTCCCATAAGGAAAGGCACTGTTGCTCTGACTATGAAACAGGCAAAAAAGCTTGGACTTTCAGAGGGAGACAAGGTTTACTGGAAAACAGCAACAGGTTCTGAATGGAACGAGAGTGAAATAGGACTTATATCACGCCACCCGAATATTACGGGAATCACCATGCTGCGTGAGGATTACGAAAAGGCGGGAATGAAGTTCCGACCTGTAATGCTGGTATCGAAAAACAACTGTGAAAAAACTGCCGATAACGACTGTGTTTCCGCTGTTCACAGTATGAAAGACCTTATCGCTGCCTTTGACAAGATGATGGAAATAATGAATCTGCTGGTATATTTCATGGTGATATTCTCTGTTCTGCTGATAGTCATAGTTCTCTATAATTCGGGTAATCTTTCATTCAATGAGCGCGAAAAGGAATTTGCAACGCTTAAAGTCCTTGGCTTTAAGAGTAACGCAGTCCGCAGACTGCTCTCCACCCAGAACCTGTGGCTGTCCATTATCGGCTGCATATTCGGACTGCCCCTCGGACGTGTACCGTTACAGGCGATGATGGACTCCAACGGCGATGCAGTTGACTGGCCGTGCTATATTGCACCGACAACGTATATAATTGCAGCAATATTTGTAATGACTGTATCCGTACTTGTCAGCTTTATGTTCTCGCACAGAATAAAGAAAATAGACATGGTCGAAGTGCTGAAAGGCATGGAATAAAAAACACAGAAAGGATATTTATGAAAAAAGTACGCTCATTATCAAAAGAGAAAATAGATGAAATATCCGCACTTATCGGTGCATCGTTCTGGGATTTCCCCTATGAACCCGATGAAGGCGGATTGAAGCCTTTCTTTCCGTCAAAAGCGGCTATGACGGAATATATGAAGTCATTTGTTATTGCAGGCATCGAAAGCGGAACGTTTTACTGCACCGATAACGGCGAGGGCTATATCCTCATCACCGATACAAAAGGAAATCACCCGAATTTCCGGAGCATTGTCAAAATGGCACGGCGAATGAAAAATGCGCTTGGCGGCTGGGGCAAACTGTTTTCATTTCTGAAACAGGCAAACAGCGGCTGTGACATCAAGCCCCTTGAGATTCAGATGAAAAGGCAGAAAAAGCCCTACGTAAAGGTGGGAATGCTGATCGTGACAGAGCAGTATCAGGGACAGGGCTACATGAGGAAGCTTATGGAGTTTGCCTATAAAATGGCAGACAAAAACGGCTGTCCCTGCATACTTGATACAGACGCAAAGGGCAAATGCGACCGCTATGTACATCTCGGAATGAAGCTTGTTCAGACGCGGACCGCGGCGGGCTGCAAGATATATGATCTGATGTACAGCAAGGAGGGAATGAATTGATATGAGTATCCCTGTCATTATCATAGAAATGGCTATATTTGCAGTATTGTTTACGATAATGTGCTTCAAAACAACAGGAGGAAACAATACAACCCAGGTAGAAAACTATCCACCTGATATTCAGGAGGAATACTTCAAAACACATAAACGGATACCGACTGCGCCACTCTCAAAGAGGGTGGTCATCACAAAATCGGTTGCACTGATCGGCTTTGCTGTAATACTCATTATCATGGCGCTGCTTGCCGGAGCCAAAACATTTATACAGGGCTTTCTGTTTGCATTCGGCATGATGGCGTGGATCGGAGCGTATGATACATTCTTTATTGACTGGGTGCTTTTTGCTAATATGAAGCGATTTCGTCTTGAAGGCACCGAGCATATGGACAAGGCGTATCATCAGAAATGGTTTCACCTGAAAGGAATGCTGTTTCCGGGATTGGCGTTTGCCCTGATACCGGCTGTGATTGTTGGTTTGATTGTGATGCTGATACGATGATAAATGCAGGAGATAGGTACTATGTATGAACAAAAATAAAAATATCGCTGTTTTGTATGCGCTGGCAGCAGCAGTATTCTATGCATTGAATGTTCCTTGCTCAAAGCTGCTGCTTGCTCATATTGAACCGACAGTTATGGCGGCATTTCTTTATTTCGGTGCTGGCTTCGGTGTTGGTATCATGTATCTTTTTCATCGGAAAAAAGAAGTACCCTCCGAACGTCTTGCAAAAAAAGATCTGCCTTATACGATTGGAATGATACTGCTTGATATCATAGCACCGATTCTTCTGATGATTGGCGTAAAATACGGTACAGCGTCAGGTGCTTCTTTACTTGGAAATTTTGAGATCGTCGCAACAACAATGATCGCTTTTATTCTTTTCAGAGAGAAGATCAGTAAAAAAGTGTGGGCGGCTGTCGGACTCATCACATTGGCAAGTTTGATTCTGTCGTTTGGAGATATCGGCGGTCTGCATTTTTCTATCGGTTCACTTTTTGTTCTTGGTGCGACTGTATGCTGGGGAATGGAAAACAACTGCACAAAGAGCATCTCTGAAAAAAGCACCTATCAGATAGTGACAATAAAAGGCATCGGTTCGGGAACAGGTTCGCTGATTATGGCAGCAGCGCACGGTGAGCGCATTCCGCCTGCAAAATATCTTCTGCCTGCACTCGTGCTTGGATTTGTTGCATACGGACTTAGTATCTTTACTTATATCCGCGCTCAGAAAGAACTCGGTGCTGTGAAAACCAGTGCGTATTACGCAGTTGCTCCTTTTATCGCCGCGTTTCTTTCTTTTGTATTCCTGCATGAAAAGCTGACAGTGGTTTATCTGGCTGCTTTTCTTGTGATGTTTGTCGGAACAGCACTTGTAACTGCCGATACGCTTGCGCATTATCATTCACATCAACATCAGCATACTTTTACACACACCCACGACGGAACCACACATACACATACGATTACGCACGATCACAGCCATTTACATTACGTTAGCGATGCCGTACACGGTCATAGACATAGTCGGCATGAACTAGAAAAAAATGTATCTGAACTTCATGTAAAGGAGCACCTGCAATGAGATTGATGCAACTGTCATGACAAGCTGATAAATCTGCCACGTTAGGAGGACTGTCATATGAAATTTGATAAGCGGGATAAGGTCGTAAAAGCTCCCGACGCTTTGAATAATCCGCTGTATAAGCTGACAAAAGCAGTGGTGAAGGCTGCAAAGATTAGGAACAGCCTTGTCGGTACAAAAGAAGAAGTCCTTGCAAAAGCGGAAAAAATGAATGCGAAGAACCGTCATTTCGTCATGCCGAACGACAGCAAGGCTCACTATACCGATCATCTGATACAGGGGCAGTATCACTGCCTTGAAATTGATATTGAAAAGAAACGACGGAAGAATGCGGTGCTGTTTGTATTCGGCGGTGGAATGATACTCGGCTCGGATAAGGGCGATGTGGGACTTTCAAGGAAAATTGCAGAGAAAACAAATTCCGATGTGTGGTTCCCGTATTATCCCCTATGCCATGAACATGATATGCTTGAAAATGTGCAAATGATATTTGAATGCTATACCAAAATGCTAAAGTTTTATAAGGCTGAAAACATCGTATTTCTCGGCTTTTCATCGGGCGGAGCACTTATACTCGATCTTATCACATACATCAACGAATTGAACGACAGCAGCAGAAATATCCCAATGCCGGGAATGCTTATACCCATTTCACCGGGCAGCCTCCCCGTAACAGAAACGGAGAAAGCAGCAATACATAAACTTGACGAAAGGGATATCATGATACCCGCCGAGTATATGTATATCGCCCGTGACATAATGTGTCACGGCAGGGATATTCCCGAAAAATACCTTGCTACCGCACACGGAGATTTCCGCAATGCTCCCATGACGCATTTTTATTACGGAAGTTCTGAAACGCTGTACGCCTTTGCACCGAGCTATGCAGAGAGCTACCGAAAAGCAGGTTCAAAGTGCGTTATTCACGTTGGAAAAGGTATGTACCACTGCTATGCTATCCAATATTTTATTCCAGGCTGCAAGCCTGCATTTAATGAAGTGATGCGGCTGATACAAAACTACTTCAATAAGGAGAAATGATAATGAAATCTGAAAAGAAATGGAACAAGAAAAACGCTTTATGGATGCTTCTGTATATTGTCCTTTACGTTGTGACGTCGTTTATAGTTTGCGTATTTGGGGCGATACATCCGGTTTTCTTCGTTTGCTATCAGATAACCGCCGGATTGCTCGTAACAGGCGTTGCAGCAAAAGCCTTTGATAAAATTAAAGCGTTTGGAGTCGCCTGCTGTCTGTCACTCGGAATGCTTGTTACGTTCTTTGCGATGCAGGACGCAAATCTGTGGCACTGTGTACCTGTCATAGTTATTGCAGTGCTTGCTGAAATCGTTCGCATGATATTTAAGTATAGCTCAGCAGGCAACATGATCGCTTCAGTCATTATGACATTTTCTACATTTGGATACTACGGACAGATATGGTTCAATCGTGATTATACATACAAGTGTGCTGTTGAGGAGATGCCAGGCGGTTATGCGGACACACTTATGAATTGCAGCCCGGCATGGGCGTTTCCTGTTGTACTGATAATTGGAATAGCTGTTGCTGTTCTGATTTACAATATGACGAAAAAAATATTTAGATTTGAAAAGTGATTTTTCTGTTAAAGGAGTGTTATAAATGAGTGCAGATTATAAGAACTGGGTACCAAACGGAATGATAACGGCATTGACCGCAGGAACGGCTATTCTTGGTGCAGGAACAGCAGCTCTGATATGTTCGGATATAGATCCGAAGCTGAAAAAAGTTCTTGTCGGAACGGCAGGCGCAGGCACACTTGTCTGCGGTGCGATGGCGGCGTGGAGCGTTTATGCACACTGCAAATTCTCATACAACGGCAACCGACAGCTATCCAAAGACATCGTCGAGGGAACTGCGAAATATATCACGCTGCCCGAAGGCGGTATCGGACTTGACGTTGGCTGCGGAAGCGGTGCGCTGACCATTGCTTGTGCAAAGCGGAATCCTCAGGGCAGAATGGTCGGTATAGACCGCTGGGACATGGAGTATGCGTCGTTCAGTCAGCAGCTCTGCGAGGATAATTCCGATTCTGAGGGAGTTCAGAATACGGAATATCATCAGGGTGACGCCTGCAAGCTGGACTATCCCGATGAGTATTTTGACGCTGTTACAAGCAATTATGTTTATCACAATATCGCAGGTGTAAATAAACAGGAGCTTCTCCGTGAAACCCTGCGTGTACTGAAAAAAGGCGGCACATTTGCAATACATGACATTATGTCAAAGGCTCGTTACGGTGATATGCAGCAGTTTATCAGTGAATTATATAATGACGGCTATGAAGTCGTTGAGCTTATTGACACCACAGACGGTATGTTCATGACTAAGGGAGAAGCAAAAGTCCTCGGACTAAGCGGCTCGTCGCTTCTTGTAGGAAAGAAGTGAGCATAGTGCTTAATGCATTGATATGCAGTCTGATATGGTCGGTAATGTGGAGCATTTATGTATTTCTGATACTGAAATTCTACCCGTTTTCTATGCTGCACGACTATCCGAAAGACATTCAGACTGCGGCGACTATTGAGAAACCAACAAAAGCACAGGAACAAGCAGCCAAACGATTCGGCGCAGTCGGTGGTCTTATCATTTTCGGTGTACTCCTTGCATTCGGACTGCTCCGATTTCACGGCGAGCAGGCTTCATTTTTGCAGGTGTTGAAGTATATCTTCATCATTGCTATGACATGGAATGTAGTTGATCTGCTGGTCATGGACTGGCTGATAGTATGCACTATAACGCCGAAATGGATAATCATAAAAGGCACAGAGGGCTGCAAGGGCTATAAAGACTATTTCTTCCATTTCAAGGGATTCCTGCTCGGCTGTGTGTATACAACAATAATGGCACTGTTGTTTTCGGGAATAGATTATGCTGTACTTCGCTTTTTAATATGGAAATAAGGTGATATGATGAGAGAAAAAGAGCATTTACCGATCTTTGGGATCGGACCGTTTCTTGTAGTTGGAATGGCGGTTGTCGCTGCCGCAGCAATAGTAATTTTCTATTATGGATTAAAGCTCGGTACATTAAGCGGCTTTCCGGCAGCGCTTCTGACAGCCATTGGAATCGCACTTATCATCGCAGGTCTGATCGTCTGGTTTATTGGTGCTGTACGGTCCGGAATGGACGATAATATAAAAGATAATCGTCTGAAAACAGACGGGATCTATGCATGGGTAAGAAATCCCATGTACAGCGGCTGGTGGATGCTGATTACAGGTATCAGCCTGATGTGGCATAATGTTTTTCTCATTCCCGTTATCGCTATCAATTGGGGAATCATGACCGTTGTACTGAAAGAGACAGAAGAAAAATGGCTGCATGAGCTTTACGGGCAGGAGTATGAAGAATACTGCAAATGCGTAAACAGATGTATACCATTTAAAAGAAAGTAAAAGGAGTATTTTATGACACCAAGAGAATATAAAGACTTATCAATAAAGGAGTTTACAAAAGCTGCCGAGATCTATGAATCGGATAACGCAGGCGTATATAATATGTGCAAAAAGGATTATCCCGATGTACTGGCAGAGCTTGAAAAGGAGCCGTTTACCGATCTTCTGGACTGCGGCTGCGGAACAGGTCCTATGCTGACACTGCTGCATAAGAAATATCCCGATAAGCATTACACAGGCATTGACCTTACGCCGAAGATGATTGAGGTCGCAAAAAGGAAGAACATGAAAGACGTGGAGCTCATAGTCGGTGACTGCGAAAATCTGCCCTTTGCAGAGAATTCCTTCGATGTGGTCATATGCTGCGAGAGCTTTCATCACTATCCCAATCCGCAGGACTTCTTCAACAGCGTATATCGTGTTCTGCGTCCCAACGGCAGACTTATCCTGCGTGATATGACAGTTAATTCGTCGGTAAAGAGGTGGCTGTTTAACCATATTGAGCTTCCCCTTGTAAATCTTGCAGGCAAGGGTGATGTGAAGATCTACGGCAGAGATGACATTCAAAAGCTGTGCGTCGGCTCGGGACTTCACATGGAATCCTTTGAAAAGCGCGGCTTCTGCCGTCTGCATTGTGTTGTAAGAAAGAGTGTAAAATAGGAGTTTTTTATGTATTTGGTTTTTTCAATATCAGGTCTGATCGGCGGTCTGCTTTGCTGCACGGGAGATATTCTCTTTGATTTGAAAGGCAAAGGAAATGAAAAGCTAGGAACTTCAAAGAATATTGACAGCAACTGGAGCAAAATGGCAGATTGGAGATTTGGACTTTCAATCGCTCTTGCTATGATAGGTGATGCGTTGGTAGGGCTTGGTTTTTATTCTATCGGTATGCAGATAGCTGAAACACATTCGCTGCTCGGCTATATGACAATAGGTTTCGGATATTTTGGGGCAATGGCAGGCATTTTCATCCATGCTTTTCTCTGTGTTCAGGCGCTTATCTACAAAGGCGCAATGATACACGGTAATCTGCAAATCGCCGATGATATTCTTGAAAAGCTCTATAAACAGATAACACCTACATTCTTCACAGGCTATATTTCACTTTTAGTACCGACAGTTCTTGTGATAATCGCTATTCTGAACGGCGCACTTGATGTACCGAAAATATGTGTATTATTGAATCCGATCGTGTTCCTGATTATTGGAACGACCTGCCGTAAAATTGATCCTGTGAAATTTCAGGATCTTCCCGGAATCATCATGCCGAGCTTCGGACTTTCTATGTTCGGACTTATCGGGATACTAAACTTGATATGAATTATTTAGAAAAGTTGTTGACATAAGCAATAAAGAGTGCTATACTAATTATGTTAGTAATTACTAACAGTCGTTTTTATATTCAACTGTTAAATTATTATCAATATACAATAAAGAGAGGTAATAAAAATGAAGAAACACAGACTACGCAACAAACGTCTTTTATGCGCTGTATTGTCTGCGGCGCTGATGACGAATTCCGTTCATTTTGCCGCTGTCAGCGGAGCTTCCGCCTATAAGGACGGAACGTATACAGGCACGGCAGGCGGCTTCAATGGAGATATCACAGTTTCGGTAACTATCAAGGACGGTTCTATATTCGCCATAGACGTTACAGACCAAAAGGATACTCCCTCATACTGGGAGAGAGCAAAGGTGATAATCCCCGAGATCATATCTGCAAACGGCACCGAAGGCATCGACGCTGTAAGCGGAGCAACATACAGCAGCCAGGGTATAATAAACGCTGTGAACAATGCCCTTGCAAAAAGCAATGCTCCCGAGTGCTTCGAGGACGGAACAGGCAGTGAAAATTCACCCTTTGTGATAAAGACGGCTGCTCAGCTTTCTGCTTTTGCAAAGAGCGTTGACGAGGGAGAAAACTATCTGGGCAAGTATATCGTGCTTGACGCGGATATCGACCTGTCGGAAATCGAAAACTGGAATCCTATAGGAGCTGAGGGCGCGGCAGGCAAGAATCTGGACAAGATATTTGCAGGCTATTTCAACGGCAGAGGTCATGTCATTAAAGGACTCAATATCAAGACAAATGAAGAAGCTCCCTATCCGGAAGAAACCAATGTGGGCTTGTTCTCAACGCTTCTCAGCACAGCAAAGGTCTCGGGAATAAAGCTTGAAAACGTTGATATCAGTGTTTCCGGAGCAAAGGTGGTCAGGGCAGGCGGAATCACAGGAGATATTACAAGCAAGTCTGTTTCAAAGACGGACGGTCACGCAGTAGTTGACAGCTGTAGTGTCAGCGGTTCCGTATCCGCAAAGACAAACGAAGCTATGGTAATGACAGGCGGTGTAGTTGGCAGAGCGGCAGGAAATGCAACTATTTCAAACTGCATATCAGAAGCAAACGTTGAGTCATCGTCAGGAACTAAAATTGCATACGGCGCCGGTATCGTTTCCATGGCAGGCAACGACACATATATCGTAAACTGCGCTGATACAGGCGATGTAAAGGTTCTGACAGCAAGCGGACTTTCCCTTTATGCAGGCGGTGTTGCAGGCATGATGACCTCGGCGCAGTATAACTGCTTCTCGGCAGGAAATGTCACTGTCGGAACTATAGCACAGGCGGACGCTACAAACTGTGCAGGTATCATCAACGGCGCTCTTATGCCGGCGGCTTCGGGAAAATATGCTTATTACGCAGAAAGCGCTAAGCTGAATTATATAGACGAATCAGGGGCAGTATCAGCAGCTGAAGCTGTATCTCACGGTGCAGGCTCCATGAACGCTGAGGGAACGTTTTCTGCTGAAAAAGTGGCAGAAATAAACAGCGGCGAATTTGTAAATACGCTCAACGAAAATCTCTATGCTATAGCCAAAGCTCTTGGCGAGACAGCTGTAGAGTTCAAGCTCTGGAAGCTCTCCGATGAGGGAAATATCACGCTGTCAGATGAAATATTCATAAATGATGTTATTGATGATTCCATATTTGAATCGGGAAAAGGTACTGCTGAGGAGCCATATATGCTGAAAACAGCAGACCAGCTTCGCGCATTTGCTTCTTCCCTCTCCGAGCATATCGACTATACGGGTGTGTTCATCGAGCTTATAAGCGATATTGACGTATCCGGCATGGAGTGGACTCCTATCGGCGACAGCGACTATGTTTTCAACGGCAGCTTCGACGGAAAGGGACATACTGTAACGGGTATGACAGTTGGCAGCGCCGATACTGCAAAGAAGCTTGAGGACGGCAGGAATTATATCGGATTTTTCAGCGTTCTCGGCACGAATGCAGTTGTAAAGAATGTGAAGCTTACAGATGTGCTTATCAATGTTTCCTATAATTCAAGCGCGTATGCAGGCGGTATCGCAGCAGTTATGAACTCCGAGGGCGAAGGCTACAAAGGAGCGATTATCGACAGCTGCTCAGTCAAGGGCAAAATTACACTGACCTCCGATAAGGGCAATAACTTCGTCGGCGGAATTGCTTCATACGTTTACAAGAGCGCTATCATCAACTGCATGACTGATGTTGACGCTTACTGCACAGTGACCAAGGGCGGCTCATTCGGTGAAACAGGTGGTCTTGCTGCACTTGTAAACCGTGGACTTGTTGCAAACAGCTACTCTCTCGGAAATGTTTACGGCAGCGGAAACCGTGAGGACGAAGGCATGGCTGTTATCAGCTCGCTTGTTGCTGTAAATGCAGGCTATCTGGTGAACTGCTACGGTGCAGGTAAGCATGAAACAAATGATTATTCGATATACACAGGAGCAGTTTCAGGCTGGATAACTGGAATCGGTCATACATACGACTGCTATTACAACGGCGAAGCTTCAATGAAGATAGGCGATAAGACAGTTGATCCCGTCGCTGATGTGGGAACGAGAGTTTCATCGGGCGTAAGCGACGAGGGTATGGCTTACACAGGCGGAGTTGTATACAACAACGGAGCTTATACCTCAAAGGATTACAGCAAGCTTGCGGAGAAGCTGAATGCTAATTTCAAGGAGTTCCCTGCTGAGCTTACACAGTTCGGAATCACGAATAATTCTCTTAAATCATGGAAATACGATAACGAAGTGACATTTGCAGACGATTATGCAGAAGCTGCCTATGTACAGCCCGAAGCCGAGATAGTGAAAAAAGAGGAGCCGAAGCTCAACGACGGTACATGGTACGGACGTGACAAGGATAAAAAGGTGGTTGTCACTATTACAGTTGAGAACGGAGAGGTAACAAAGACAGTTTCTTCCGACGGTTCGACTAATGGTGAAGCTTACGATGAGGCGCTTAAAACTGCAAAAGACAAGTCAACATACAATGACAAAACAACATACGCTCCTGCCGATACTTCGAAATTCGCAGGCGGCAAAGGCACAGAGGAAGAACCATATCTTATCAGAACAGAAGCACAGCTCCGTTACGTTGCCGAGGCTATGAATGACGACGTTGACTGGAAGGGCATATGGTTCGCACTTGACAGTGATATCACCCTTGCAGGCGGCGACTGGCTCCCAATTGGTCACGCAATACAGGCAGAGATAAACGGACAGAAGGAAAATGTTTCCGTATATCCGTTCAGAGGAAACCTTGACGGCAGAAACCATACTATAACAGGTCTTACAATAGGCAGCAAGGACGCTCCTGCCGATATATATCTTTCCGGATTATTCGGTCTGGCAGCCGGAGAGCATGATACAAACCTTACTCCCGAAGCTGATGAAAAGCTTGTTACTATCAGAAATATCAAACTCAGGGATATCTCCATAAATGTTGATTCACGATATGAAGCAAATGTGGGCGGTCTCATTGCATGGGCTCAGAACGGCTTTGTCATTGACAACTGCTCCGTTGAAGGCAGCATAAATGCTAAAACAAGAGAATCCTTTGCAAGGATAGGCGGACTTGTGGGCAGTACGCTCCGCGGCACGATCACAGACTGCTGCACAAATGTTAAGATAAACGCTGCTACCGGAACTTCAAACGTATATGCAGGCGGTCTTGCAGGAATGACGAACCGCTCCGCACAGGTGAACTGCTTTACTCTCGGCAATATTTCTGCAAATGCAGAGAGCAACAACAAGGCGATAGTCGGCGGACTTACAGGTATGTCAGGTGGTACAAATATAAACTGCTATACATACGGAAATGTTGAATCTCTTATCACAACTATTGATGTGGGCGGTATAAACGGAAGAAACGCCGGTATTTCACTTGATTACGAGTGCTATTACAATGGAAGCGCAGTTTATAAGACAGCAGGCAAGGAAATCGCTGAAAAGGCTGCTTCGGGTACTGTAGTCGGCGGAGAGCTGAAAACCGCTTCAAAAACTGCCGCAGAAATGGCTTCTGATGAGTTTACGGCAGCTCTTAACGCAAATAAAGCGAATATGCCGGATATACTTAAAGAAGTAAGCGCATATCTTGATGATATGATGTCCAATAACAAGGAAGGCCTTTCACATCTGCTGTTCTATACAAAGGACGGAACAGACCTCAACAGCTGGAGCAAGGGTGAAAAAGCTCCCGTATTCGTTCCGGAAAATGCTGTTTTACCCGATGAAAAGGACAATATCGCCTCCTATGAAGAGCTTTGCGATTGGGCAAACAAGGATTATCAGAACAGGAATAAAACAGCTGATACAAGCGCTTCAATAAAGCCGGGCACTGACGGAAATATAGAGGTAACAATTACAGACACCACGGACAAGGTGCTCGATAAATACACTATCGATCCTAAAACGGGAAAGGGTGTAAATTCAGCGGACGAAGCGGTTGATCTGCCGCAGACAGGCAATAATTCACTTACAAATATTCTTATCGTAACGATTGCATTTGTAATGCTGGGACTTGGCCTGATATGTATCAAACTCAGTATGACCATACGCCGTAAGGAAGAATAATTAATGTGTACTCAATAACCGCCCTCAGGCGGTTATTGCCCTGAACTCTGTTCAGGGGGCGCAAATTCTTTTAAAATATGGAATTTGCGCTGCACATTTCTTTATGTCATGCTCATTTTGCCCTTCCGGGCAAAACAAAGTGCAGGAAAAAAAGACGTTTTTTGATTTTTTCCTGCACTTTGACAACTTAAAATTGGCTTTATATACGTTTTACAGCCAATTTTAAGTTGTTGAGCAGACATTGATTAAGCAGAAACAAACAAGGCAGGGAATAAAAATCTCTGCCTTGTTTTGTATATACGGAAGTATCAAGATGAGGTTATCTTTTTTACGATTGGCATCAATATGTCACCTATTGCATTACCCGCCGCAACTGTCAGTATGTATGGCATATCATTTGAAAAAGTTCCTGCCATAAACATATAAAATGTGTCTGCGGTTGAATGATTGAAGCCACGGATCAATATAATTGCGAGTAAATAATTATGAGTATAGAGGCCTCTTACAATTATTCTTTTTCAAGCAAGTCACTAAGCAACTCAAATGTTCTCGATATAAACAAAAGATCCCCGAGCCGTAAGACAGATACCCATATAGAATTTTTGCCCCGAAGCGTTTCAAAGCGCTTCGGGGCAATGGATTTTATTCGGCTGCAAAGATAAATCAGGATTTGTCATATTCATTTTCTACATAGACAATACAAAACAGTTTCATCTTCAGGTTTATAAATGTTTCCTTTTTCACAAAGGATAACCTCCAGTTCTGCTTGCTTTGCAAACTTTAACAAGTCAACTGCTTCAAAAGCTTCCCGGTATATTTCAGCATTTGCAAAAGGATAAAACTTCTGACCATCCAAACAATCTGGATAATGCTCCATCAAATATTTACGATCGTGTGTTTCTTCCCATCAGATACAGATTTATGATGGTAACAATTATAGCACGGCGTCGCTGCATTGTCAATATAGTCGTTCAGTATATCAAGGTCAGTTTTTTCGCAGAAGTATCAGTTATTACTCTTCCTCTTCTTTTTTGCGAAGCATTCCTGATTTTGTCAAAATGAACGCACCTGCAACAGTAAGTGCCATCGCTGCGGCAACTGCTCCTGCCGTGCCAAGTGAATTATTGCCTGTCTGCGGGAGAGTGACTGTGCTCTTGTCTGAGTGGAGCTCGCCAGTGCCTGTGTCAGGATCAAGAATGTATGCGTCGAGAGGCTGTTCGTTTTCATCGTAAACCGCTACGGTTACCGAATCATCTGCATTTATCATCGAAAGTGTATTTGCAGGCCTGATACCTGTTTTTTCCTCATAATCATTTGCAGCCATGTCAGAGAGCTGTTCAACAGTGTACCTGCCGGGTTCTTCACGGCGAATAAAATGTGTCGGGCTGCCTTCCTGTTCTAAATAAATGTCGTTGCAAGGACTTCCTTCTGGAGCTCTGAAGCCTGCATGGAAAGGCATTTCTCTGTTTATGACAAGCTCAAGACCTATTATTTTTTCTTCATTCTCATTCAGCCAGTACACAGCCTGTAAAGTACCGAAATCATTGCCGCCGGAATAGGAATATGTAAATCTGCCGTCTGTTCTGATATTGAGAACATTACAGCTTCCTTCGGTATCCTCATACCAGATTCCTGCAACACTTGAAAAATCGTAGTTTTCAACTGCCATTATGTCGCGCCATTCGCCGTATTCATAGCTGCTTATCTTCCATTTGCCGTCATCAATTCTGAACTCTGCCTTGCCGTTGCCGAAAAGCTGATTCCCGCCGATTGTTATTGCAGTGAAACCGTCCATAGCAGGATCAAGAACAGCTATTCCGTATTCCGTTTCAAAACTGAAGAATGAACGTCCGACTGTTCTTACATAGAGCGAGCCGTTATATTCAGTGAAGCAATAATCACATTCACTGATAAATCCGTCTCTGAGCTCGCCTGTAACAGTATCGTAGATAAAGCTCTTGAAATCGGCGATCGTTTTGAATCGGGCATCTGTTACAAGTACATGATCGTTTACAACAGCGTCAACCACAGTATACATCGGGCTTGCGTTCATAACAGCCATAATGGTATTGAAGTCTTCCATTCTTGAAGCTGCTACTTCTTTTTTATCAGCAGTTTTCTCATCTGCGGTCCCGAGAACTTCACTTACTTCTGTGTTATCACTGTTCTGTGTGACGCGTACAAGCTGAGACATACCGCCGTTGCCTGTGATATAGACATCACAGTCATTCTGGTGGCAGTAGCAGCCTGTAAAGAACTCATTACCGCAATAGAAAGCGAAATATGGTACGCGGTCGGTGTCGCCGAATGTGTCGTACTCCAATCTTACCGTACCGGTCTGAGTATTGCCCTCGATATCTGTGTAGACGAATGTTCCGTCATCTTTGACGTCTATAAATCCGCTGTCAATTAAACTTGTTGTAACGTTCTTTCCTTCTTCGGCTACCTGATATTTCCAATGACCGACGATATTGCTTATATCTGTTTTATCATCAGCTGATACAGCTGCGCTCGGCTCTGATGTCGGTTCAATATCGGCTGCAAATGCTGAAACTATCGGGAATGATGCTAACAGTGCCAGTGAAGCGATACAGGAAATTATTTTTTTCATAATTATTACCTCCGTCTTATAATTGTTAAGTTTGATCGGGCTGTGTGCCTTTCTGTGATTATATGATAGCATATATTTTTCACTCTGTGCTCAGAATTACAAAATTGTAATCGGACTGAATAAAAAAAGGAACGGTCAAGACCGTTCCTGAATTTATGGAGGCTGCAATGCAGCTGTTATTTGATTCTTGTTATCTGTGACATACCGCCGTTGCCTGTCATATATACGTCGGAATGAGTATCGTGGCAGTAACAGCCGATAAAGAACTCATCGCCCTCATAGAATGCGAAGAACGGAACACTGTAATCTTCGCCGAATGTATCGTAATCTACCTTTACCGTACCCGAATGGGTTTTTCCGTCAAGGTCGGTATATACGTATGTACCGTCTGACTTTATATCAATAATTCCGTTGTCGGTCACTCCTGCTGTAATATTCATGCCTTCCGGAGCTATCTGGTATTTCCACTGACCAACAAGCTCGCTGATATCCGTAATATAAGCCTGCATATCATCTGTGGGGATCTCCCTGACATAATCTGCGCTTATATAACCTGCTTTTCCGTTGTAGCTTGTACAGTACCAGCCTGCTTTGCCGCATGAATAAACATCTATCTGGGTACCATTGGGTATAGAAGCTAAAATATCTGCTGTCGGAAACGGTTCTGCTCTCAGGTTCAGGTCGCCTGAATCGGTAGCAACGTAACCACCAAATAAACGGTAACGATCATCTAAAACAAGAGTTTCATTCTGATTTTCTTTCTGAGCATTATCCGAAGCTTTTTCCTGTTTTTTGTCTTCTGCCGAAGCAGCGGTCGTTGATTCTGTTTTTTCATTTTCTGCTGTAGTTGCTGCGGCAGACGATGTTGTTGCAGCTGTCGTTGTTTTTTCAGATACTCCGCTTGTTTCTGTTTTTCCGCATGATACCATTGCTGACATCATTGTAAGTATTGCAAGACAAATAACTGTTTTTTTCATAATAAACTCTCCTTTTATTTTTCATTCAGAGAAGCACATGATCTCTGTTAACAATGCCATTATAACATATTGACATAGATCGTGTTGTATAATTACAAATTTGTAATCGGGAATTTTTTTTCAGAATATAACTCGTCTGAGAACATATTCGCCGTCAGAGGTGGACGCTATTTCATACGTGCTCATATCGTCCATATTCAGATGCTTTTTCAGTCGGGAAATATTTACTCTTATTGTGCTTTGGCTGTCCTCAACGTCGCAGCCGTAGATGTTTTTGTATATCTCATGGTAGCTGATACGCTCTCCCAACCGTGAGGCAAGCATATAAAGTATCTGAAGCTCACGCTGGGGCAGTGAGCACTCTGTGCCGTCAAGGACGGCAGAGCCTGCAAAGAGGTCTATTGTAAGATATGGCAGTTCTATCTTGGGGTGTTGGGGCGACTGCCTGACATTGCGGCGGAGCTGAGCCTCTATACGCGCTTTTAATACGTTCAGGTCATAGGGCTTGGTTATGTAGTCGTCGCCTCCGCTGCGGAAGCCCATTATCACGTCATCATTTTCATCGCGGGCTGTAAGGAATATAACGGGAGCGTTGGTTTTCTGTCTGAGTATCTTGCAGAAATCCATTCCGTCGCCGTCGGGAAGCATAACGTCAAGGAGTACAAGATCGGGAACACATTCCTCCAGTTTGAATGCGGCAGTCTGCACCGAATCCGCACAATGAACGGTATATCCTTCATTTTCAAGAAATGATCGGTTGATTCGCATTATATCGGAATCGTCTTCTACTAATAATATGTGTGACATAATTTATCCCCCTGATTTACAGTTCTGTAATTCAGTCCGCTTATAAGAAAAAATATGGTATGATGTATTCAGTCAATATGGTAACGCAGATACTCGGCGCAGCACATATCGAGGGAAAAGCGCATGATCCCTGAACCTGCTCCCTGCCATACTGAAAGCCTTGTACGCGAGACCGTTGAGACTTATTTCGCAGCTCCGAACAAAAACAATAACCGCCTTGCACTTCGCAGCCCTGTTGATCTGCCTGAAGTCAATGCAGAGAGCTAAGCCGGTAATGGTACTGCGTTTATGCTTACCTTGCCAATAAATAAGTATATTTTACATTATATCATACATAAGCAAAAAAAGCAACAATTGTATCAAAAAATTGTTATCAGATCAATGTTTCCGAAATTAATAGTTATTGCATAAATAAAAACAGCCTGTACGTTTCCGTACAGGCTGCTCCTGATATAATTCAAAATGGCAGTTCAATAACGAACTGCCATTTTTGTATTATCCGATCTTGCTGAAACCGACCTGACGTGCAGTTCCTTCCTTGCTGTCTTCCCAAAAGAGCGTACCGCCTTTGATATTGAATCTTGCTGCGCCGTCACTGTAAACCGTCACGGGCTCCAGAATATCACCGTTCGGTGCATGATCTGTTCTGCTCAGCGTTCCTCCGCCGGTGCATTCGATATATGTGCCGTCTTCACTGCATACGCAGCTGTAATTCCACAGATAATCCGCAACTGCACTGTGTGCGGAAACCTCCGCGTTAATGGATTCGCGGTCCCTGCTGATCTGAATGTAATAATTATTGCCGTTCCATTGCGTTTCGCCTGCCCACTGTCCGATATACTCGTCAAATGGGTTTTCAGCTGTTACGGGAGTTTTATTTACCTCTACGGGAGAATAGTCTCCAGACATGACGAAGGATATTGCAGATGAATCAAAGCCCGAGCAGAGTCTCGGCGGCATATCATCTGACCAGCTCAGTCTGAGATCCTCCCATTTGCTGCCGTCCGACTTGAAGAAACAGTACCATGTGTTGGAATGTGTGCCGTCAATGTCCTGTATCTCGATTTCAATTTTGCCGTATTCCTTTCCGCCGCCGCGGTACGCAAGCTCATATGATCCGTCGGCGTCGATAGTAAGAGTTCGTGAATCAAGGGCGTTTTCTTCATACCATGTACCGATTACAAGCATATAATCAGACTTGTTTATAGGTGAAGCACCGCTGCTTGCAGGTGATCCTGCTGCTGTGTTGTTTTCATCTGCTTTGGTTTCTGCTTTTTTTGTGTTGCCCTTTGCATTTTCAGCGTTTGCAGCTGTTTGGCTTGCTGTCGAAACAGCTATTGTTGATTCTGCTGTTGCGGAAGCTGTGACCTTTGATGATACTTCACCGTTTTCAGAGGATATACGCCCGCACGAAACTGCTGAGGACAACATTGTAAGTATTGCAAGACCGTAAACTATCTTTTTCATAATAATTCTCCTTTAATGTTTTTTCATGACTGTTTGTCACGTCTATAATGCTATTATACCGTATTCAGACATGAAATGTTGTAAAATTACAGATTTGTAATCCTGTATACTTTACTATAAAAATATGGTATAATGTTCATAACAAAAATTGTAAATCCCTTTAAGGAGCTGATAAATATGAAAAATAACTGTTCCAAGAGCCGTTTGCTTAAAAGGCGGCTTCTTATCGCGTTTATTACCAGTCTTATGGCTGTTATCGCCATATGTACCGTTATTTTCAATGTTATGTATCATCAGGCACTGAACAGAGTCGACAGACATTCCACAGAGCTTGCCGATAAAACGGTCAATACTGTTTCTGAAGCATATTATCAGATGAATCTCTCAGCAGCGCAGGGCACACTGACTTTATTCGGCAGAAATATAGGTACTGAAATAAATGCGTATGATCAGCATTTCCACGATCAGGAAGAGCTTATAACCTATGTGGCGCCAAGTGCGTATCCGCTTTTAATGGATTCGTGTCATTCAAGCGGTATTTTCTTTATACTTACAAAAGACGGTATACAGGGCATAAATTTACAATATGATGAAAGCTGCGATCAGCTTGCGGAAGAATTGTTTGAAACCCTTGATCAGATAGTTAAAGAAGAGCCGAAATACTACGGATATTACCCAACTTTCAGGGATTATGTCTATAATCATCGCAAAACTCCCGGCGGAAATTACTTAAAATCAGGAAAAGGTCAGATAATAGCATGGGACAACCTCATAAACTACTCGGAATACGACTTGTGTTACGGCATAATCGTAAATGACGCCAATGACTGGCTTGTAGCACCTGTAAACGAAGTTACTAAAATGGAGACAATTGCACTCAACAGAACACTAAATGCAATGTTCAGAAAATACGTTTATATAATGCTTGCTTCTATAGGCGGAGTTTTTCTGCTGTTTATCATCATTTCCTATATTCTTTCCAAGAAGCTTGCGGATCCTGTCGTTTCTGAGCATGATATGCTCGTAAAGGTAAACGAAATGAAGACCGCTTTCCTCTCAGACGCTTCTCACGAATTGAAAACGCCTCTTGCGGCAATGTCGGGTTATGCTCAGAATGCGGAAATGGAGCTGATAAAAGGCGGCGATACAGCTCTTATACAGGAGAAACTCAGGCGTATCAGTTCCGAATCCAACCGTATGGCTCTCATGGTTACGCAGATACTTGATGCTACACGAATTGAGGAAGGACGCATGGTCCTTGAACTTGCTCCCTGCGATATTGAAAGCCTTGTACGCGAGACAGTTGAAACCTATTTTGCTGTCCTCAACAAGAACAACAACCGCCTTGCACTCCGTATACCGCTCGAATTGCCAAAGGTCGAAGCCGACAGTTCAAGATTACAGAGAGTATTTGTAAATCTTATCTCCAATGCTCTGAAACATACTAAAAACGGCACAATACTCGTTAAGGCAGAGGAAGAAGAGAGCTTCGTCAAAGTCACCGTAAAAGATACGGGAAGCGGTATCTCGGAAGAGGATATGCCTCATATCTGGGAGCGCTATTACAAGGGTAAGCATTCCGAAACAGGAACAGGACTGGGATTGTTCATATGCAAATTCATAATCGAGTCCCACGGCGGCAAGATATGGGCAGAGAGCGAAGTCGGCAAGGGTACTGCGTTTATGTTCACGCTGCCAATAAAATAAGCATATTCCCACACAGGCTGCAATTGCTGACAAGAAGTAATTCCTCTTCGGAAATAAAAGTAATATAAAACAATGAGTCCTCACGGTTTTGTCAGTGTGCCGTTTTTTCATTTCTGAAGTACTTTATACGCCCGTTTTCAAGGCATATCAGATATTTGCAGCATATGGCGATAAGCTCGGGATCGTGAGTCGATACGATTACTGTTTTCCCTTGTTCTGCAAGCTTTTTCAGCAATTCCCCCACTATTTTCATGTGTTTGTGGTCAAGTCCCGAGGTTGGCTCGTCGAACAGCAGTATTTCGGCATTTGCGGCAAGTGCGGAGCATATAGCTGTACGCTGTTTTTGTCCGCCCGACAATGCCATCGGGTGAGTATTCTCGAAGCCAGCCAGTCCAAGCTCCGCTATCAGTTTGTCCGCCTGTTCCTTATCATCATTTTTCATTGACAAGAGCACCTCTGCTTCGACGCTGTCCGTAAAGAGCTGGTGATTTACGTCCTGCATGACCATGTAGCACTTTTTCAGTATGCTTTTTCCCGAGAAGCTTTCATTATCAATGTCAAGTTTTACGGGACAGCTTTTTTCGAGTCCGCAGAGACAGCGCAGAAATGTTGATTTCCCTGCGCCGTTTCTTCCGATAAGACCTATAACGCTGCCCTGCGGCAAACGCAGTTCGGGAATGGAAATTGTGTATTTATCGGAGCTCTCAGCAGTGAGCTTTTTTCTGAAAAGCACATATTTCTGCGGCTTATAGGTAAAGTACATATCCCGTATAGTGACCGCTTTTTCAAAGATAGTGTCGGAGCTTCTGCTTTCGGGAGAGAACGTTTCTCCGCCGAATTCGCGAATGTATTTTTCTTCCAGGTTTATTGGACGCAAGCCGTATTTCCGGAGCTCCTCAGATGTGAGCGAACGGAACTCGTTTTTATCCCATTCGTGTATTGTTTTTCCGTTTTCAAGGAAGATAACACGGTCAACAAGGTCTTTCAGATACCATAATCTGTGCTCGGATATGATTATAGTTTTGCCGCTTTCCTTCCATTTCCGGATAACGTCTTTCAGCTCGCCTATCGCCTTCCAGTCGAGATTCGAGGAGGGCTCGTCCAGTATTATGATATCGGACATCAGAGCCGATACGCTTGCGCAGGCTATTTTCTGTTTTTCGCCGCCTGAAAGAGCAAAAAGACTCTTTTCAAGCAGAGCTTCAAGCTCCAGTTCCTTTACGACCTCAGACTTTCTGCGGCATATCTCCGCAGGCGGAAGACCGATGTTTTCCGTACCAAAGGTTATCTCGCCGTCGGTATCTACTGCAAAAAACTGGCTTCGCGGATTCTGGAAAACAGTCCCCACAATGCTTGCAAGGTCGTAAAGCTCTGTCCTGGCGATATCCTTTCCGTTTACAGTAACGCTGCCCGAAAGCTCGCCTTTATAGTAGTGCGGGATAAGCCCGTTGATAAGCCTTGTTATGGTAGTTTTTCCGCAGCCCGAAGCACCGCAGAGCAGAACGGTCTCGCCGTCTTTGATACTCAGTGAAACGTCATGCAGTCCTGCTTCTTCCGAGCCCTTATACCGAAGATCCACATTTTTTATCTCTATCATATATTATCACCTGAAATACTTGGCTGTGATAAAAATAATAACGCTCACCGCAAATATTCCTATCATAATGAAGTCCGCCCCTTTCATTTTCAGTTCATAGGGGCTTGTACGCTTTACGGGAGCTCCGAGACCTCTTGTTACTGCCGCCGCAGACAGCTCCTCGCCTATGCTTATGCATGAGAACATCAGCGGTATCATGCGGTATTCTATCATCTTCGTGACCTTTCCGCCGCCCAGTGATATCCCGCGCATTTTCATAGCGTCGTTTATTGAAGAATATTCCTCTTTTATGGTCGGGAAGAAGCGCATAACAACTGCAAGTGAAATTGATATTCCGTCGGGAACGTGCATTTTCTGCATAGCTGACATGAACTCGCCTATCTTCGTAGTCCTTATGACATACCATGCGGTTATCATAGCAGGCAGGAACTGGGCTACTATTCCGCAGTAGCCCACAAGTATCGCAGAGAATATGCCTGTTGAGCTTTCCGATATACAATATCTCAGCAGAAGCAAAGCAGCTCCGTAAAACACCGTAAAGCGAAAGGCTGAGGCGTATTTCCCCTCTGTTATGAGCAGAAATACGGGTATCAGGGTCACCATAATGCGTATGCCCCATTCAAGGGGAGTTATCGCATTTACCATGACGATAAATGATACCGCAAATATCATAAACAGCTTTGTCCGCGGATCAAGGCTTATTTTTATCATACGATTCCTGCTTTTTCAAAGTGTTTTTTAACAACTGCCTTGCCGAGAAATGCGCCGGTGACTCCGAAAACAAAGCAGAGAACAAGCAGTACGCCTATAGTCTTTTCATTTATGGCTCTGAACAGATTATCGCAGTATTCTGCGGAATATCCGCCGTCAAGCATACTCTTGCGGTAGTCCTTTGCTGTAACGATGACAGGGAAGTAATTAGCGCATATCCACAGGCAGAATACTCCGTGACTGATGGCAATGAGCCTGAAGCTCTTATAATTGCCCTTTTTGGCAAGCAGGTCGGCAACAAAGCCTGCTGCGATTATAAGCGGTCCGCCGAGCCAGCCCATGCCTGTCACGAACATTACTATCGCCAGCAATACTGACATGATAGTAAGCATACCGAACTTCTCTATCTTGGTATAAAACAGCATCATGGGTATTGAGCCTACCAGCGGTATCAGCACCACGTAAGCGGCAACTATGTATGGGTGAATGAAGCCCAGCATTCCGCAGGCAAACTCAACTGCAAAGATAAGCGCCGAGAATATGCCTATTGTAATAAAATCCTTTGCTTTAAGTTTCTTGTCGTTCATTTTTAAAACCTCCTGAATAATTCTGTTCAGCAGAAAGATCATTCCCGATCTTCTGTCTGAGTTTTTATTATTTTGAAAATATGCCATTTCGTTATTGACAACTAACTAATATATTAGCATTTACTAACCAATTTGTCAAGAGAAATTATATAGCAAGCTATTTTATCTTGAGAAAATATTATGAGCAATATCACGGATATTCCGTATAATTTGCTTTAATTACCCCTTATTAACTTGACAAAGAAGTTAGTATATGCTAAAATGGTGATGAAATTATCGGCAATACAAATATCAATAAAAGGAGAAAGCTAAAGGAAACAATGTTTAACAAGATAAAGCCCTACATGGGCAGCTACATCAGGTACACTTATGCGGCACTGATAACAATGTTCGTTGCACTTATCGCTTCGGCGATTCCGTTTTTTATGGTGTACCGTATAATCAAGCCGCTGATAGACGGTGAAAAGCTGTCAGCAGGCTATTTAGCGATACATATCGCTATTATTTTTGTATTGGAGTTAGTATATGCTACCTTATATGTACTCGGACTGAAATTCTCACATATTGCAGCATTCAATACGCTGAAAAATCTTCGCATTTCATTGCAGAAAAAGCTGGAGCGTCAGCCCCTCGGCGCTATTCAGGATATGGGAAACGGCAGGATAAAAAAGCTTTTCACCGACGATATCGACCAGGTGGAGCTGCTGCTTGCACACGCTGTCCCCGAGGGTATCGCAAATCTGTCAATGGCGCTGATAGCTATTATTTGTATGTTCTTCGCGGACTGGAAATTAGCTCTGTTGTCACTCTGTTCGCTGCCATTGGGAATGTTTGCAATGGGTATGATGTTCAAGGCAGGTATGTCAAGAATGAACGCTTACTATGCCGCTTCTGCAAAAATGAATGCAACTATCATCGAGTATGTCAACGGCATGGAGGTCGTCAAGGTCTTCGGACGGGACGGCGAATCCTATCAGCGATACGAAAAGGATATAAAGGATTACCGTGATTTCACCCTTGCGTGGTACAAGGTATGCTGGCCGTGGATGGCTCTTTACAGTGCGGTACTGCCTTGCACGGCACTTGTTATGCTGCCTGTGGGAACGCTGCTTGTTATCAATGGCACGTCTGCTCTTGCGGATCTGGTGCTTGTGTTCTGTCTGTCGCTGTCGGTGGGTATGCCACTGCTGAAAGCCCTCGCTTTTGCAGGAAAAATCCCCCAGCTGGGCTACAAGATAGACGAGATAGAAAAGGCTATGGACAATGAGCCGCTGAAAACCAATAGCGCTGCGTTCAGCGGTGACTCGCATATCGTCAGATTTGAAGACGTGTATTTTGCCTACAAGGAACAGGAAGTTCTCCACGGTGTTTCACTTGAACTCAGAGAGGGAGCTCTTACGGCACTGGTCGGTGAATCGGGCAGCGGAAAGTCCACCCTTGCAAAGCTTCTGGTACACTACTATGACATAAACGGCGGACGAATAACTCTCGGCGGTCAGGACATTACCGACATGAGCATTGAAGCGCTGAACGACAATATCTCCTATGTTTCGCAGGAGCAGTTTCTGTTCAATACAACGCTGTATGATAATATCCTCATAGGAAAGCCCGACGCGTCACGGGAGAAAGTAATGGCGGCTGCCGAAAAAGCGCAGTGCGGTGAATTCCTTGCACGTCTGCCGAAAGGTATCGACACAATGGCAGGCGACGGCGGCAAGCAGCTTTCGGGCGGAGAAAGACAGCGTATCTCCCTTGCGAGAGCGATACTGAAAAACGCTCCCGTGATCGTCCTTGACGAAGCCACAGCGTTTATAGATCCCGAAAACGAGGAGAAGATGAACTCCGCAATTGCCGAGATAATCAAGGGTAAGACCGTGCTTGTTATCGCACACCGCTTGCAGACTATCGTTAATGCGGACAAGATATGTGTCATGAAAGACGGTAATATCATCGCCGCAGATACACACGAAAAGCTTCTGCAAGGCTGTGATGAGTACAAAAAGCTCTGGAACAGCAGCGAAGCAAGAGCAAGCTGGACTATCGGAAATGAGGTGAGAGCATGATAGGTCTTATCGGACGTATTCTCGGTGTTTCGGAAAGATACAAGGGCAGGATATACGGTGCTATGCTTCTTTCGTTTCTGAAAGGTATGCTTATGAAAATGCCTGTGTTCCTCATGTATTTCATAGTGACGGCTTTCATCGACGGGACAATAACAAAAAAAGCCTGTATATATGCGGCAGTCGCCCTCGTTGTAAGTGTCGGAGTACAGGCATTGCTGCAATACTTCGCTGACAGACTGCAAAGTGCGGCCGGCTACATGATATTTGCGGATATGCGTATGAAGCTGGGCGAACACCTGCGCCGTCTGCCAATGGGCTACTTCACCGAAGGCAATATCGGCAAGATAAGCTCTGTGCTGTCAACGGATATGGTTTTCATCGAAGAAAACTGCATGATGACTCTTGCAGATATGATGAGCTATCTTTTCTCACAGGCGATAATGGTAGTGTTCATGTTTTTCTTTGACTGGCGGTTAGGACTTATTTCCCTGACAGTAACGCTGGGAATGCTTTTGCTCGGCTTTGCCATGAAAAAGAGCACGCTTCATCATTCGGACGAGCGTCAGGAGGCTTCGGAAAATCTGACAGAGTCGGTGCTTGACTTTACCGAGGGTATCGGCATTATAAAGACATACAACCTCATGGGCGACAAGTCAAAGGAGCTGACGGACAGCTTTGAACTCAACTGCAAGGTCAATCTCGACTTCGAGTTCGACCATGCACCGTGGCAGACAGGCGTAAATCTTATCTATACTTTCGGAACGGTTCTTGTCCTTGCTGTATCTTCTTATTTCTATTTTTCGGGAGCTATGCCGCTGAACTTCTATATCGGTATGCTACTGTTCCTGTTCGACCTCTTTGTTCCCATGAAGTCATTTTACGGACAGATCGCAAGACTGACAGTCATGAACTCCTGTATGGACAGGATAGAATCGCTTTTTGCCGAGAAAGAGCTCGATGACAGCGGAGCTGAAATTCCGAAAAATATTTCTGCTCCTGAGATTGAATACCGAAATGTTACATTTGCCTACGATAAAAAAGATATACTCAAAGATATTTCATTCAAGGCTGACAAGGGCACGATGACTGCGCTTGTGGGACCGTCAGGCGGCGGAAAATCCACGATTGCAAGTCTGCTGCCCCGTTTCTGGGACATAAAGTCGGGCGAGATACTTCTGCGCGGTACTGATATCCGCAGGATACCCCTTGCCGCGCTTATGGACAATATAAGCATGGTTTTTCAGCGCGTTTATCTGTTTCAGGATACTGTTTACAATAACATTGCCCTCGGCAGACCTGATGCAAGCCGGGAGGAGATCATTGAAGCGGCGAAAAAGGCTCGGTGCTATGATTTCATCATGGAGCTACCCGAGGGCTTCGACACAGTTATCGGCGAGGGCGGAGCTTCACTTTCGGGCGGTCAGGCACAGCGCCTTTCTATCGCAAGGTGTATTTTGAAAAATTCGCCTATTGTCATTCTTGACGAAGCAACAGCAAGCGTTGACGCAGACAATGAGAGCTACATACAACAGGCTATCTCGGAGCTTTGCAAGGGGAAGACTTTACTCGTTATCGCACACAGACTGAATACGATCATGGGTGCGGACAACATCATGGTCATCAGTGACGGGCAGATAGCTGAGTCGGGCAGCCATGACAGCCTTATGCAAAAGGGCGGCATATATCATTCTATGGTGACAAAACGCGCAGTAAGTACCGGGTGGAGAAACTAAAAGCAGAAATGATTAATGGTAAAAAAAGATACAGCTGCCATGTTGCGTCAATTCTTTACAAAATGACATCTGAGGTATTAAGGCCTCTTGAGATAAACTGCGTTGCTTCTTTGGCCAATAAAATCAAAAATGACTGCAAAAAAACAATTGAAATTACCTGAAGCTGCAAAAGTTAAAGGTTATGAAATCCGCGTAATACCGTGGTTTGTCAGTGTTTATTCATAATTGCCATATACGGTTGTTCGTCTTCGTAATGAACAGGTATCGGACTGATTATAAAGCGACGATCGATAATGATCTGCATTTATTCAACACATATTATCAATAATTCTGCGATTTATCATTGCTTTATTGCAGATAAAACGGAATAACTTGTGCTCATTTACGGTTTGCCGGTTAAAGGCTGGCGACAATAAAGAAGGCTGGACTTCTTACAGGTCCAGCCTTTTTTAATTTCATACTATTTATTATCATCATCATCTTCCACCCAGGGAGATGTATAGTGAAACTTTCCGGAATTCATATCCATAGCCACATAATCATCTAACCGCCGCATTAAGTTGCCGTTAGAGTCAATGCCCATTTTATTGTTGAACGGTATTATAAAGTCATTATCATTATAATCAAAAATAGCTGCACTCATAACTGATCCTCCTTCTTTTAGGCTTAAACTGCCATGTCCGGGGAGATTGTACGTCAATATCAGAATTTGTTATTCAATGAACATTTGAATCACCTCTTTTAAGATCAAAGCGCTGTTTTCTATACATTTATTATATCATATTTCAACATATTTGTCAATATATAGTGGAGATTATACAATTAAAATTCACAGAAGGACAAAAGTCGTATTTTCTATGAACAGGTCCGCTGCATTTCCATTTGCAATCCGATCTTGGAAAACGGCTTTTTTTCAGTTATAATAATCCAAAAGAGAGTTGCCTGTGCACGGAGCTAAGGACACCGTCGGAAAAGTGGAAAACAGTTATCCGTCACCCTATAAGAAAATGTGAATGATACCGCAAAAACCGTATTGCAGCTCTTGACAAGTCTCATATTATGTGTTATACTGTTTTTTTATCACAATACCGACAGTATGTTTCGGTTAACAAATAAAAAGGGATATTGAAATAAAGAGAGGATAAGAGAATATGCCGGCAATAATAGAGATAAAGAACGTCACAAAGGAATTCAGGGTGCTCAACCGCCGCGAAGGACTAAAGGGCAGTATAAAGGACCTGTTTTCAAGAAACTACAAGACGGTCCGCGCCGTGGACAATATAAGCATGACCATAGAACAGGGTGAGATAGTCGGCTACCTCGGACCCAACGGCGCAGGCAAGTCCACCACCATAAAGATGATGACGGGTGTCCTCGAACCCACCTCGGGAGAGATACTCACAAACGGGATAATCCCCTATGCAAACCGCGCAAAGAACGCTCAGGAGATAGGCGTCGTATTCGGACAGCGCTCCCAGCTGTGGTGGGCGCTCCCGCTGGTGGAATCCTTCAGGATACTCAAGGACATATATCAGATAAGCGATGAAAAGTACGACGGTATGCTGGAGCTTTACAAATCTCTCGTGGACATAGAGCCGCTGCTGCACAAGCCAGTCCGTCAGATGTCCCTCGGACAGCGCACTCTCAGCGACATCCTCGCGGCATTCCTGCACGATCCGAAGATAGTGTTTCTCGACGAGCCCACTATCGGTCTGGACGTTTCCATGAAGTCAAAGATACGCACTCTGATACAGGCGCTCAACAGGGAAAAGAACACCACCGTCATACTCACCACCCACGATATGGGCGACGTTGACGCGCTGTGCAGGCGCATAGTCATAATCGACAAGGGAAAAATGCTCTACGATAACGACATCGAGCACCTGAAGAGCTTTTTCGGCTCCTACAGAACGCTGAAGATACGCACCGTCGGCGAGCTCGCTTCTCAGGCAGAGAGCATAAAAAAGGAGCTCCCCGAATTCTCCGTCACGGCAGACGACGAATGGATCTCCGTTCTTGTTGACGAGGAAAGATCAAAGGTAATAGACGTCCTCGGACAGCTGCAAAAATCCCATAAGATAAAGGATATGCAGCTCGAAGAGATCTCCACCGAGGAGGTAATCAAGAAAATATACGAGGAGGGTGTGGTATGAACCTGAAAAAATATGTCACCCTCACAAAGGCAGGCATAATAGAGTCCCTGCAGTTCAGGCTGGGCACATTCGTCCTGGCTGTGGGGAATATACTCTACCTTATAGTCGTATATTACCTGTGGAAGGCCATTTACGCTTCCGCAGGCAGCGAGACCGTAAACGGCATGACCTTTTCGGATACCCTAATATACCTTGTGCTTGCAACTGCTCTCTTCAACTTTATGGAGATGTACACGGTATGGGAAATGGGTCGTTCCATACAGTCGGGAAAGATAGTCCTCGAGCTGCTCAAGCCAATGAAGTACCGCAGCTACCTGTTCTGGACGTATTCGGGACAATTCGTGACGAACTTCTTCTTCACATTCCTGCCCACCTTCATAGCAGTCGCCGTTGTTACACACGGTGCAGTACATATGGGGCTGAACCTGCTGTTCTTTGTTATATCCGTAATAATGGCCATATCCCTCAACTACAGCATAAACTTCATCGTGGGAACGATCTGCGTATACACCGAGTCCATATGGGGAATAAACATCATGAAGCAGGTGATCGTACTCCTCCTTTCGGGAGCAACTATCCCTCTTGCCTTCTTCCCCGAGCCTTTGAGAACAATAGCCTATTATCTGCCCTTCCAGTCCATATACAACGCACCGCTTTCCATACTTCTCGACGCACACCCCGACCCGAAGGAGCTTGCCGCCACTCTCGGTACACAGCTCCTGTGGTGTATCCTAACAGCGCTTATCAGCAAGCTTTTCTGGAAGGTATCACTGCGGCGGATAACCGTGAACGGAGGCTGATGATATGAAAAGAAACAGTTTGAGCTTTTATCTGCGGATTTACTTCAGGATACTTGCTCAGGATATTAAGAGCAAGATGAGCTACCGCGCCGACTTCATCATCTCCACCGTTGGAATGATATTCACTAATATCGCAGGCTTCGTGAGCTTCTGGATACTGTTCCGCAGCTTCCCTTCCATCAACGGCTGGGGCTATTACGAGATGCTGTTCCTTTACGGCTTTTCCCTTGTAGCCCTTACTCCCGTACAGTGTCTCTTCGATAACAACTGGAGCCTGAGAATGGCTGTGTATTCGGGAGATTTCATCAAGTACTGCTTCAGGCCAATAAATATCTTCTTCTATTATCAGTCGGAGGTGTTCGATATAAAGGGTCTCGGACAGCTTGCCTTCGGTATCGGCACCCTCATATATTCATGGACGAAGATAGGCCTCGGCTTTACGCCGCTTATACTTCTTAAAATGATCGTGTTCCTTGTTACTGCGTCGCTGTTCATGATAGCCATGCAAAATGCGGCTGCGGCCACCTGCTTCTGGATAATCAATTCATTCTATGTGCTGGATCTGGTGACCCGCTTCAAGGACTATGCAAAATACCCTATAACCATATTCAGTCCCGTGTTCAGGTTCATATTCACATTCCTCATGCCTATCGCCTTCATAGCGTACTACCCGAGCCTTGTGATACTGAGACCCGGCGAGGTGCCGCTGCTCTCATGGCTCTCGCCGCTTATCGGTGCTTTCTTCTTCTGGCTCAGCTACAGGATATGGATGCACGGAGCCCTTAAATACAACGGCACGGGTTCGTGAGAAAAACATCGGCGGGCCGCAGGGACAGTGTCCTCTGCGGCCCGCTTTTTCCGTCCGGAGGCAAATATTAAGAAAAACTTAAGGTTTTCGGCAGATAAAAAATAAGAAAGAGCCCCTATAATATTGACAGAAGAAGGGCAGAGCGGTAGAATTAATATGTACAGGTACATTTTACCGCCGAAAGGACTTTATCATGATAAATATCGAAAATTCTTCCGTTCTTGTGGTGGACGACGACCACGACATCGTAAACGCTATCGCAGCGCTGCTTACCCGCGAGGGTTACAATGTATACAAGGCCTACAACGGTCTTGAAGCCATGGACTCTCTCATGCAGAACGACATACAGCTCATTCTCATCGACGTTATGATGCCGAAGCTGGACGGCCTCTCGGCAATGATGAAGATACGCGCCACAAGGAACATACCCATAATAGTTCTGTCCGCAAAGTCCGAGGACAGCGACAAAATACTCGGACTTTCCATGGGAGCGGACGACTATATCACCAAGCCCTACAACCCCATGGAGCTCGTTGCCCGCGTAAACTCCAACCTGCGCCGTTACCTAAGTCTCGGTGCGGCAGAGGGCGTGCAGAAGGCAGATGTCATACGCATAGGCGGTCTCGTTCTCGACAGGGACGCGAAGCAGCTCTCCGTAGACGGCGCTCCCGTGAAGCTCACCGCCACCGAGTATAAGATAACGGAGCTCCTTATGACCAATGCGGGGCGTATCTTTTCCGCGGAGGAGATATACTCCCGCGTGTGGAACGAGGACTCTTATTCCATAGAGAACACCGTAATGGTGCATATACGCCACATAAGAGAAAAAATAGAGATAAATCCCGGCGAGCCCCGTTATCTCAAGGTGGTATGGGGCATAGGATACAAAATGGAGAAACAATAGGAGTGATAATATGATCCTAAAAAAGCGTTTGTCGCGTATCATAGCTTTCGTAATATCCTGCGTACTTGTGGGGATATGCGTTTTCCGCGGCATATTCATAATAAACGCCAATATGTCCGAGATTGAAAACCGCAGCGACCGCGGCGACCTCATGGAAAGCTTTGAATATTCCCATGATATGTATCGCCTGTTCGACCAGCTCTGGGCGGTCAGCAGCATATACCTGAAAAATACCGACAGCAGGAACAGGTTCACCTGCTCGAAGGAATACGAAAAGTCCGCAAGGCAGGCTCTCACGGAGCTCGGTCTCATGGATAAGAGCGGCAGCATCGTCATCGACGACCGCCGCGGCTTTGAATACTATGCCTGCTGCGGAGACAGAGTGCTCACAAATACCAGAAAAGCTCCGGAGGAGCTTAAAGGCGACTATTCCATAGCCTATGTCAACGGCAGGCAGGACAACTGGCCGATGGGAGTAAAATACGGCCATTCCATTGAGAACCGCTGGTATACCACAAATTACGGCATGACATACTACATAATGAGCGGATACCTCCCGAAAAGCGGCGCTGCACTGTTCGACTACGATACCGAAGGTCTGGACAGCTACACCGACGAAAGAGAAGTCAGGATCTACTATAAGACCGACGGATCTACTCCCGTGCCCGAAAGCAGATACGAAAACAGCTATAACGACAACACGGTCCTGGAGAATGCCGACCGCGAGGCCTTTGAGCAGTTCAGCCACGACGAGGATACGAAGTACATTCTCCCGGATGAAAGATATGAACATGAAGAAAGTGAAAATATAAATACAGAGAATAAGAATACCGCCTACGTCGGAAATATGTCCGAGGTCACCGATACCGATATGTATATGTTCTACGACGAGGACAGCGGAAAGTGGTTCAAGGTCAGCAAAAGCAAGTTCCGGAAAACTGACGGCGACAGCAGCGACATAACCATTTACATCAGACCCTCCGACAGCCTTATAGCCGAATACGAGCAGTATACCGCACAGCGCGGGCAGGCAGAGCAGAACTTCGTACACAGCGTCATGCCCCTTGTACCAGTGGGTATAGCAGGACTTATCATCGGCCTGCTGCTGCTTTTCTGCTGCGGCTACGACGCAAGGAAAAAGAAATTTGCACTCTCCATGCCGGATCATATCTTTGCGGAGCTCCCTGTGCTGTTTATCATTGGTGCCTCCATGGCGGCCTTTCTGACGGCATACGAAGGGATAAACGAGTTCAGAAGAGTTTTCGACGACTACTACAAAGACATAGATATGGGCGGTATAATTGCGGGCTGCGCTGTAACTGCCTGCTACGCAATAGGCCTCGGCTGCCTCATAACGCTTTCCACGCGGGCTAAATGCCGCAGCCTTATGAAGACCTCACTGACGGGACGCTTACTTGCTCTGCTGTGGAAGGGTATCAGGAGGACAGTCTCCTATATACGCGGAAGGCTCCGCAGCCGCTCTGTCAGACGCATTGAGCGCAGCGCTCTGAAAAATGACCTCTTTGCACGGAGATTCCTTATCCGTACAGCCATTGCCGTCGGCGCGGAGCTGCTGGTATGCATGGCTACCCTTACCGTAGGAGAATTTGAAGCATTTATCGTGGGCTCGCTGCTGGTACTGATCCTGTATGTTATTTTCAGTCTGCGTGACCACTCCGATATAGCGGGGATCGCAAAGCAGATAGCCGACATGAACGGCGGAGACTATTCGCCGAGAGAAGTCCCCGAAAGGTCTCCCGCCTACGGCATGACAAATAACCTGAACAATATCTCCGACGGCATAAGGACTGCCGTTGACAAGCAGGTACAGTCGGAGAGAATGAAGATAGAGCTGGTAACAAACGTATCCCACGACCTGAAAACTCCGCTCACCTCCATAATCAGCTATATCGATCTGCTTTCGGCGGAGGAGATGAGCCCTGCCGCAAGGGACTACGTTACTGTTATCAGTCAGAAGTCCGACCGCCTCAAGACAATGGTCTCTGACCTCTTCGACCTTGCAAAGGCTACCAGCCATACCGACGTCAGCAGCGAACAGATAGACGCAGTTATCCTCACTCAGCAGGTAATTGGCGATATGGCGGACAGGATAGAGCAGTCTGGCATGGAGGTCCGCACAGCCATTGAGGCTGAATCGGCTCCCATAACGGCAGAGGGAAAGAAGCTCTACCGCGTATTGCAGAACCTGATCGACAACGCCCTGAAATACTCCATGGCAGGCACGAGGATATACGTGACCCTTGCAAATAAGGACGGATATACGGATATAGCCGTAAAGAACATCTCCGCCGAGGAAATGGATTTCACTCCCGAGGAGATAACCGAACGCTTTACTCGCGGCGACAAGTCCCGAACCACCGAAGGCAACGGTCTCGGTCTCTCCATAGCCAAGAGCTTCACCGAAGCCTGCGGCGGAAAATTTGACATAGATATTGACGGAGATATGTTCACGGCTCATGTAAGGCTCCCGCTGACAGAGCAGAGCAGTGAAGAAAAGAAGTAAGACAAAATAATAAGCCCGGAGATCCTTTCGGACCTCCGGGCCTTTTAATATATCATGTTTTTTTGGTCTTACTGACCCTCGTGGAAGAAGTAGGGAAGTCCATCATATACATAATGTCTTACATTGCCCCACCAGTGATCCTTGCCGTTGACTACCATGAAGTAGAGATTGCCCTGTGAGAAATCGGAAGTGTAAACGAACTGGCTCATCTTCTTCATTTCGTCGATCTGAGGACTTACGTTAGGATAAGCTATATCAGTAGAACCTGTAGCGCAGAATATGAAGTACTGGTTCTTCTGGAGACCAGATCTGTCAACTGCGTTTGCAATGTTCTTAGCCTTTTCGTAAGCGCTGCCGCCGTTCCAGCTGTCGCCGCTGAGAGGCATGAAGTAGCCTACGATGTCAAGACAATTCTCGAATACAGCCCATGTTGAAACGCCGCCCATTGAGAAGCCGCCGTATGCTCTGTGCATTCTTGAAGCCTTGAGTGAGCTCTCTGATGTATCCTTGTTTGCGTATGTTGAGTACTTGCCCTCAATGAAAGGAACCAAGCTCTGCTTGAACTCGCTGTAGAAACGACCTGCTTCTGTCTTGTTGAATGTGGGGAATACAACGATAAGAGGCTCAAGCTCGCCGTTCTTGATCATGTTGTCCAGCATATTCTGGATCATTGTATCGTTCTGGGAAACCAGAGTGTTCTCGTTCTCGCTGCCGCCGTGCATGAGATAGAATATGTTGTACTTCTTGCTGGGGTCATAGTTATAAGGAGTATAAACATTGCAGCTGTTGTAGCCGTTTATGCCGTTATAGCTCTCCTTTGTGACCTTACCAGCCTGCTGGCAGCCGTTGAAGTAATAATCAGGAGCTGCCTTGTACTGAAGGTTGCTGTTATAGTTGAAGTTGGACTTCTTCTGAGTTGTGGTTGCAACTGTTGTAGTAGTAGCCCTTGTGGTAGTCACAACAGTTGTAGTAGTGGTCTCGATCTTTTCAGTTGTGTTCTGACCCTGCTGGCCCCACTGGCTGCCGCCGCCTTCTACCGAGATATTATCTGAGTAATTCTCGGGGAGTCCGCTGATAGCGCCAAGGAGGTACTTCTGTATCGAGAGGGCGTCAGCGCTTGAAACGCCGTTGCCTGCGTAGTTAACGTCTGCATTGTACTTGCCCTGATCGCTGAGCTTGTACTTGTTGGGGTTAGCGATGGACTGCATGATCATTACTGCGTCAGCCATGTCAACACGGGTATCTGCATTAGCGTCGCCCCACTTGCTTACCTTGGAATTGAGATATTCCTTGGGATCAATCTTCACAGTAGTTGTAGTTGTTGTGGGAGGTGCTGTTGTAGTAGTTGTAGTAGTTGTTGTAGTATCGGGCTGCGGAGGATCGATAGTCTTTGTGAGGTTGATGATGTTCTGATAGAAGCTCTTGGGCTGGTAGTTGCTGAACGGAAGCGGTGAACCGCCGTTCTCGCTCTTTCTCCAGCTTCTC
>Ga0129307_1000639_pt1 | contig 50426 bp, 43 predicted proteins | sample P1105metagenome_FD_94437 | JGI IMG/M metagenome (GOLD analysis project Ga0129307, IMG submission 94437) | Capybara group fecal microbial communities from Wisconsin, USA - P1105 metagenome | ecosystem: Host-associated > Mammals > Digestive system > Large intestine > Fecal | place: USA: Wisconsin... | reverse complement strand
TACTCCGTAAGAAAGATGGAAAAGGATCTGAAAGATAAGGGATACGGTAAGGATACCAAGGTGATAGTCTACCCCCATGGCAGCCATCTTAACGGGCTTATGCCCAACAGGCAGAGGGAGAAAAGGCTCTACCGGATGATACCTCTTATCGGATTGATGTATAAGACTTTCGGAAAGTACAGAAAAGAGAATATGGAATACTTCGAAAGAACGGAAAAGGAGATAATCGAATGGATAAGCTAAGGCAGGAGCTTATAACAAGGAAAAGGGGGAACATATGTCGGATAACAAAGCCATGTCAGAGACCTTTGCAAAGATGCCTCTTAGAAATCCCACACTTTCAATGCTGGTGGGATGTATGGCGATATTTATGATAGGGTGCGGATACTATGGGATCTACTTATGGCTGTCGGAGTTTTCGAAGGTGATCTCTGTTATCGTACTTATCGGTATAGGACTGTTCATGTCCTTCGGTGTGGCGCACCATGTTTTCTGCGGTGTTGCAGAGTGGTTTTATATCCGCATGGGAATGACGGAAGATGCCAGACAGGCTGTAGTAAAGTTCTTTAAAGATACATCCATAACGATGATAATGTGCTATGTGGGACTTTTACTGCTGGGCATAACTGTCTTTATAGCAGTTGTCACCGGTTCGACGGATCTTCCCCGCTGGGCCTGTGTCATCAACTATATTCCTTTTGCCCTTGCATTGATGCCTTTCCGTATAGGCGGATCAGGCAACTGGTCAGGTGCGCTCATGTTCATCGGATTACTCATACTTATCTGACCGGAGGCTGACATGAAGAACTATACGAAAGAGGGACAGAAACTTCCGTTGTTCGGTATCGGGCCGATCCTTAACTATGGAGTGGCATTGATGTCTCTTATCGCTATCCTTCTTTCCGGGAATGTTTTCGAAAGCGGTATCGTTGACGGCGCGGCGGCATGGATATTCAGAGCGTCCGGAGCGGTCCTTATCGTTTCCGGTTTCCTCCTCTGGTATATAGGTGCACTTAAGTCCGGTATGGAGGATCATATCGAGAATAACAGGCTCAAGACTGATGGTATATATGCCAGGGTCAGAAATCCCATGTATTCCGGAGTATGGTCCTTTGTGACCGGGATCACCTTCATGTGGCATAACGCATGGCACCTTTTACTGATACCCATTGCCTGGATCATATTCACGATAGTACTGAAAAACACTGAAGAGAAATGGCTCCTGGCTTTATATGGTGAAGAATATGCCAAATATAAGATCAGGGTGAACCGTCTCATCCCAATAAAGAGGATATTCAAGAGATCTCTGAAGTATTCTTTTATACTGTGGCTCTGCAGGCTGGTGAAGCTTCAGAGGGTAATGGAGCTTCCTCCGGAAAAGGCAAAGAAGCTGTTTGCAAAAAAATATAAAGGTGTGGTGGTACCGAAGCTCAGCGATGATGAAGTGGATATCACCACTGCATCGTGTTTTGGTTCTACAGTCGTATGGTACCGCCATAAAGAGCGGAGGAACAGAGTATGTATGTATCTTATCGGAGGAGGTATGCTGAAGTACCCGTCCCCCGGGCAGGTGAAGGAGGTATTGAAACTCTCCAAAGAGACAGATATCGATTATGTACTCCCTTTTTATCCTCTGGTCCATACAGGGAATACTCTCACCGACGTATATGAGATGGTCTATGAACTGTATAAGGACCTTCTCAGAAGCTATGAAGCTGATAATATCTACTTCCTCGGAGGCTCCAGCGGAGCCAACCTGGCACTGGGCATGATCTCATATATCAATGACCGGAAAGAAGGATTACCTATGCCGGGCAGGGTATATGCAGGATCTCCCGGATCCCTGCTGATAAGTGATGAAGAAAGACGCAAAGCAGATCAGCTGGATAAGACGGATGTGATAATGAGCCAGAAAGCAACTCTTTCTGTCTGGGAAGGCATGACAGGAGGAAAGAAGGTCGCTGATTATATGGAATCCCTGCAGTTGGGGGATTATACAGGGCTTAAGGATGTCTATCTCAGCTTTGGAGCAGATGAGGTCTTTACTGCTGCAGCAGATACTATCAGGTCACGGTTGGAGGAATATGGTGTTCATGTCACCATGGAGATAGAGGAAGGGCTTTATCATGCATATGCGCCGATGCCCTTTGTGGATGATGCAATGCCGGGATATGAGCGCATGAAGGAATATATCCGCCGCAGCTGATAAGATGTTGCCGCCCCTCATGATATAATCAATGGGTAAGTAATGAAGGCGGTAACCGTGATGAAGATCTACGTTGATTATGATGACTGTCTGTGTGAGACGGCAAGGTCCTTTTCGAAGATCGCAGTGGAGATGTTCGGCAAGAACGTTCCCTATGAGAAGATCAGGTTCTTTGACCTGGACAAGTCCTTTGACCTGACAGACGAAGAGTTCCGGAAGTTTATGTTAAAAGGACATGAGCCGGAAGTGCTGCTGTCCTACGAAGAGACTCCGGGAGCATCGGAGGTCATAAACGAATGGCTCTCTCAGGGACATGAAGTCTCCGTTATCACCGGCCGTCCTTTCAGTGCCTTCGGACCGTCACGCCTGTGGCTTGACGAACATGGCCTTAAGGATATCCCCCTTTACTGTCTCAACAAGTATGGAAGGGACAGCTTTATAAGGGACAGTGAGTTCAGCCTTGAACTGGAAGATTACTACAAGATGCATTTCGATATTGCCGTTGAGGATTCACCTAAGGCCTTTAAGTTTTTCGATCATCTGCCGGAGCTGAAGGTACTGGTCTTTGACAGGCCCTGGAACAGGGAATGCGGATTTCCGAGCGGAAACTTTACCAGATGCTTTGACTGGGAGAGCATAAGAAAGATCTCCCGTTCCATGTGATAGGAGGGAATACATGAAAAACGAACTTCCTGCCAACATAAGAGCTTTTCGAAAAGAACGTGGACTTACCCAGGAGCAGCTGGCCGAGGTTTTCGGCGTTACTGTGGGTGCGGTCCACAAGTGGGAGGCTGGTCTTTCCACCCCCGATATCTCCCTGATACTTGAGATGGCGGATTTTTTCGATACGTCACTGGATGTGCTCATCGGATTTGAGGCCCGCGACAACAGGATAAGTGTGCTGGCGGAGAGGCTGAGAAAGATGTCCTACTCCATGGATCCCGACTGTATCTCCGAGGCTGAGAAAGCCCTCAAAAAATATCCCCATAACTTCTCCATCGTGTTCGAATGTGCACTGGCATATGCAGTGTATGGATTTAACCAGGGGACGAAGAAATATCTCAGGCGTGCCCTGGATCTTTTTACACAGTCCATACCCCTTATCTCACAGAATACAGATCCTGATATAGACGAGACAGTTATCTATGGTCAGATCGGAATACTCCATCAGGCCATGGGCGATGTTGACAGGGCTCTGGAGATATACAAAAAGCATAATGCGGGAGGACTCTTCGACATCAAGATCGGACAGATCCTTGCATCTAAAGGCGACTATAAGGAAGCGGACGAATATCTGTCCCGTGTGCTTGTAAAGCAGCTGGGCGACAGGATAAACGTGGTGATGGGAAAGATCCAGTGCTATATAAAGCAGAATGATCTTAAGGAGGCGAAGGCAGTCATTGAAACGGCCATCGCTGAAGATGCTTTCTACAGGAAGAGCGATAAGCCCAACATCATGGATAAGTACGACTGTATATACCTGACGGCACTGGCATCTGTTGAGCATAAACTGGGCCATAAGAAGAAAGCCACCGAGTGCCTTAAGAAGGCTAAGGGGACTGCGGACAGGTTCGATGCCGATCCGGACTACGATGCAAAGAACCTCAGGTTCATAAACATAAAGGACAGCCTGGTGCTCCACGACTCCATGGGAAAGACAGGCATGGACGCCATAGGCTTTGCCCTCAGGTTCCTTAAGGATAAGGAGCTGGAGAAGATCTGGGAGAGCATGGGATAAGTATGGATATCGAAGTCTTGAGAGCAGAAGAGGAATGGCAGAGAGCCGGAGCCTACAGTGTCAGGATCGAAGGCATGAACCGTCAGCACCATATCCCGTTAAGGGAAGAGTTCGACGAGCATGACAGGGACGGCACCAGATATATCGTTCTTCTTGATGACGGATATCCCATAGCCACCTGCAGGTTCTACGAGAACGAAGAGGGAAATGTCACCCTGGGAAGAGTGGTGGTCCTTCCGGAATACAGAGGTCAGGGACTGGGAATAAGAGTAGTGAAGGAAGCCGAGGCCTGGATAAAGGAACTGGGTTACAAAGCCATAGATATAGACAGCAGGACAAATGCCATAGAATTTTATGAAAAGCTGGGATACAAAAGATCCGCCAGCAGTATCTCCTGCAGCGGATCCTTTGAGTGTATAAAAATGAAGAGGGCGTTAGATTAATGTCTTCTTTGTTTCGCTTTTCATCTTAAGTTCCCTCCGGGTGTTTTTGTTTTGATGGTTACATCTTACAGGGGCGGTGTAAATATAACGCTAATCCCTGTTAAAGAAATTGAGCTGATCTGTTAAAGAAAATGTTAAGGCCTACCCACGAAAAAGTGGGTAATGTTCAAGATCTTTCTTTCCATGTATATTGAGCCTGGACGGAGGTGATACACATGAATGGAAATAAAGAAGCCCTGCTCCTCATAGATATACAGGATGTTTATTTTATGCCCGGCCCCCTGCTGCTTCATAAGCCTTCGGAAGCAGCAGGAAAAGCGGCACTCGTCCTGGATAAGTTCAGAAAGGAAGATAAGCCGGTCATATTTATCAAGCATGATTTCAAGGTCTTTTCCGGCATCAACAAGATCGTAAAGCCCTGGCCCGGTGAAAAGATCATCGAGAAGAAGTATCCCAGTTCTTTTCTTGAGACTGATCTCCTGGAGTATCTAAACGAGAAAAAGATTGGTAAACTCATAGTGGTGGGAATGATGTCTCATATGTGTGTAGATACCACAGTAAGAGCATGTCAGGATCACGGCATCAAAGTAACGGTCATCGAGGATGCCTGTACCACCCAGTCCCTTAAGTTCAAGGGTGAGAAGATACCGGCAACCACAGTTCACAAGGCATTCATGGCTTCCCTGGACGGAATGTTCGCGAAGGTCGTGAGCCTGGAGGAGTATTTGTGAAGATAAGAGACGACTATACCTGCCCTCTTGAGATAGTACACGATATCATCAAGGGCAAGTGGAAGACCATCATCCTTTACGAGCTGAAGGAGGGCCCCATGTCCCTCTCCCAGCTGGAGCGTGCCATCGAGGGCATAAGCCAGAAGATGCTCCTGGAGCAGCTGGCAGAGCTCAGGCAGTTCGGCCTTGTGCAGAAAAAGGAATTCGAAGGTTATCCTCTCCACGTAGAGTACTCGCTTACAGACAGACGCGGCCAGAAGATGGTGGAAGCAGTGAGCATAATGCAGATGGTCGGCGTGGACTACATGATCGAAACAAATATGGACGATGCCCTCATCAACAAAGGAATAGTAACAAGGGAAGAGATAGAAGATATCAGGAAAGATCAGGCCTGAACCTGATCAGTGCCCTAAACAGTGGCATACCTATGCCACGGATCATGCCATTTTCGTTCTAAAACCGGGTTTTATGCCCTAAACAGTGGCATACCAATGCCACGGATCATGCCATTAGCGGCTTATTTATTACGACAAAAATACCCAAAATATTTGGATCATATCGATTATAATTATAAAAGAATTCTCGAGATGGAGATCTTTTATATGAAGAAGAAAATCGCTGCACTGCTGGCTCTGTCCTTTATCCTGACCTCTGCCTGCAGTACTGTTCAGGAGACTGAAGAGGTAGAAGAGACCGAAAAGACGGAAGAGACTTCTGTTGAGACAGAGGAAGAAACTTCCGCTCCCACGGAGACGACTGAGGAAGTGGTGGAAGTAGATCTTCAGGACTATTCCGGCATGACAGCTGAGGAGATCTGCGCATCCCTTACACTTGAGCAGAAGGCGGCACAGATGGTGCTTCCTGATATAAACAGTGTTGATTATTCAGCTTTTGAAACATATGGATATGGCGCTGTCCTCGGTAAATATGACTGGGACTGGCCGGCACCTTCTGTTACGGACTGGCAGACCAGGGTAGACACATTCCAGGAGAATGCTCTTGCTTCCGAGGCAGGCATTCCTCTCTTCTATGGTCAGGATGAAGTGCATGGCATGGACTTCTCCTCCGGAAATGTTATATTCCCCCACAACATCAATATAGGTGCTGCCAATGACCCGGAACTTACAGAAGAGTATGGAGCTATCGTCGGATCTGAGATGATAGCTACTCATATGCTCTGGACATTCAGCCCCTGTGTAGCATGTGCCCAGGATCCCAGATGGGGCAGGACATACGAATCCTATTCTTCTGACGAGGGTATCGTTGGGGAACTTTCCCTTGCATATGTAAGAGGTCTTCTCAGCGAAGGTGTTATAGCATGTCCCAAGCACTTCCTGGGTGACGGATATACTGTTTACGATCCATATGAAGGTTTCTCGCTTCTGGACAGGGGAGATTCACAGATGACCCAGGAGCAGATCGATGCAGAGCTTGCAGTTTATGAGGCTCTCATCAATGAAGGTGTCCAGACCATAATGATCTCCCACTCCTCTCTCTGGGGAACGAAGATGCATGAGAATGCGGAATATCTAAGCTATCTTAAGGATGATCTTGGATTTGAAGGATTTATCGTATCCGACTGGGATTCCATCGAGAACTGCTCAGGTGCCGATCTCAAGGAAAATGTTATCCTCTGCGTTAATGCAGGTATCGATATGCTCATGGAAGCATCCAATTATGAGCAGGCCAGACAGTATATCGTCGAGGGTGTCAACGAAGGCTCTATCCCCATGGAGAGGGTGGATGATGCAGTTATCAGGATCCTCAACGTCAAGCTGCAGGAGAACCTTTTTGAGGATCCCTATATCGAGAACTGGGACCCCACTTATGAGTTTAACAGCGACAGATCCCATGAAGTTGCAAGGACCCTTGCAGCAGAATCCTTTGTGCCTTTGAAGGCCGGAGACAACATGATCATAGAGCCCGGCATGAAGGTGTTCGTTTCCGGTCCTGCAGCGGACGATACAGGTGTTCTCTGCGGCGGCTGGACTTATATCTGGCAGGGACTTACAGATCAGGATGTTGGATCTGATTTTGTAGAATGTAATTCCGTCCTGGAAGCTCTTCAGGAAGCGGCTGATACTGTGGGTTTTGAGGTAGTCACAGATCCTTCCCTCATCAGTGAATGTGATGTAAATATCCTCTGCCTCGGTGAATATCCCTATGCTGAGTGGGTTGGTGATACATATGATCTCTCCATCACCGGAGACAGCGCACTTGAAGGCAACCTTGATGCCATCAACGATGCTGCAGATGCAGGTATCCCCACAGTTACTCTTATCTTCGCCGGAAGAAATATCATCATCGACGAGTATCTGGATCAGTGGGACAGCTGCATCATGTGCTACCTTCCCGGATCTGAAGGCGGAAATGCTGTAGCAGATGTCCTCACAGGACAGGTGGAGATGACAGGTACTCTGGCAATGCCCTACTATTCCTCTGTAGATCAGATCGGAACAGGTGTGTGCTGGCATGATATCGGATGGAGCGCACTTCAGTAAAAACAGCTTAAAAACATGCACCCATCGTGGTACAATTGACACCGTCATATGTACCACGGGGGTGTTTTTTTATGGAGAAAAAGGAAAGAGGTTCCTTTAAGGGTTCCATCGGATTTGTTCTTGCGGCAGCAGGAAGCGCCGTAGGTCTCGGTAATATCTGGAGATTTCCTTATCTTGCAGCCAGGGACGGAGGAGGACTCTTCCTGGTGGTATATATCATCCTCGCCCTGACATTTGGATTTACTCTCCTTACTACGGAGATCGCCATAGGAAGGAAGACAAAGCAGAGCCCTCTTACAGCTTATAAGCAGCTCTCAAAGAAATGGGGATGGATCGGTATCTTCTCCTGCGTAGTCCCCTTCATGATCGTTCCTTACTACTGTGCCATCGGAGGCTGGGTAACCAAGTACTTCATCGCCTTCCTGACAGGCCACGGAGCTGAAGCGGCAGAGGACGGATATTTCGGAACGTTCATCACCGGTACAAAAGAGCCGGGTATCTACATGTTCATCTTCCTGGTGATCTGTGCTGCCATCATCTTCAAGGGTGTAAGCGGAGGCATCGAAAAGAGCTCCAAGGTGCTGATGCCCATACTCCTGGCCCTGGTAGTCGGTATAGCTGTCTATTCACTCACCATAAAGAGCACAAATGATGAGGGTAACATTGTTACAGGCATCGATGGACTCAAGGTTTACCTCATTCCCAACCTTGAAGGCGTGGGCGTAAAGGAATTCTTCTATACAGTCATGGATGCTCTGGGACAGCTGTTCTACAGCCTGTCTGTCGCCATGGGTATCATGATCGCTTACGGATCTTATGTTCCCAAGGAGGCCAATCTGGTCAAGTCCATCAACCAGATCGAGTTCTTCGATACGGCAGTCGCTTTCCTTGCCGGTGTCATGATCATCCCTGCAGTATTTGTCTTCATGGGACCTGACGGACTGTCCACCGGACCTTCCCTTATGTTCGTATCCCTCCCCAAGGTATTCCTTGCCATGGGACCTGTCGGAAATGTAGTAGGAACGGTATTCTTTGCAATGGTACTCTTTGCTGCTGTTACCAGCGGCATGTCCCTTCTCGAGGCAGTTGTTTCCAGCCTGGTGGACGGCTTCGGCCTGACGAGGACAAAGGCGACGGTCATCGAGTCTGTCCTTGCCCTTGTGGTGGGACTTATCGTCTGCTTCGGATATAACTTCCTCTACTTCGAATATACACTTCCCAACGGTTCTGTGGGACAGATCCTGGACATCTTCGACTATGTGAGCAACAACATCCTGATGCCCTTCCTGTCCATTGCTACATGTATCCTTATCGGCTGGGTAGTTAAGCCCGGTATTGTTATCGATGAAGTAACCAGGAACGGCGAAAAGTTCGGAAGGAAGTCACTTTATGTGGCAATGGTAAAAGTCATTGCTCCTGTGTGCCTTATCTTCCTTCTCCTGATCTCACTTAATATACTCTGATCAGAGCATCCAGTTGTCGTTGGATCCCTTGTGGATACGGCCGGCTGATTCTGCATAGGCGATGGCATTTTCCATGGCCCCGGTGACCTTTGTTCCGAGACGCATAAAGCCCAGGGCTTTTGCAGCTTCCTTTATCAGGTCCTGATGGGAAAGGCTTATCTGTTCCCCGATGACCTGTATAACGGCATTGGAGATCTCTTCTTTAGGTATGTCAGAGATCTCTCTTTCCTTATCAGTGGTGACGCGGAAGGAATCGTATCTTGAAGGGTCACTGCCCTCTGCCCAGAAGAATTCCTTATCCCCTTCTTTTGTAACCTTGAGCTTCAGCTGGTCCTTACAGATGCCCACCTGTTCGTTAAGTGCTCTCGTGTTTTTCTGAAGACCTGTCGCTTCGGCGATCCTCTTTATGACTATCGACCTGCTGACAGGGGATTCAGCCTCCACTACCTTTGAGACCAGCTGGCTTATCAGTGTCCTGTTGTCGGCGGGCTTTCCTCCGCCCAGGTCGTAACTTGGAAGTTCAGCGGTCTTATATTGTTCGTACTCTGAAACGGAAGGTGCAGGATCTGCACCTTCCGCCATATTCTCTTCTGTTTTGTCTTCAGCTGTTTCCTCTTCGGGGACCGGCTGTTTCGGTTCCGGATCAGGCTCGGGATCCGGTTCTTTTGTTAAGATATCGATGATCTTGTTGATCTCCTTATCCGGGTCGTCCCACCAGTCCATTGTCCAGACTCTGTGAAGGGTCCAGCCCAGGCCCTGAAGGACGCTGATCTGGGAGATCTCACGGTCTCTTGCAGTCCTGGAATTTCTGTAGGGGATACCGTCCAGAAGGATACCAAGTTTGTACTTTCCGGGATCTTCAGGATCTATGACACCGATATCGATCTTATACTCGGAACGGCCAACGGATCTGACTGTCTCATAACCCTTCTCGCTAAGTCTCTTTGCGATCTCATCAGCGATGGCCTTCATGTCCTCGTCATTCTTGAAGAGGGTGTTCTCTGTGACTGCCATCTCTCTTCCTTCTGCGAATTCCAGGAAGGATCTGAGGGCGATAACGCCTTCTGCACTTGTCCTGGAGATATCGATCATCTCGGGAGTAAGAGTGGAGAAGACCTTCATCTCATATCTTGCACGGGAGACAGCAACATTAAGTCGTCTCCATCCACCGTCCCTGTTAAGGGGACCGAAGTTCATGTAGACATTACCTGTTTCGTCAGGACCGTAGCCCACGGAGAAGAGGATAACATCACGCTCATCACCCTGTACATTTTCCAGGTTCTTGATGAACATAGGCTCCTCTGAATCGTATGCCCATCTCTCAAGTTCAGGATCGTCCTTACATGCGTCCTGGAGAAGGTCGTCGATCAGGTTTTGCTGGTTTATGTTGAAGGTGACGACACCCACGCTTCTCTTGCTGAGCTCTTCGTCGTGGCAGCGCTTTTTCAGCTCTTCGATAACAGCTTCCGCCTCGGCCTTATTTGTTCTGTTCTTGCCTCTGTCGAAGATACCTTCCACATGTACCATAGTGACCTTGGATTCCCTGTCGTTGACGGAAGGGAAGGTGTAGAGTCGGTTCTCATAGAACTTGATGTTACTGAATGCGATAAGGCTCTCATGACGGCTTCTGTAGTGCCACAGCAGGTGGGTCTGGGGCATGGAGAGTGCAAGGCAGTCGTCCAGGATGCTCTCCAGGTCTTCTTCCTCCAGATGGTCTTCGTCTGTCTGCTCAGCCATGAAGAAGGATGTGGGAGGCATCTGCTTAGGGTCTCCTACGATAACTGCGCTCTTACCTCTTGCAAGAGCTCCCACTGCCTTACATGTGGGGATCTGGGATGCCTCGTCGAAGACTACCAGGTCGAACATATCAAGGGAAGGATCCAGATACTGGGCTGCTGACAGGGGGCTCATGAGCATACAGGGACAGAGCATGGGAAGAAGGGTAGGAAGATCCTTGATGAGCTTTCTGATGCTGACTCCTCTTCCGCCACTTCTGATGGCTCTCTGAAGGATACCGAGCTCTGAACTCTGGGCAGCCTGCTTTGTGAAGTTGGGTACATTTGCTGCCAGCTTGCAGTAGATCTCTTTTCTGGTGAGCTCCATGACTTCCTTATCGAGCCTTGCGAACTGTCTTACCTTGTCGTCGAACATGACGCCTGAGAAGGAAGACAGTACCTGGTCGCTGTCGATGGTCCTGATAGAAAGGCTCATGGCGATCTGTCTCTTAAGAGCTCCGGGTACATTGTCTGCAGAGATCTTACCTTCCCTTACAGCCTTTGTAACTGATGTGAAGCCCTCGTCGTCCAGCTCCTTTGCAGCTGCGTTAAATCCGATCCACTCCTTGAGGGATCCTCTTGCGCCGGAGATGTTCTCATATGTATCGATCTGTGAGATCAGTGTTTCTGTTTCTTCAGGCTCTCTGATCTTGAGAAGTTCCGCGTAGTTTTCTTTTGCGGTCTTATATTCCTCGTAAGCTGTCTCAAAGCTTCCGTAGTCGGGAGCATTTTTGATGGCTTCAAGGTTTGCCTTGTAGAGCTGCTGAAGCTTCAGGTCGTTCTCCAAAGTGTTCTTATCTACTGATGATTTTGAGTGTTCCTTAAGGCCTTTTGTGATGGCGTTCTCGGAGAGCATCTTAGGCAGGAACCACTTAAGTTTTGCCTGGGAAAGTTCAGCTGAAGCAGCCTGGGAATCGTACTCCAGGAAAGAGTCTTTCCATCTCTTGGAAAGCTCGGATCTGATCTGCTCTGACTTGGCTACAAGTTCCTTCTTGGATTCGATGTCACCGGAGATCTTATTGATGTCTGCCTGGGTCACCTCAGTTCCGGTGATGGGCTTTGCAGCTTCGTTAAGATTTCTGATGGCATCTTCTATCTTCTGAGTATTCTCGTCCAGAAGGCTTCTGAGCTTCTGGGAGTAGGTGATGTCTGTTACCTCCTTGAGAGGGCTGTCCTTTATGCCGCCCACAAGTTTCATGGAGGACTGGAGCTTCTCTGCCAGAAGGACTGCGTTTGAGATCTTCATCTTATCCAGGGAGTCCAGAAGGGCGTCGTCGGCGAGACCTATGTCAGGGGAGTCGATATTCTCCTGGTACATATTGACCATCTCGTAGAGGGAAAGGCCGCTGTCCCTTTTCAGGTGAAGGGCCTTTGAGTAGGCATTTAATTCCTCGCGGAGTGCCTTGATCTCCGTTGCCTTTACCTGGTACTCCTCGGGAGTGGTGGCAGCAGTTATCTCGCTGGCTTTCTGAAGCTGGTCCAGCACTGCTTTCTTCTTGGCCTTGTTGGAGTGAAGCTCCAGGCAGAAGGGCTGAAGACCTATGTTGGAAAGTCTGTTGTAAACTACCTCAAGGGCAGCCATCTTTTCTGCTACGAAAAGAACTCTCTGTCCGTTGGCAAGACCATTGGCGATCATGCTGGTGATGGTCTGGGACTTACCTGTTCCGGGAGGGCCGTGAAGCACAAAGCTCTTTCCGGCGGCAGCTTCCCTTATGGCGAAAAGCTGGGAGGCGTCTGCGGAGAGGGGAAGGAGCACGTCGTCTTCAGAGACAGTGTCTCCGATCTCCATAGGCTCTGCGTCCCAGGTCAGTTTTCCTTCGATAAGGCTCTTAACGATAATATTCTTTTCCAGTTCCTCAGATCTGTTCTTCATGTCGTTCCACATGACGAACTGGGAGAATGAGAATATGCCGAGACAGCATGTGTTTACTACATCCCATCTCTTCTGGCCCATGACTGCCTGACGGACTGTGGACAGGATGACGTTGATGTTATGTCCGTGCTCGTCCTCGGGAAGTTCGTCCAGACCTTCGATGATTATTCCGAAGTCCTGCTTCAGCTTCTCCAGGATGGTGATGTTCATCTGGGCATCGTCGTCACGGAGACGGACCTTATATCCTTCGGTGATGGACTTTCTTACCAGTTCAACAGGTACCAGGACCAGGGGAGCATATCTGGCCTTCTGGCTGATGTCGCTCTCATACCATTTGAGGAATCCCATGGCGATATAAAGGGTGTTGGCACCGTTCTCCTCCAGGGATACCTTGGCGGCACGGTACAGATCTTTTATCTTCTGGACCAGCTCCGCTTCAGTTGCGGAGGATCTGACTCTTCCGTTTGAAAGTTCACTATCGAGAAGGGGCCCTACGTTTTCCAGGGCGGATATGGATTCGAAGGTGATGTCCTCTGCTGCTACTTCGAACTCAGCAGGCTTGGGATGGATATTAAACTCCCTGCCTTCGTAGAGGAAATCCTCGAACTTTTCGATGGAGGGTACCAGGAAAGGAACGAAGGACTTGGTGAGCCTTAAGTTGATGAGGCTGTTTCTAAGTCCCAGATCCAGGAGCTTTCTCTCCCAGGCTGTCTTTCTTGTGTATTCTCCGGTGTAGAGGCTGTCGGTGGTGACAGTGATCTTTGATCCGACTTCGGAGGGTGCGGAGGTGACTTTGTCTGCATCCACATCGTCTCTCTGGATCTTATATCCCTCACCGGTCATGATCCTGATAGGGAGGGGAGCAATATTACTGAGACGGCATCTCTTAACGTCGATGATCTGGGTGACCTTCTTCATCATGAGCTGGGTCTCGGCAGTTTTTCTCGCATTATCGAACTCGTTCTTCTGTTCCCCGGCACACATCATGGTGCACTCTACGATAGCCATCTCGTTGACGCCGGCGGCGATCCTCTTGCTGACTGCAGCCGCATCGTCGGTGACGGGCTCGGAGAGCTTCAGGTCCTCAAGCCAGAGACCGGTGAAGACATGGTCCTCGAAAAGCACCAGGATAGGATTTAATCCCACTGCCTCAAGGCAGGCGGCATAGAGAAGGGACATATCAAGGCAGTTGCCCTGCTTCTGGTCCAGTACCATGTCGCAGAGCCTTACTCTCTGGCCTTCGTTAAATGTGGGAGGGACAGTTACATAGATGATATTCTGCTCCTGGATAGCTGCGAAGATGGCGGCAGCCTGCTTCAGGCCCCTGTCCGGATCTTCTGTCTGGTAGGCGTCAAAGGAGCCGTTTCCGGTCCAGCTCTGAAGGTGGTCGGAGGCTTTTGAGATGATACCTGCTATCTGAGGATGGTTGGGGGTTATGAATGCGCTTAAGTATTCCACATAGGAGGAGGTTCCTGCCCACTGGTCGAAAGGAAGGACCATGATGGTGGAATCTGCTGTTGCTTCTTCTCCGTTTGCTTCAAGGACGAAGCTGATGTTGACGGAGAACCTCTCTGTGCTGTTTATGAGCTTTTCGGCATCGATCGTGGGTTCTATCCCGGTGGCTTCGTATGTCTTTTCGCCGGGGATCAGGTCGATGGGGACTTCCAGGGGCTGAAAGATATCAGGGTTTGAGGTGACCTTCAGCACGGCTCCGGAGATATCCTCTCCGCCGTTCTCGATCTTCACTGATCTGATCATCTTTTGGCCATTGATGAAGAGCGAGTAGTTGACTGTGCTTAACAGAACGGGCAGAAGCTTAATATCCATGACATTATCCCCCATAAATGCATATCTGCCCCTAATTTTATCATTTTCAGGGGCAAAAAGTGAGAAAACATTAATTTTTAATAATAGGCATCTGCTTTACCCTTCAAATAAAATCTTTTATAATCCAGACTGTTTTATTGTCAAAAACCCTTTTTGTGAGGAGGAAACATATATGAAGACCAGTTTCTCGACATTGGCTTGTCCTGACTTTTCCTGGCAGGACATCTACTCGATGGCAAAGGACTTCGGTTTCGACGGAATTGAGATCAGAGGCTTAGGCCAGGACATCTTCTCTGTTAAGGCACCGCCCTTCAGGGATGAGAATATCGATGCTACTGTTGCCAAGCTACGCAAGATCGGTATAGAGATCTCCTGCCTTTCTTCGGGAGAGCCTGTAAATAACCTTGAGACAAGGGAGAAGGCCATCGAAGAGATCAAGGCATATGCAAAGCTTGCCAACAAGGTTGGAGCAAGCTTCATCAGGGTGCTCGGAGACAGAGAGCCCATGCCCATGGGTGAGGTCGATGACGAGGTCGTCATCGAGACCATGAAGATGCTGGTACCTGTTGCCGAGGAATATAACGTAACACTTCTTATCGAGACCAACGGTGTCTACTGCGATACAAAGAGGCTCAAGAAGGTCATCGATGCCATCGGAAGCAGAAAGGTCGCGGCCCTCTGGGATATGCACCACCCTTACCGCTTCATGAACGAGTCACCTGCTGACACAGTTGCCAACCTGGGTGAGCTCATCAAGTATACCCATGTTAAGGACTCCGTTATGGAGAACGGCAAGGTTGCTTACAGGCTCATGGGTACCGGTGACATGCCCATCAAGGAGATGTTCGCTGCACTGGATTCCATCAACTATCAGGGATATATCACCCTTGAGTGGGTATACAGATGGTCCAAGGATCTTTTCGATGCAGGTATCGTCGTTCCCCACTTCGCAGGATTCATGGAGCAGTATAAGCCCCACCAGAAGAACGAGCTTCAGGTGGACAACAGGGGAACAGGTTACTATCCCTGGCCCAAGGAGACACTCATCGATCTGACTTTCCCGGATGTACTGGATAAGATCTGTGAGCTCTTCCCCAACCAGTATGCTTTCCGTTATACGGAGCTTGACTATACAAGAACATATCCCGAGTTCAGGGATGATGTGGATAATCTCGCAAGGGCTTTCCTGGCCATGGGATGTAAGAAGGGCGACCATATCGCCATCTGGGCTACGAACGTCCCCCAGTGGTATCTGACATTCTGGGCAGCAACAAAGATCGGATGCGTACTTGTAACTGTAAATACAGCATACAAGATCCACGAGATCGAGTACCTGCTCCGCCAGTCCGATACATGCACCCTTGTAATGATCGACAAGTTCAAGGATTCCGACTATATCCAGATCGTAAACGAGATCTGTCCTGAACTTAAGGACAGCAAGCCCGGTGAGCTCAAGGCAGCAAGGCTTCCCTTCCTTAAGAACATCATCACATGTGAATCCCGTGTACCCGGATGTTTCCACTGGGATGATATGCCTGCTCTTGCTGAGAAGGTTCCCTACAGTGAAGTAGAGAAGATCCGCCGTACTGTAGACAAGAACGATGTCTGCAACATGCAGTACACATCAGGTACGACAGGCTTCCCCAAGGGAGTTATGCTCACCCACTACAATGTTGTAAATAACGGTAAGGCCATCGGAGACTGTATGGATCTTTCCACCAACGATAAGATGATGATCCAGGTTCCTATGTTCCACTGCTTCGGCATGGTTCTTGCAATGACCGCATCTGCTACCCACGGTGTTACCATGTCTCCCATCACGGCATTCTCACCCAGGAAGGGACTTCACTGCATCAACCAGGAGAAGATCACATGCTTCCACGGTGTTCCCACCATGTTCATCGCAATGCTGGGTCACGAGAACTTCCCCTCAACTGACTTCTCACACATGAGAACAGGTATCATGGCAGGATCACCCTGTCCCATCAAGACCATGGAGGAAGTAATCGAAAAGATGCATATGCCTGAGATCGTTATCACATACGGTCAGACTGAGGCATCTCCCGCAACTACCATGAGCAAGACGACAGATACCATCGAGCAGAGGGTAAATACAGTTGGACCTTCCATCTTCGGTGTTGAGACAAAGATCGTAGATCCCGAGACAGGGGAGGAGCTTCCTGACGGAGTTCCCGGCGAGTTCTGCGCAAGGGGTTACAACATCATGAAGGGCTACTACAAGATGCCCGAGGCTACAGCTGCTGCCATCGATGAGGACGGCTGGCTCCATTCAGGTGACCTTGCCCTGAGACGCCCTGAGGACGGATACTACAAGATCACAGGCCGTATCAAGGACATGATCATCAGAGGCGGTGAGAATATCTACCCCAAGGAGATCGAGGACTTCCTCTATACACATCCCAAGATCCAGGATGTACAGGTAATCGGCGTTCCCGATGCTGACTACGGTGAGGAGATCCTTGCTGCAGTAGTCCTGAAGCCCGGTGAAGAGGCAACAGAGGATGAGATCAAGGATTATGTAAGGACTCATATGGCTAAGCATAAGATCCCCAGATATGTTGATTTCGTTGACGGCTTCCCCATGAATGCCGCAGGTAAGATCCTGAAGTACAAGATGCGTCAGGAGGCAACGGACAGGCACAACCTGGGCGACGCCAGCAAGATCGTTACAGCTTAAACGGAAGGCCTCCTGCGGGAGGCCTTTTTTGAACTCTACTTTCAGTAGGTACAACTGACCGGAAACAGGATGTATCATCAGCCCGGAGGTGATCGATATGGATCAGTATATTACAGGTGCAGTCATCAAGGATCTGCGTAAGAAGAACAACATGACACAGCAGAAGCTGGCGGAAGTCCTGAATGTATCAGATAAGAGTATCTCCAAGTGGGAGACGGGAAGGGGATATCCTGATATCACCCTGCTGGAACCACTGGCCGGAGCTTTCAAGGTATCTGTTACGGAGCTGCTGTCCGGTAATGCCGTGACCAACATGAACATATCGGCAAATATGTTAAGGTCGAAGTTCTATGTCTGCCCCATCTGCGGAAATGTTATCCACAGTATGGGTGAGGCGGTGATCAGCTGCCACGGCATACAGCTCCTTCCCGAGGAGGCTGAGGAGGCCGGAGACAGTATTTCAGTGGAAAGGGTGGAGGATGACCACTATATAACCGTGGACCACCCTATGACCAAGTCAGATTACATATCTTTTATAGCTGTGGTCTCCTATGATTCCGTGGAGATAAAGAAACTCTATCCGGAGGGTCCGGCGGAAGCCAGATTTATGATCACAGGTCAGAAAAAAGTATATTTCTACTCCAACAGGGACGGTCTTTTTTACCGGAATATCTGATCATCGACTATTTTTCCCGTTTTTTCTTAAAAATAGTCGACAGATTAGTCGATTCCCGGGTGCATCGACTATTTTTCGCCTTTTTGGGAAAAAGTAGTCGATGGATTAGTCGATTCTCCGATTGAAAATACTTTTCCGGTAATGTTATCATTTCTTTATTAGGGGGAAATGATTATGAAGAAGAGAACAGTGTGTCTGATGACGTCTCTGTGTCTTGCCGGTGCGGTAATGGTATCGTGCTCGAGCACACCACCTGAGACTTCCGCTGAGAGTAGCGTTGAAGGCGATGTAGTGGTGATCACGGCGCAGGTGGCAGAAACAACAGAAACCACCATTGAAACAACAGAAGCTGCAGAAACGGAACCTGTGGAGACGACCGAGGAGACTTTCCCGGAAGCTCCCGAGGATGCTGTTATCCCTGAAGGATACCATTACATCTGGTCCGACGAGTTCAACGGAGATACCCTGGACTCCTGCTGGTACAGGGAATCTCATTCACCCGGATGGGTAAATAACGAGCTTCAGAGATATTCTGTCGATGAGGAATACTGCTATGTTGCAGATGGAGATATGATCATCCAGCCCACAGTGGAATATGATGACGATGGTGAAGCCAGTTATACATCTGCCAGGATCTGTTCCGTTGGAGGATTTAAGTTCCAGTACGGTTATATCGAAGCCCGTATCAGGGTACCCGAAGGACAGGGATTCCTGCCTGCTTTCTGGATGCTTCCCTCCACAGGCCAGTACGGTTCATGGCCCGAGTCCGGAGAGATCGATATCATGGAGGTAGTAGGATTCCAGCCTGATGCAACATATGGAACGCTCCACTACGGAGATCCCCATGAGATGAGCCAGGGTTCCTATGAGGCAGGGGTAAACCTTTACGAGGATTATCACATCTATGCCTGTGAGTGGGAGCCTGAATCCATTACTTTCTATCTTGACGGTGAACCTTTCTACCAGACTTCAGACTGGTTCTCCTCAACACCTGCAGGTGCCACGAGAGAATGGCCCGCACCCTTTGACCAGAACTTCTACATCATCTTTAATGTCGCTGTAGGCGGAGACTGGCCCGGAGATCCGGACGAGACTACTCCCTTCGATGAGAGAGCTCAGATGAGAGTCGACTGGGTAAGGGTATACCAGAAGGATGAATGATATTACTTCTTCATGTAGAGCCTGGGATGGAAGATGATGAGGATGGGGAAGAGCTCGAGCCTTCCTGCCAGCATATCGAACATCAGGATATACTTTGAGAAGAAGCTGAATCCCGAGTAATTACATGTCGGTCCCACGCCTCCAAGGCCGGGGCCGATATTATTCAGGTTTGCACAGACGGCTGTGAAGGTCGTCGTGAGGTCAAAGCCATCGAAAGAAACCAGGAAAACAGAAGCGATGAGCACTGAGAGGATGGTTATGAGATAGACATTGATGGACCTTATCACATCCTGCTCCACCGGCCTCTTGTCCATGGATATCTTTCTTACGATCTTGGGATGGATATAGGAGCTGAACTCCCTTCTTATGGTCTTGATGAGGACGGTGATCCTGGAGACCTTGATACCGCCGCCGGTACTTCCCGCACAGGCTCCCACCATCATCAGGATGACGAGGATATACTTGGATGTCGTCGGCCAGGTGTCAAAGTCCGTGGACGCGAATCCGGTGGTGGTCATTATCGATGTGACCTGGAAGAAGGCATGGGTCAGAGCTGAGAAAGCATTCTCATACATATGTATTATGTTGATAAATATAACAGTCACTGAAGCTATGATGATCAGTATGTAATTCCTGATCTCCTCCATGGAGAACGCCTTGGAGAACTGGCGCAGGAGAAGGAAATAGTAGAAGTTGAAGTTCATACCAAAGAGCATCATGAAGATACTTGCGACCCACTGAACATAGGGTGTATAGCTTGCAAAGCTGTCATTTTTTACTCCGAAGCCACCTGTTCCTGCGGTACCGAAGGAGAGGGTCATACTGTCAAAAAGTGACATCCCTCCCAGAAGGAGAAGGATGATCTCGATAACAGTCAGGGCGAGGTAGATCATATAGAGCACACGGGCGGTGGTCTTTATCTTGGGAACGAGCTTACTGACGGAAGGTCCGGGAGATTCTGCTCTCATCAGGTTGATATTTGATCCGCCGCTCATGGGGATGACGGCGAGAAGAAAGACGAGTACACCCATTCCGCCCAGCCAGTGGGTAAAGCTCCTCCAGAAGAGGATCGACTTGGGAAGTGACTCGACATCGCCCAGGATGCTCGCTCCGGTCGTGGTAAAACCTGATACTGTTTCAAAGAGGGAATCGGTGAGGGAGGGGATAGATCCTGTAAGCCAGAAGGGGAGAGCTCCAAAGACGGACATCAAGATCCAGCTAAGGGCGGTGGCAACACATCCCTCCTTGAGGTAGATGGTGAAGTTCGCAGGCTTTTTGATGGTCCCCAGGAAACCTGCCAGGAGGAGAAAGGCGGCGACCGCAATAAAGCAGAACCCCTCGTGGTCTCCATATATAAGTGAGACGATGCAGGGAAGGAGCATAAAAGCACCTTCGATCTTCATTACCTGACATAAGATATACCTGATGACCGGCAGATTCATTTCCCTTTAGTAATCCTCACTTTAAGATATCGCTTATCTGTTTGAAACCGGTATTGGTGGAAACGACCATGATGGAATCGCCTTCGCTGATGACATCATTACCGGTAGGGATTATTATTTTACCCTCATGGCTGATAAATGCAATGAGAAGATCCTTCTTGAGCTGAAGATCGCGGAGAGGGATGCCTGTGATCCCGGATCCCGCTGTTACTTTGAACTCGATGGCCTCTGCCCTGGAGTTGAAAAGGTGGTAGAGGGTCTCGATATCGGTATCCTTGGTGGCAGAGAGAGCTCGCACGTAGGCTATGATCGTCTCTGATGTTATGAACTTGGGATAGACCACACTTCCGAGATCCAGATCATATAAGATCTCGTTGAAACGGGTCCTGTTGATCTTTGTGATGACCTTGGCCTTTGAAAGTCTCTTGGCATGGAGGGTCAGCATTACATTCTGCTCGTCGATACCTGTGAGGGGCACGAAAGAATCCACATCTGCAATGCCTTCTTCCCTGAGAAGGTCAGGATTTGTTCCATCCCCGTTGATGATGATGGCCTTGGGCAGAAGGGCTGTCAGTTCGTCGCATCTTGATCTGCTCGTCTCGATGATCTTGACGTTTATTCCATTCTTGAGCAGCTGGTCTGAGAGATAGAAGGATGCGCGTCCTCCTCCGATTATCATGGTGTTCTTTACCTGCTTTGTCTCAAATCCGATCTGGCTCAGGAAATATGCTCCGGCCTTACGGGTGGATACAAAGGAGATGATATCTCCTGCTGCCAGCTCAAATCCTCCGGAAGGGATGGTTACGGTTCCCTCGCGCTCGACAGCACAGATAAGGATATCATTAGTGATATTCTGACCGATATATGCAATGGTCTTACCGACGACCATATTGCCCTCGGGGATCTTGATCTTTACCATCTCAGCCTGTCCGTGGGCAAAGGAGTTTATCTCCAGAGCCGTGGGAAGATAGAGGATACGGGCCATCTCCTTTGCTGCTTCCAGCTCGGGGTTGATGATGCGGGCGAGACCTAATTTCTCACGGAGATAACCAACTTCCTTACTGTAATCAGGGGTACGTACTCGTGCGATGGAGGCGCAGTCGCTGAACTGCTTTGCTATGGTGCAGCACAGAAGGTTCAGCTCATCGGATTCCGTTACGGCAATGATGAGATCTGCCTGATCGATGCCTGCCTCTTTCTGGGTGGTATAGCTGGCACCGTTGCCCACGATACCCATGATATCGAAATTGTCCACAAGGTTGTTGACCTTGTCCGATGACTTGTCAACGATGGTGATGTCGTGGCCCTCCTTGCGGAGCTGCTGGACCAGTGTGGCACCTACTTTACCGGCGCCGACGATGATTATCTTAAGACCGCTTGTCTTTGAACCGAACCCCAACATATCATTCCCCTCACAAGATCTTCTTTACGTCGTTTTTGTTGATAGCGATAAGGAGCTCGATATCCTTTTCGATGGGAGCCTCGGGATCCACAGGGAAGGAGGATGTACCCTTCTTGACTGCTACGACATTGATGCCGTACTTATCGCGGAGCTTGAGCTCCCTTACATCCTTTCCTATCCACTCTGCCTTGGGCTTCATGTCGATGAGGCAAAGGTTATCGGAAAGATCGAAATACTCAAGGAGATTATCGGAGACAAGATGGTTGGCTGCTCTCTGGGCAGCCTCCTCTTCTACATATGTTATCTGGTCTGCTCCTACTTTCTTAAGGAGCTTGCCCATCCTCTGGGAGCTGGCCTTGGCGACTACCAGGGGAACACCTGCCTCCTTGGCATACATGGCGCACATGACGCTTGCCTCAACGTGGCGGGACATGCAGACTACTACAACGTCCATATTGGAAAGACCCAGATCGTTAAGGTTCTCGGGATCTGAAAGGTCTGTGGATACCGCATAGGTGGCATTGGCGGAAAGCTGGTTGATGAGTTCCACATTGTCGTCGGCAATGAGAACGTCGGCTCCGTTTTCGTAAAGGTTTTTGGCCAGTTCTCTTCCGTATCTGCCCATTCCCAGGATAGCAAATGATTTGTACATATTATTCTCCTTATCCTACAAAGTAGTTTCCCTTGGCAGGCTTTATGTTCTTGCCCGCAAAATTGTTTCCCGTAAAGAACAGAGCTATCGATATCGGTCCGATCCTTCCAAGATACATGGCCGTTATGATAACTATTCTACCAAACCCGTTGAGGGCCGGTGTGACGCTCCTGGACAATCCCACCGTAGCAACTGCACTGGCCACCTCGTAAAGACCGTCGGTAAGGCCGATGTGGTTGGAGGCCACGATGAGGATCGTGAAGAAGAAAGTAAAGAAAAAGTTGACCGAAACGATGGCCGTGGACTTCTTGATGAGGGAAGAGGACACGTAGCGGTCGAGTACCACAGTTCCGTCCCTGTGACGGATGTAGGTCACTGTATTGAGTACCAGCATGAAGAAGGTGACTGTCTTGACACCGCCGGCAGTACCAACAGGCGATCCGCCAATGAACATGTAAAGGCAGCCCAAAAATGCGGTGGCTTCCCGGAGTCCGTCCTGGGGCACGGCAGCAAAGCCGGCGGTCCTGAAGGTGACAGACTGGAAGATGGAGTTCAGGATCTTGTAGCCCAGGGACATGTTACCGATGGTGTCGGGATTGTCATACTCCAGGGCAAAGACGAAAATGGCGCCGGAGATGATGAGACCCAGGGTCAGGATGAGTACGAGACGGGTATGCTCTCCCAGGCGCTTCAGGACCCTGACAGGGCCGTAGTGTTTTTCGATGGCCTTGTAACCCTGGGAGATAAAGTCGAACCAGACAACAAAGCCAAGGCCTCCCAGTACGATCAGGGTCATGGTGACCATAAGGATAAGGGGATCGTTCTGGAAAGAAATAAGGCTGTCATCTCCGATTATGTCTATACCTGCGTTACAGAAGGCGGATACCGCCGTAAAGAAAGAGACCCAGGCTCCCTTCACGGGACCATAGGCCGGTACGAATCTGATCATATAAAAGACAGTGCCCGTAAGTTCCACTGCGAAGGTGCCCTTGATGACCTTCATAAGGAAACGGACAAGACCTGTCAGGGAGTTAAGGTTAAAGGAGTCCATTATGAGGACGCGCTCCTTGAGGGAGAACCTCTTCTGGAGGATAAGGGCTATAAGGGAGGTAACTGCGATGATGCCAAGTCCGCCCAGCTGGATGAGGATCAGGATAACGATCTTTCCGAAAAGGGTCCAGTGGGAATATGTGTCAACAACTACCAGGCCGGTAACGCATACGCTGGTGGTTGCAGTAAAGAGAGCGGTAAGGGGAGTGGTAGTCTCTCCCTCCACTGTGGATATGGGCAGCATCAGAAGTATGGTCCCTATCAGGATCATAAAGAGAAATCCTGCAGGTATTATCTGTGCTGATGTAAATCTTTCACTAAGCGGTTTAGTGCTCATCGTTCCTCCGGACACAAGTCCTCTTTTATATATACGCATTATAATACAATAAAAGCACAAATAAAGTAAGCAAATACTTCCAATTGTAAAACCCTTTTTAGGTTTAAACCCCTGAGATCATTGAGTTTAACAACTGTTGGCACTTTGTTCATATTTTCGTAACTGGCATACATAACTTCGCAATATCCGAAAAATATAATGAAGTTGTGAGGTACGAAAACATGAAGAGAACAGGCTTAAAGAGAACATTCGCACTTGTAGTTGCATCCACGGTCATATTTGCATCATGCAGTATGGACGGATCGGAGTTTACGGACAGTACCGTTTTACTTAAGAGCAAGGATGCAGGGCGCGTTGTCAAGACTCTCGAGATCATGAGAGACGCTGAGCCGGTCCTCGAGGAAACGATCGAAACAAAGGAAGAGACTGAACCCGTTGCTGTTGAGACGGTAGAAACAGTCCAGACCGTTGAAGAGCAGGGGAACGCTGAGATCGTTTTCGATGATGCAGACCTTACGATGTACGCGATCGCAGAGGGTGGCATAAGAGCCGCTTCCGATATCGATGATATCGTTATCGGAAATCTGGAGCTGGCACAGGAAGTTCACGTAACGGGTATCTCGGAGCGTGGAATGTGGTACAGGATCGAGATCGATGGAGAGACCGTCTATGTACAGTGTTCAGCTCTTGCGGATGAACTGCCTGAAGCGGTTATGGAAGACGAGGAAGAGGAGACCGAAGAGACAGCAGCTGAGACTGCCGCAGCAGTAGAAACAGAGACCGCTGTTACGACAGAGACTACAGCTACAACTACAGTGGTAGTCGAGACTGAGCCGGAGCCCGAACCCGAACCCGAGCCTGAGCGCAGCATCAACTATCCTTCTGAAGGAACTATCGAATATGATCTTTTTATCCTCGTGAACGAAGCAAGAGAGGATGCCGGACTGGAGCCTTACTCCTGGAGCGGAACTCTTGCGGATGCAGCGGATATCAGGGCTGAAGAGATCGTTGAGCTGTTCAGCCATACCAGACCTAACGGAGAGGATTGCTTCTCACTGTCGGGCGTCTGGGCAGAAAACATCGCAGCCGGTCAGTCATCGGCACAGGAAGTTTTCGATAGCTGGATGGATTCCGACGGTCATAGGGCCAACATCCTGGATCCCGATTATGAGACTTGTGGATTCTCGATGTGCTATGAGGAAGACTCCGAATACGGTTACTACTGGGCACAGGAGTTCGGCTACTGATATCAAAGTTCATGTTTCATAATTTTCTCCTTTCCGGGCATGTGTTATAATCCGCACATGCCCGGATCCATTATGGAAGAAAAGAGCTTTGGTAAGAGCCTCATAAAACTCATCCTGCCCATGACGCTTCAGAATTTCCTGTTCGCGCTCATACCGGTGTCGGATGCCGTCATGCTGGTCATGCTGGACCAGGATTCTATGTCTGCGGTCTCTTTGGCCTCCCAGGTCATGTTCGTATTCAATCTCTTTGTCTACGCCGTCATGTCCGGCATGTCCCTTTTCGCTGCCCAGTACTGGGGAAAAGGTGACAGAAAGTCCATGAGTACCGTCCTGGGCTATAACCTCAAGATAATGGTACCCATTTCCATATCATTCTTCGTATGCGCCTTCTTCTTCCCCGAGGGCACCATGCGGATCTTCACCAACGAACCCAACATTGTAGGCTACGGAGTAGGCTACCTGAAGATCGCCGCCTTTGCATATATAAGCGACGGCATCGCCCAGGTACTTGTCACCATGCTGAAGAACACTGAAAAGGTCATGCAGAGCATGGTCATCAGTATCTGTATGGTCATCGGAAACGTATGCCTTAATGCTATCTATATCTACGGCCTTCTGGGAGCTCCAAGGTTAGGAGCCAGGGGTGCCGCCCTGGCAACGACTATCTCCTGTACCGCGGGCCTTATGGGAGCCATCTTCGTATTCATAGGAAAGAGCCCCGTCAAGCTCAGGCTCAGGGATATCATCGATGTCCCCATGGAGTTCAGAAAGGATTACAGCAAGTACACCACACCCCTGGTAGCCAACCAGCTCCTCTGGGGTATCGCATTTACCCTCATCACGGTCATAATCGGACACCTGGGAGGTGACGCGGTTGCTGCCAATGCCATAGCTGCGATAGCCAAGGACGTAGTCTCATGTTTCTGCTATGCCCTGTCGGCAGGCGGAGCTATCCTTGTTGGAAACGAGCTGGGTGCAGGAAGGCTGGAGAGAGGAAAGGAATACGGAGGCAAGCTCACTGTCCTTTCCATCGTAAGCGGTCTTGGACTGGGACTTATCCTGGCAGCCCTTTCCCCCCTTATATCATCCAAGGTCAATCTGACTCCCGAAGCTTCAAAGCTCCTGATGTATATGCTCTTCATGTGCTCCTACTACATCATGGGAAGGTCCATCAACTCCGTGGTCATCGGAGGCATCTTCCCTGCAGGCGGAGATACCTTCTTCGGCATGGTGTGCGATACCATCACCATGTGGGTGGTGATACTTCCGGCAGGAGCCCTTGCTGCATTTGTATTTAACCTTCCGGTGATCTGGGTCTACTTTATCCTGAACCTGGATGAGATGATCAAGCTCCCGGTTGTCTATATCCACTATAAGAAGTATAAATGGGTTAAGAACATCGTTAACAAAGATGTGGTTAGCACTTGATAACCGATCGTAGGATGGTATACGATATATCACATGAAACAGTTTAATGTCCAGGGAATGCACTGCGCCGCATGTCAGGCCAGAGTCGAGAAAGCCGTCTCCAAGGTGGACGGTGTTGATGCCTGCGCGGTCAATCTTCTCACAAACTCCATGGGAGTTGAGGGTACAGCCTCCGACAAGGACATCATCAAGGCTGTCAAAGATGCCGGCTATAAGGCCAGGGTCAAGACAGACGATGCCATAAACGACACAGACACGGCCGCACTTAAGAAAAGGCTTATAGCATCAGTGGCGGTCCTCGCCGTCCTGATGTATTTCTCCATGGGCCATATGCTCTTCGGCTTCCCCGTCCCCGGATGGATGGACCATAAGATACTTGGCATTATCCAGCTCCTTCTGTCGGCAGCGATACTTATCATAAACAGACATTTCTTTGTAAGCGGCATAAAGGGTATCATCCGCCTGGCACCCAATATGGACACCCTGATAGCCATGGGCTCCGGAACGGCTTTCGGATACTCCACTGTGATGCTCATAAAGCTGATCACCACCGGAGACATGAAATATATGGACGAGTTCTACTTTGAATCCGCCGCCATGATCCTGACCCTCATTACCGTGGGAAAGATGCTGGAGGCAGCCTCCAAGGGAAGGACAACCAATGCCATCAAGAGCCTCATAAAGCTCACTCCCGATACTGCCAACGTCATCAGGGAAGGAGAAGAGATAACCATCCCGGCAAAGGACATAAAGGCAGGGGATATCTTCGTGGTAAGGCCCGGCGAAAAGATCCCGGTGGACGGCACCATCATCGAGGGAACGACAGCCATAGACGAGTCGGCCCTCACAGGTGAGAGCATCCCCTGCGACAAGAACACAGGTGACGAAGTCTACACCGCCACCATTAACAAGGCGGGCTTTATAAAGTGTGAAGCCACCAGGGTAGGAAAGGATACCACCCTTGCAAGGATCATCAAGACCGTGGAAGAGTCTGCCGCCACCAAAGCGCCCATCGCAAAGCTGGCGGATAAGATATCAGGTGTCTTCGTTCCTGCGGTCATCGCCATAGCAGCGGTCACTTTCATCATCTGGCAGATAGTTAAGGGAGACACAGGTTTCGCCCTGGCAAGAGCTATATGCGTCCTGGTCATCTCCTGCCCCTGTGCCCTGGGACTTGCAACTCCTGTTGCCATCATGGTGGGTAACGGAGTAGGTGCGAAAAAGAATATCCTCTTTAAGACATCGGAGGCTATGCAGGAGACGGGAAAGATCAGGATCGTCGCCCTGGACAAGACAGGTACCGTAACAGAAGGAAGGCCTAAGGTCACTGACATCGAAGGCGACAGGGATGAGGTCCTCAGGATCGCAGGAGCCCTGGAGTCCAGATCGGAGCATCCCATCTCCCTGGCCATCATGGAATACATAAAGGAAAACAAAATCGCCTGTCCTGAAGTAAAGGACTTCAGATCCATTACGGGATCAGGTGTGGAAGGCATCTTAGACGGCATAAAGGTGGAAGCCGGAAGAGCTGAAGCGGACAGATATGCAAAAGAAGGTAAGACGCCAATAGCAATAAAGAAAGACGGTGAGACCATAGGCATAATAGCTGTAGCCGACACCATCAAGGCTGACAGCAGGGAGGCCATAAAGGAGCTTAAAAAGCTCAACATCAGGACTGTGATGCTCACCGGCGACAACAGGCTGACGGCGGAAGCCATCGCAAGAGAAGCCGGGATAGACGAAGTCATCGCGGAAGTAAGGCCTGAGGGCAAGGAAGAAGCTGTCAGGAAGCTTAAAGAAGACGGAAAGACCGCCATGGTGGGAGACGGCATAAACGATGCCCCAGCCCTTACCACAGCAGACATAGGAATAGCCATCGGAGCAGGTACTGATATTGCCATCGATGCGGCAGACGTTGTCCTTATGAGATCCTCCATAAAGGATGTGGTCACGGCCATAAAGCTCTCGAGAAAGACCTACACCAACATAAAGGAGAACCTTTTCTGGGCCCTTATCTACAATGTGGTCCTGATCCCTCTTGCAGCAGGTGTCTACGGCCTTGCCATGGATCCCATGTACGGCGCCGCAGCCATGAGCCTCTCCAGCTTTTTCGTAGTAACTAATGCACTAAGACTTAACAGATTCAAGGAGTAAGAAGATGCACGTTGTCCTTTTCGAGCCTGAGATCCCCCAGAACACGGGAAACATCATGAGATCCTGCGTTGCCTTTAACGCAAAGCTCCACATAATAAAGCCCCTGGGCTTCGATATCGAGAACCCCAAGTTCAACAGGTTCAACACCAACCACATCACCTGGGCTGACTACGTGCTCTACGAGAACTGGGAGGACTTCAGGAGCAAGAACGAAGGCGAATACTTCTTCCTGACCAGATATGGAAAAGTACCCCCTTCAGATATCGATTTTAAAGGAGTCTCGGATAAGGAGATCTACCTTATCTTCGGCAAGGAGAGTACCGGTGTTCCATACGACATCCTGAAGGAGAATATCGACAGATGCTTCAGGATCCCCATGGCAGGTGAGTGCAGGAGCCTGAACCTTTCCAACGCAGCCGCCATCGCCATGTTCGAATGCGCTAGGCAGCTGGGCTTTCCCGGCCTTTCCCTGACGGAGGTCCAGAAGGGTGAGGATTTCCTCGAGTCCTACGATGCTACTTTAGGAAGGTAAGACAGAAGACAGGAAAGCTTCCAGTCCTTCCACAAGATCGTCATATGTCCTGTCGAAATTACCCGTATACCAGGGGTCTGCAATATCTCTGGGAGAACCGGTAAAATCCATAAGAAGACGGATCTTACCCAGGGGATCAGACTTTATGATGTACGAGATATTCCTGAGGTTATAGCTTTCCATGGCAAGGATATAATCAAACGAATCGTAGTCATCGACAGTTATCCTGCGTGCATGGTGACGCGAAAATGGGATCCCCTCAGCCTGAAGTTTCCTCTTGGCAGGCGGATAGATATCATTTCCTATCTCTTCATTGCTCGTAGCGCAGGAAGCAATATAAAACGAAGACGAAAGCCCTCTTTTTGCAACCATATCCTTAAGCATAAACTCGGCCATTACCGATCTGCAGATATTGCCATGGCAGACAAACAGTACTTTTATCATTAGCTTATGTTACCTTTCGTTTTTCAACTTATAATTTATCCATCATCAAAAAGTCTTTAAGCTTTATGTGTTTTACATTGCTTGTTGAATAATCAATATCGTCGTTGGTGATAAGAATTCTCTTGTCTTCTTGAGCTATTCCGGTAAATGCCGACATCTCCCGCTTATAGGCTTTGTCTTCGGTAACGCTGTACGCAACCTGCACATAATAACGCAAGTTGCCTTTCTCAGCGAGAAAATCAATCTCTCTGCCGTTATTATCGTAAACGGAGACGTTATATCCCATATACAGCAACTCGTTATAAATTATATTTTCGAGATTATGCGTAAGATCAAACCTATTATCTTCACAACGAATAGAATTCAGGGCAACATCACAGTTATAGAGTTTATGGCTTTGTTCCAGTTCTTTTTTTGCACGCCTTGAATATCTGTTGGCCTGATCGATGATATAAGCCTCCGACAGATATCCGATCCACTTTTGAACCGTATTTGATGTGCAAGGTATACCATTACTTTTCATATAGTCGGCAATGGATTTAGCTGAGTAGATCCTGGCATTAGAGATCAGAATGAAACTGGCTACCTTTCTGAACTCACGATCTTTTTTGATCTTATAGCGCTTAATTATATCGTTAACAACTATGGTGTCATCAAGATCATTAAGGTATCTTCGCACCTCACTTTCTGTATCAAATTCAAGTCTCTTAGGGAAGCCACCCCATATCAGATAATCTGTTTCTGATACTGTCCTGTCTAACTCTTTGGCATATTCGGTTACTTCTTTGAATACGAAAGGACGTATTCGGAAGCTTACATATCTACCGGATAACTCTTTTGTGAATTCTCCGGATAGAAGTTTGGAATTCGATCCGGTGATAAATACGGAACATTTCCTAAGTCTGAGAGTCTTGCATGCAAGTTGCCAATCTTCGATTTCCTGAACTTCATCAAGAAAAACATAGCAAAGTCCTGGCGTTCGCCTGTCTTCTACATAAGAAACAATATCCTTCCAAGTATTGATCTTCTCAGTTACCAGACGATCCTCAAAATTCAAGAAAACAATGTTGTCGCTCATTTGACGGATCTCATCCATGACCTGTTCAAGAACAACTGATTTGCCGCAACGGCGCACCCCTGTAATGATCTTGATCAGATCACTGCCATAAAAGCCTCGGATCTCTGATATATATTTTTCTCTTTTTATCATGTCGGTCACCACCACTTTGTTCTTACTGAGAATTGTATCGCATCTTCGCAAAATTCTCAATACGGTTGAGAATTTTGCTGGAATGTTAAATTATTCTCAATGAGAGTAGTGAGTGATCAAGAAAATCGGATAGCAGAAAACCTGCAGATGTTACCGGAAAACTTCACTTGGAAAGGGTCACGCGAAACGACTGGATTTTTGTACAACTTTTGTACAACTTTCTCTTATTAGCGCCGTAAGTCCTTTGTTTTCAAGGGGTTTGATAAAGCCAGTACCGCCGTGCCGTGACAGACAAACAGTACTTTCATCATTAGCTTATGTTACCTTTCGTTTTTCAACTTATAATTTATCCATCATCAAAAAGTCTTTCACATATTATGTTTGATAGCATCAGCTTTTACATATTGCGTCTTTCGCCCAGATCCAATACGAACAAGATATCCTTCATCAACCAGTTTTTTCAAGGCAGATTCTACGGAAGAGCTCCCCAAACTCGGACATAATGTCAGCACTTCCAATTTAGTAAACTTTCCGATTCGTTCTGTAACACAAGCCTTAACTATGTCGTACGAAGTACTTCTAGTTCCTTCAGCGTGAGCAATAGTGACTCTTCGCTCAAACTCGCGATAGCATGCGAGGATTACACCCAGCATGTATTTGATAAACGGTTTGGGATCGTTTTGTCCTTCATGCCAATTTTGATCAGCTCTCTGCAACGAATCATAATAGGCTTCCTTAGTATCAGCAATTGCTTTCTCGATACTTATGTATTGTCCAACCAGGTATCCACATCTATTAAGAAGAAGCAGAGTAATTAGTCGACTCATTCTTCCGTTTCCATCATTAAATGGGTGAATACACAGGAAATCGAGAAGGAAGCATGGAATTAGTATTAACTCATCAACCACACCTCTATCCAACTCTTTCTGATACTGCTCACAAATCTGATCAATAGCATCGGGAGTCTCATATGGTGCTAAAGGTCTGAATAGCACGATCTTCTCACCGGACTCCGTAACCATATCGATTTCATTGGGAGTTGTCTTAAACTGACCGCCGTAAGAGAAATTCGTATACTTTAGTAATTCCTTATGCATCTGAAGGATATAATTCTGTCTTACAGGGATTGCATCGAAATTTTCATGCACCAGATTAAGTACGTTTCGATACCCAAGGATTTCTTCCTCATCTCTATTCTTAGGTGTCGTTTTATCGTTCATTAACTGTTTTAGTCTTGAGCTGGTGGTTACTATTCCTTCGATACGGTTTGAAGCCTCAGTACTTTGAGCTTTAGCCACCTCGATAAGACGTGTAAGTTCAACCGGCTTCTGGCGAAGGAACAATTCCTGTTTTCCTTTGTACTCGTGAATCTTTGAAATATAAGATACTATTTCATTATCCCAAGTTCTATCAGCCAATTTAGAATAATCAAACTGTCTCATCCGGCAACTATCCTTTCTCCCAACCAACACGCCTTTTCTCCCAAATCATACCTCCTTTTGGGAGATTTTTCAATATAATTGGGAGAAATCTTTCATAATCCAAACTCAAAAACAGCCCGGAAAAATAACGAATTTATCAAATGTTTTATCGCGATTTCTAACGAAAATCGAAAATGTTTTTGTGCAAATTTAAACGAATATAAGAAATGTTGTTAGTGTGGCATCGGGCTTCGGCAAATATCATTTAAGATAGCTTGTAAAGTTATTCCAGTAGCTTGGTAAGTTCGGCTTTCTTATCAGCTATCGCCTTAAGATAAGTCGTATAGTCTACATCATTTCTGCTTCTGAGAAGTTCGGTCATCTCGTTTACGGGATCATAGACAGGGGTGAGTGACAGATTGCCGAGCACGCCTTTAAGGGCATGGGCTGCTTCGAAAGCTTTATCCAGATCCTTGGCATGGATAGCTTGTTCAAGTACTTCGAAATTCTTGTCGTCCAGAACTTTTCCAATCAGCTTGAAGTAGAAAGCTTCGTTACCCATGCAGCGTGCAAGTGCGTCGTCAGTATCTGCGCCGAAAGCTTTAAGTGAATCTATCGTAAGCATTGTTAACTCCTTAGAAGCTTCTCGAATTCATCTGCAGGGAGAGGCTTTGAGAAATAGTATCCCTGAATGATGGCACAGCCGAGCTTCTTAAGAGCCAGATACTGTCCTTCGGTCTCAACGCCTTCTGCGATGACGGGGACTCCGAGATATTCTGCGATATCGATTACGATGCTGATCATGCGGGTGTCGTTCTGCTTATCGAAAGCATTTCGAATAAACAACATATCCAGCTTAAGAGCATCGATAGGAAGCTCGGAGATCATGTTGAGAGACGAATAACCTGAACCGAAGTCGTCCATCTCAATGAAGAAGCCGTGGTCCCTGAGCTGTGAGACTCTGTTTACGATCTGGTTGGAATCGCTGACATATGCGGATTCTGTTATCTCAAGGTAGATGTCTTTGGGTGTTATGCCCGTATCTCCCGTGATCTTTTCAAATGTATCTACAAGTGCGGAATCGTACATCTCGGCACGGGAAAGATTGACTGATACGGGAACGGAAATACCCAGGCGTTCTTTCCAATCTGCGATCCTTTCTGCAGTTCGTCTCCATACATATTCATCCAGCTGAGCGATGAGGCCGTTACCTTCAAAAAGAGGTATGAATTTGTCGGGTGAGATCATGCCCAGGATAGGATGGAACCAGCGTACAAGAGCCTCTGCACTTGATAAGACGGGCTTATCGCCTCGGATATCGTACTTAGGCTGAAAGAATACCTGGAACTGTTTCTCTTCAAGTGCCTTGGGGAATTCTTCCAGCAGCTGCTCTGCAAAGAGCTCTTCCTTCAGAAGTGTCTCGTCAAAAGTGCTCGTAAAGACGGAATAGGCATTACTGATCTTGTCGGCTGCTATCTTCGCGCGGACAAAGCGTGACTGGATATCGAGATTCTTATCGCATGAAGCGTAGATACCTGCACGCATCTTAATACCGCAACCAGAGGAGATCTTCTCTAAGATCTTCGGATAGTCATCACGGTGATGACAGTAGCAAAGGAAAGTATCTTCACCCATTTTGCAAAGAACTCCGTCGGAAGAAGAGAAAACAGATGCAAGGCAGTCTGCAATGCTCTGCAAGATCTCAGCTACTTTAGCCGTTCCGAATCGTTCGTTTAAGATGTGGAAGTGATTTACATCGAAGCAGACAGCGTCCATCTCCGTAGAAGGATGGTACTTATCGAACTGTTCGACATAGCGGTAGAAATATTCGCAAGTATAAAGACCTGTCAGATCGTCTCTTTCCGTAGCGCTTATCGTCTGCCTGTCTTCGGCAAGCTCTATGGAGCGTGAGATACGTGCCTTTATAACATCAGGCTGCGGGTAAGGCTTCGGGATAAAATCAGCGGCACCTTTGCGCAGACTTTCTACTTCGGACGCTTGGTCTGAAGTAAGGACTATTACCGGGATGTTCTTGGTGTCGGGATCTTCTTTTAATCTGTCGAGCAACTCAAGACCTGAGAGATTAGGCATCATGAGGTCAAGTAATATGAGCGAGAGTGTTTTGCGGTTCTTTCTTATCAGATCATAAGCGATCAGACCGTCTTCGGCTTTGAGGACATCGTACTTGTCGCACAGGATGTTCTCGAGCATCTCGCGGTTGACGAACTCGTCATCAGCTATCAGGATATGTCTCTTTCCGTCAAGAAAGACTTCCGTAGAGCGTTTCATGATTTCCCCTCTTCCTCAGCCTTGGAGTTACCGGTGGAGGATACCATTATTATAATATATGTCATGGAAATTTGACAAGATGTTTGTTGCGGCTAACGGAGTTAACAGGAACCGCACGTCGAGTTAACAGATGTTAACAGAAAATTGAGACTTTAGGCTCGGATCATCAAGTACAATAAACATATGAGGAAGATATTAATAATATTTGTTAATGTGCTCATCATAGCTGCGATCTTAGGATTCGTGGTTCTTTACTCAGGCTTTGAAAGCAGAGATTCATATCAAATGCAGATCGAACACTTCCAGACTACAACCGTAACTATGGAGCAGGTGACTCAGAATTACCTGGAAGGAGAGCAGAGGATCTGCGATGTCTGGGCCCGCTATATCAACAATCAGAACATGACTATAGAAGAAGCGGTAGAGTATATCCGCTCATCTCATGTTCTTGCTCATACTTCGGCTCATCTTGTCTTCGCTGACTCGCTGACCGGTCTTTCTACACGTCCGATGCAGGGAACAGACGATGACTATGAAGTATCCTACAGCCGTGTGAATATTTTGAATAACATGAACCTGGACGAGGAGATAGGAACTTCCATTCAGATCACCCGTGCATATACCAATCCCATGAACGGTGAGCAATCGCTGGCTTTCTGTAACAGGATCTCATTGTACGATCCTGAGAGCGGAACAAATAAAGATGCGATCCTGATGAGAGTGCTTCCTATCTCGGAGCTTGAGCAGAAATGGATCTTCCCTGAGACCGAGCTGGTGAATGCCGAACTTGCCATGATCGATGCTGACGGAGATTACATCATCAAGGGTCCGAGCTTTAAGAATTCCAACTTCTTCGAATTCTACAAGTCCTATAACGCAAAGGATCTCGAATCCACGAATCAGTTGTTCGAGACTGTTACTTCATCTACGGGCTCTGTCTCTATGTTTAATTCCCATGGCGAAGAGTGCATACTTGCATATACTCCTATCGATGCAACTTCCGGATGGACATTGTTAGGTTATGTACCCGCAAATGATCTCAATGTAGATAAAGAGAACAGACTCTTGGTCGGCGTAGTATCTGTTGGCTTGCTTATCCTGTTCCTCATCGACATGTTCTATATGCTTAACCTCAATAAGAGGCTTCAGATCACTGCACGAGAAGCTGATTCCGCCAATAAGGCAAAGACTGATTTCCTTTCTACAATGTCTCACGACATCAGAACTCCCATGAATGCGATCATCGGACTTACGGCTATTGCAGAGAAGAATCTCGGGGATAAAGAATCTACCAAGGAAAGCCTTCGTAAGATCAGTCTTGCGGGTAATCACCTCCTGACGCTCATAAACGATATCCTGGATATATCTAAGGTTGAAAGCGGTAAGCTGAACCTTAGTCCTCTTACGTTCTCGATAGTTGAAACGGTTGAGAATCTCGTTAATATCTCGCAACCTATGATCAAGGAAAAGAATCTGGAATTCAGTTTCCATATCAACAAAATGGAAAAAGAATATCTCTATGCAGATCAGCTCCGTCTGAACCAGATCTATATCAATATCCTCTCTAATGCCATCAAGTACACGGAGCCCGGCGGAAGTGTCCGTGTCGATATGAGCGAAGAAGACAGTCCTAAGTCAGGATGCGTAAGGCTCACATATGTGGTAGCAGATACAGGTATCGGCATGAGTCCTGAATTCGTCGAGAATATGTATCAGCCGTTCTCACGTCAGGTAGACAGCCGTGTTAACAGCATTGAGGGAACAGGTCTTGGTCTCGCTATTACAAAGCAGATGGTCGAGCTGATGGGCGGTACGATCGAATGCCAAAGCGAGCAGGGTAAGGGAACAACATTCACTGTTGTATTGGATATACCTGTAGCCGATAGGCAACGTGATGAGATGAAGCTTGATCCCGTTAATGTCTTGATCGTTGACGACGATGAGATCACGCTTAAGACGACGGCAGATACATTGGTATCTTTGGGAGCTTCTGCCGAGCAGGCAGGAAGCGGTAAGGAAGCTCTCGGTAAGATCGAACAGCATCATAAATCCGGAAAGGATTACGACATAATCATCGTTGACTGGAAGATGCCTGATATCGACGGCGTTGAGACTATCCGCAGGATACGTTCGGAGATAGATGCAAAGATACCGATCTTACTTATCTCGGCTTATGACAGATCGGATGTTGAGGAGAAAGCAAAAGAAGCAGGTGCTAACGGTATCGTCAAAAAACCTCTTTTCCCTTCGACACTCTACGACACGATCAATGCTCTTATCGGAAAAGATCCGGGATCCATTGAACCTGAAGAGGATTATTCCGATCTTGAAGGCATGAAGATCCTTGTAGCTGAAGATAACGATATCAACTGGGAGATCGTTTCCGCCATGCTCTCGATGTTCGGTATCACTACAGAACGTGCGGAGAACGGACGAGTCTGTGTGGATATGGTGAGTGCAGCGGAGGAAGGCTGCTACGAGATGATCCTGATGGATGTACAGATGCCTGAGATGAACGGTCTTGATGCAACAAGGGAGATACGAAATATGTCTGGGCCCAAGGCTTCCATTCCCATCATTGCGGTTACGGCGGATGCATTCTCCGAGAATGTTACGGAATGTCTTAACGCAGGAATGAACGGACATATTTCCAAGCCTATCGATATGAAACTCGTCATTAAGGAAATACGAAGGATAAGAGAAGGAGGGAGATAATCATGAAAAAGTTGTTGTCTGTATTTTTATCCGTGCTGATGGTTGCAGAACTTGCCGCGTGCGGCAATACCAAACAGGATGTTACGACCGGGGAAGGTTTTGTACCTGCTCTGGATACTTCTACAAGCTGCCATATTAATTTCGCAGGCGGCTACGATAATTTCGAAGCGCTGGAAGCAGAGTTTGACCGCTTCAACGAGTACTATCCCAATGTGGAGCTGACATACACAAAGATCGACGACTACAACAACATGATCGGTATGGTCTTAAACGGCAACGATGCTCCCGACATCTATGTTAATTACTCCTGGATGTACGGAAGAGACCAGTACAGTTCTTCCATAGAACATGCGGAGGATTTATCCGATCCCGCACTGGGACTTGATCTGGGTTGCATAAGAAGCAACATCATCCTGAATACGGACGACGGCTCCCTTCCTATGGTGCCTATCTTCTCCAATACTTACGGTATGCTCGTAAATAACGACCTTTTTGAGAAAGAAGGCCTTGAAGTGCCTACTACTTATACTGAGCTGGTAGAGGTATGTGAAGCATTTCGCGCAAAGGGATACGAATCTCCTCTGATGGGATATACTCAGGAAGAGACGACGTCACTTTACACCGTGTCGATCTATCCTTATTACTGCGGTACAGTTGCAGATGATCCTGATGCTGTGGCAGCTCTTAATTCCTTAGATCCTTCTGCAGGTGAGTATCTTCGTCCTTCCCTTGAGAAGATAGATGCATTCGTGAATGACTGCGGTATAGATATGGGTGTTTGCGGTGAGATCGAGAATAACTACGATGCCGTTATCCTCCGCTTCTTCGAAGGCGATGTTCCCATGATGACCGCTTCGGGAGATACGGTGTCCGGAACAGCAAAGCGTGAGAGCAGATCGGAGGCATTTGCCGTTAATCCTTTCTCCTATACTTTTGTACCTGTTCCCATGTCGGACGATGGTGCTACTTTCCTCGATATGTCGAACCTTCAGTTCTCCGTTAACAAAGACAGCGAGAACCTCGATATGGCTAACGAGTTCATGCGCTTCCTGATCACATCGGAAGAACTCAGCAATATGGCTCAGCTTAAGGGTCTTATGTCACCCACCAAAGACCTGTCCTTCAACAGTATGTACGCGGCATTCGGAGAGGTTCCCGAATCACGTATCCTCTCCCTTGAAGAGATCGGTCTTACAGACGATGCTATCAATCAGATGAGACAGGCCGTATACGAAGTAGGAACAGGTTCCATGAGTATAGATGAGGCTGTAGCAGGGTACGGTTCTTTAGATCAATAACAGATCTTCGGATAGACTATAAGGCTATGAGGCTACTATGGAAAACAATTGGGCGGAATAATATTAGGGAGATTTTTTGTTAAATCTCCCTAATAATACTGCTATACAAATAGTTTATATGATATTAATATTAATCTTCGATCGTTCCCTCGGCTGATTCGATAAAAGAAAGTATGTTGAATTCTTTCGTCTCTTCAGGATACTTAATGGCAAGCCTCTTGAGAGCATCAATGAAAGCGTGACTTTGAGTAATCTCTGCAATCTCATCAAAGACTTCACTAAGCCACGAGAACTGATCTGCAGTGCAATCATTATCGAGAAACTCGATCGATTTGTTGATGTCTTCTGTAATCAGAGAAATCAACTTTTTATGGTTCTGCTCTATACCATAATCCCATGCATCTTGACCTTCAGTCCAAAAATGCTCGCGTTCTTCAAGTATAGTAATGATTCTATCTTTTATCATTTTTTCTTCCTCCTTAATACTGAACTCTGATTACTATCCGGAAAAACTGTGGAGATTTTACCGTTAGTCTTTTTTACTCCAACGCGTACACCCTTATATACTCCCCACATTGTGACACCATCTGGAGAATGGCGGTTATGCCTTAACCCGGCAACGTGCTCGCCGGCGCGCCGTATATCTCGGTTACCCCAATTTCTTGGAAACCAGGCTTGTCCTGTACCGGAACGTTTTCTTTTATCGGCATGATCTGGAATATAACTGACCCGAACACCATTAGTATATGTCTTTACAATATGGTATTCAATTCCGTATTTGTCGAGCAGATCCATTCCGTGTTGACTATGACCTCCACTCGCAAGACGTATTTTTTCTGTGGTCAACAAAATCTTAAAGTACTATTTAAAGATTTTACTGTTAGCGACAAAATCTTAAAGTAGTATTTAAAAATATTTCTTCGATGGATAAAATTTTTAAATACACATTTTGCGATTAAATCAATAGTCGACTATGGATTTGATCGCATTGAGTAGATACCTGCAGATGTTATTTGATTGGTCATAGATAATAGTCACGCAGAACGACTGGCTGATTTGTACAACTCGTGTACGACTCCTCTTGTGGAACGCCTAAAACCCTTGGTTTACAGAGGTTTCAGGGTGATCTGCACCGCCATGCCGTGATAGACCAATGAATATTACCTGGAAACTGGAACTTACATTTGCAATCAATTCACCGACAATTACAAGGTACAAGAATGCAACAAATAACTTGCGTACTGCGTGATTTATATCGTATAATTATCTTGCGCATTGCGGCGAATACCGCAGCAATATATCCTGCGCTCTGCGTGAGGTCACATTATGGAAATACAAAGGAAAATCTATAAAAAGATTCTTGATTGGAAAGAGAGCACCAAAGGGACGAAGGCTCTTCTGATTGAAGGTGCAAGACGAGTTGGTAAATCGACAGTTGCCGAAGAGATTGGACAAAAAGAATATAAGTCGTATATTCTCATTGATTTCAACAAAGCCAGTTCAAAGGTGAAGTCTGCTTTTGACGATCTAGATAATCTTGATGTGTTCTTTCAAACGCTCTCATTGGAATACAATACCAGGCTATATAACAGGAAATCACTTATCATATTCGATGAAATACAGAAGTTTCCAAAGGCAAGAGAAGCAATCAAATATCTGGTTCAGGATCATCGATATGACTATATAGAAACCGGTTCGTTGATATCAATCAGAGAGAATGTGCAAAGTATTACCATTCCGTCTGAAGAACGGAAGATCAAAATGTATCCCGTTGATTTTGAAGAGTTTATGGTTTATATGAACGAAGAGATCTTACTTGAATACATTAATGATTGTTGGAACAAGAAAATCCCTCTTGATAGGAAAATGCACGAGAAGGCGATGCGTCTTTTTAATGAATATCTTCTTGTTGGAGGAATGCCGCAAGCAATTGTTGCTTTTGCAAATAATGCCAGAGATTTTGCTTCGGCGGATGTGGAGAAGCGAGATATTTTAGAACTTTACCGGGATGATATTAAGAAAGCAGCAAAGAGATATAATTCTAAGGTATCGGCTATATTTGAAAATATCCCGGCATATCTTTCAACTCATGAGAAACGAATCGTCCTAAGCGAAATAGATGATAATGGAAGATTCGACAGATATGATGAGCCTTTGTTCTGGTTGGATGATTCCATGATCTGTAACCTCTGTTATAAGTGTAACGATCCTAATGTAGGATTCGCGCTCAACAAGAATGACTCATATGTTAAGTGCTATTTGGGAGATACCGGGTTGCTGGTAAGTCTGGCTTTCAGCGAAAACGAGATAACTGATCAGAATCTGTACAAGCAGATTATGGATGGAAAACTCTCGATAAATAAGGGAATGCTTTATGAGAACATGATCTCTCAAATGCTTGCAGCAAAAGGAATAAAACTATATTTCTATACGCGTTATAACGAAGTGAAGCACCGGAATGATATTGAAATTGATTTTCTCATATCAAATAACAGCAAAACTAACTTCAAGATTAATCCTATAGAAGTAAAATCAGGCAAAAACTATTCAACAACATCACTAACCACTTTTCACGGAGTATATAAAAAGAGGATTGAAAGACAACTGATCATTCATCCTAAGAACCTTTCTATTGCTGACGGGATCATTAAAATCCCACCATATATGGTTTGGACTGCTCTATAAATGTGGTACATGCTTCATGGTCCGATAAGGATATCACTAACACCATCAAGCTCACGTTGGCCGATTTATATAAATAGAATTGTTATCCATAAACCAATATCAAATGTCTTTTTGGCATACTTTTTTAATAGTGTATAATTATTTTGACGAAAAGGATTCGTTGGCAAAAAGAAAGAAGTATTTCGGCAAAGCTGATAGGAAGGCATTTTTATGTTTTGTATGTTTTGTGGTCACGAACTGCCTGTAGGTGCACAGTACTGTGAGAGGTGCTGTATCCCGCCCAAGACAGTTGAAGCAGCTAAGGAAGCATCACCCGTCGAGAAAGATTCACCCTTAAAGGCAGCTGCTCCTGCAGTCGAAGCAGTTAAGGAAGCATCACCCGTCGAGAAAGTTTCACCCTTCAAGGCAGCTGCTCCTGCGGTTGAAGCAGTTAAGGAAGCAACACCTGTCGAGGAAACTGCACCTGTTCAGGCGGCTGCTCCTGAAGTTAAAGAGGAACCTGTTAAGAAGGCAACCCGCGCAAAAGCTAAGATAGTTACTGAAGAAGCTGAGGATACGGCCGCTTTCCTGCGCATGGATTCCGTGGGGAAAGTAAGCCCCCTTGGTACACTCGGATCTTTGGATCCCGTTGCGACATCATCCTTCGGAGCTGATGAAGCTTATTTCAATAACGGTTCCTTAGGATCTGAAGAGAAGTTGTCGTCAGGTCTTGGAAGCTCTTCAGGATCGGGAGAGGTATTACCTCAGAGATCTGAGAGATCCAACCTCTATTCACGCATAAATGCCGGCGGAGCAAGCGCTCCTTCTAGTACCGGTTTGGGGGGTGCGAGCCCGTTTAAGCCCGTCAGTTCCAAGGAAGCTGATCCCAGTCCGTTCAAGCCTGCTAAGAAGAAAGCATCTCCAGCTTCACCCGCAGCACCCAAGCAGCCTTTCGCTCAGGGCCATTTCAAGCCGATCGAACCCGAAGAGGAATTTGTTGAGGCACCCGAACCTATCATCTATCCCGACGGCCCCTTCAAGCCGTATACTCCCAAGGAAGGATCAATTCCTAAAGGTTCGAAGCAGCCATTCACACAGGGTCCTTTTAAGCCTCTGGACAGCTAAGGTAATACTACGCATAAAAGAAGCCTTCTTATCTAACGGATAGGAAGGCTTTTTATATCTGCCGTCAGATCAAGAGGGCGTAACGATAAAAAGAGTATTCTTCTCGAAAATACCAAACCCTTTTCATAAGACATGTTATTTTCTCTTATTGTCATGCTTATTGGTTAATCTTTGGCTGCTTAATAATTCTGTTGATTCTTTGGTCCTTTTGAATGTACCGAAATGCTGTCCCTGTTCGCTGATCGCATCTTCAAATTGCTTTTTAAGGTAGGTCTGTGAGATCATGCTTGATGCTTCTTCCCGGGTGAACCAACCGACTTCCAGGCTCTCATCTGAGACGGTTTCTGTTCCTCCCGAAAACCTGCATCTGAAGACCAGGTTTACGGCAGTAGGAAGGGCCATGCCTTCCAGCGGTCCATAGCCCTGCTTAGGTACTACATTCTGATAGATACCTGTGAGGTATTCAGGTTCAGCTTCGATGCCGCTTTCTTCCATGATCTCACGTTTTAGTGCGTCAAGGATCGCTTCACCTTGTTCCACGAGACCTCCGGGGAATTCCCAACCTCTCCTGTCTGAACGGATCAGTAAGACCTTGTCTTCTTTGAAGACGACACCGGCCGCAGATACGAAATGAACTGGAAACTGGTCGTATGACATCTGGTTGTCCATCTGTTACCTCGCTGTTTTATATTTATTGTAATTATAGATATCCTGATTACATTCTTTCAAGCTTTGTCTGCATTTTGCCTAACCAGACGAACTAATATATAATTAGTGCTCAATATTAAGGAAACAGAGATATGTTACGTATAGCTATCTGCGATGATGAAAAAGAACTTGTAGAGGAACACCGTAAGGTGGTGGAGGAGTGCCTCAGGCAGTGCGGTGAGCTTGGTGAGATCCAGACTTATACTGTCTCCGACAATCTCCTTTGCGATATTTCTGAAGATCAGATCCATTATGATCTGATCCTGCTGGATATTGAGATGCCGGGCATAAGCGGAATGGAACTGGCAGGTAAGATCAAGCCTTTCCTTCCGGGCGTTAAGATTATATTCATTACATCTCATATAGAATTTGCGATCGATGCTTTTGAACTGTCTGTTTTTCGATATGTTCCGAAGGATAAGCGTGAGGCCAAGCTCCCTGCGGCGGTCACTGATGCGATCCGCCTCCTTTCCCTTGAGGGAGGGAAGACCTATACCATATCTACGCACAGCAGGCTGATCAAGATACCATATAAGGATATCCTGTATATACAGAGGGACGGAAAGAATTCCGAGATCTTTACAGAGAAGGACAGCTCCAAGGTCAGAAAGAGCCTTCAGCAGGTATTTGATGAACTTTCGGCTTCGGAGTTCATATATACTGACAGGGGATGTATCGTAAATATCATTCACGTTATGCAGATCAAAGATGGAGAGGCCATTATGAAGAACGGGGAGCATCTTCCCATAAGCAGGTCTCATCTTCAGGATGTGAAGATCAGGATAAATGAATACTGGGGGGCACATATAGGATGAATGTGTTAGCCTTTCTTACTGTCTTTGCCTGCATACTGGGAGGAGTGTTCCTGTGTGCCCGCATAGTGTCTGTTCGAAAGATGGATCTGCGAGCCCTCTTTGTGTCTTTTGTTGTTTCCCTGGTTGCCTTGGTGCCTCAGAATGCCGTTGTTGTGGGAGCAGTGGAGGTGGCAGCCATATGGCTTATCAGTCTGTTTTTCTTTTCGGCTGACAGGAGGAAAGCGCTTCTCGTTGCCTGTATCTATAAGATGGGGAATCATCTCCTGACATTTCTCGCGTGTGCCTCTCTGGCTGTTTTTACGGAAGATGAGTCCTGTCTGGATACATTCTCTTTCCGGGGATGTCTGATAAGCCTTTTTGTTAGTCTTATTATCCTTATTGTATGTTTATTTTCCTTTTACAGGCATAAGATCACCGGACAGATCTGGTTCCGGGTACTTATGCTTGTATAACTTCTTGCGTTGTTTTATATAAACATGCTGATGGTCATCGATTCTCCCATGTTAGACAGGGAGATCCTTTATGTGATGATGTACTACGATATGGGTATCCTGCTCTCCGGATTACTTACCCAGATGAGATCCCAGTATGAGACTGAAAAGGAACTTGCTAGGATGAAGTCTGAAGAGGCGATGATGCTCGAGAGGGAATACAGCGCTCTTAGCAGTTCCTATGAACGCAATGCCAAGCTGTTCCATGATTTCCGCAATCACTGCGGAGTAATAAGGAACTATCTCGCAGGAGGGAAGTCCGAAGAGGCGGTCTCGTATATTGATGAGCTTATGGGGGAAGGAAGCTCCTACGGCGGAGAGGTCTTTACCGGAGAAGGGACGATAGATTATCTCATCGGAAGCAAGAAGGCTCTGGCAGGAGAAAAGGGGATCAGTCTTGAGGTGAATGCGGAATTCCCCAGAAATATCAATATCAAGAGCAGCGACCTTTGTGCCATGCTTGGAAATCTTCTGGATAATGCGGTGGAGGCAGCATCAGGGGTCAGTGATCCTTCTGAAAGGAAGATACGTTTGATAATCCGAAGGATAGGGCAGATGCTGGTCATCAAGGTTGAGAATACATTTGAGGAGAAGCCTGTTGCTGTCGATGGGGAATATAAGACCATAAAGAAGGACGGAGACCTCCACGGATGGGGTATCAAGAGCGTTAAGACTGCGGCCGAAAAATACGACGGTACGGTCGTAAGTAATGTGACAGATGATATCTTCTCGACCGTCGTGACCCTTTCTTTTGAAGGCATAAGACAGGAATAAGAGTTCCCATAGTATCCATTCGCGGACAAAAAAGCACCATTCACGGACATTTCCGCAGAGAGGGTGCTTTTGCTTTATGATGGCACCATAAGAAAACCACGGAGGACAATAACATGCGTCACATCATAATTAGGTCAGTAATGGGGATCATCTGGATCGCAGCAGGAGCTGTTTCTTTTTTCAGGGGAGATATGAAGGGTCTTGTCTTTGGTGTCATCATGGGCATCGCCTTCATCGGATCATCTCTTATGATGAAAAAGAAGAACAGCAGTGCTGCAAGATAAGGAGAGAACGATGTCTGAAACCCTTCTTGAAATAAATGGACTGAGCGCCTGGTATGACCCTTCCAAAAAGGTCCTGAAGGATCTTTCCCTGGAGCTTAAGGAGAATGAGGTCGTGGGGCTTATCGGTCTTAACGGCGCAGGAAAGACAACATTTCTTAAGGTCATCACGGGACTTCTCAAGGGATATGAGATATCCGGCAAGACATTTAGAGGCGAAAATATCGAATTCCGTGACAATTCCTTCAAGGATAAGAGATATGTCGTTTTTGCCGAGGACAGGTCTTTTCAGTATTTCACCTTCAGGGATTATATCTCATATGTCAGCCATGCTTACAGAAAAGAGATGCACGATGTGGATGAGATGATAAAGGGATTTCATTTTGAGGAATATGCCGATGTCCTACTTAAGGATCTGTCCACGGGGAATCAGAAGAAGGCTTTCCTTATAACGGGGTTTGCACTGCGGCCCGAGATCCTGCTCCTGGATGAGCCCGTCAACGGTCTGGACTTTCAGAGCACGGAATATCTTTACAGCCTGATCGCAGGCTATAAGAAATACGGAACACTTCTTTTCTCATCACATATCTTGGAGAGCATAACGCTCACATCCGACCGTGTGATGGTCCTGGAGGAGGGTCACATTACTTCGACCTTTGAGGGCGATCAGATCAATGCAACTGTTATCAGAGAGGCACTGAAGTATGATGATGTTTAAGGCATTTGCCAAAAAGTTATTCGGCTTAAGATACGGGAGGATCTTAAGGACGGTGATCATTTGTGTGATCATATATATGGGTATTTCTTCTGCAGGATATGAAGTCGCTATTGCGCCTCGTATACTTTATCTTATGTCAGCGGTAGTTACTGCTGTTATGATGTGGCAGGGCATGACATCCTCCGATACGGAAGACTATATCAGGAACATGATGATGATGCCTTTCGATAGAAAAGCATTTTTGGCCTCTTATATCGGAACCCTGGGGATATATGTTCTCCTGTCAAAGACCTTGCTGGTCTGGGCTCTGGTATTTGCTTTAACGAAGTTCGGCTTGTCTGTTATTCTTTGCTCTCTTTGCGCTGCATTATGTGCCGTCGTGATGACGGGATGCTTCCTTGCTGTAAGAAAGCGTTTTCTTATGATCACCTGGATCGTGGCTGTTATCGGCAGTGTTTTTCTTATTGATAAAGCTCTTATCATGATCTGTATCTTTGGTGTGTGCATCCTTGTTTCAGTCCTTATATTTTCTGGGGTTGATGCTTATGCTTTCTATGATGTTTTTTGCAATAGGGGCGCAGGGAAGAGCAGGGTCCGCGGAAGAAAGGGCGGCTTTGTTTTCACATACCTTATGCGCTATATGATGACCCACAAAAACTATATCATCAACACTATGTTTATGTGGGCTTTTGGAGTGGCAATACCGGTCTTCTCCTTTGCTGTGATCGGCAGGGAGGACCCGGAGATGAGCAGGATGTTCGTATATCTTGGCTACGGACTCGTAGTCATGAATACTCCTCTTTGCATCCTGGTCTCCTGTGACCCTGATCTTGAGCGCGGCATCAGATGCCTTCCCAAGGGCGGAGTCAGCTTCTTTGTTCCCTATGGACTTTTCCTTTTCGTAAATACATGCATAAACTGTTGCCCTACCAGGGCAACCGGGCAGGCAAAAGATCAGTAATGAATATACATCTTGGACAGGTGGTCCTCGCCGTCCCCCTGGACCATGCACAGGAATTCCCATCCGTATCTTTCGTAGAATCCCTCGTGGTCTGTCAGAAGGTAAGCGGGGGAGATCCCGTGGGATCTAAGTGAATCCACTGCCATGTCCAGGAGCTTTCCTGCTATCCCCTGACCTCTGTATTCAGGTTCCGTATAGACGGCGCATATATTGGGAGTAAGATCCTTCCTGTCGTGGAAGTCGTTTTCTATGACGCCCAGACCACCGATGATCTTTCCCTCCTCCATGCAAAGGAACCACCCGAGATCGCACTCTCCTGAATGGTAGGAGGACATGCACTCATGGTAGGCTTCCGCCGGTACTCCCCAGCAGGAGGAAAACCAGGCGGCAGCTGTATCGATAAGAGTTGGATTGCTTCTTAGATCTATAAACTCCATATAAGACTCCTTGTATGTGGATAGTTCTATCTTAACACAGCATTGAAAAACATCTTAAATAGTGTAAAATTACACTATATTAATCTAAGTGAGATCTATATGACCAGAGAAGAACTTACATCGGAAGTAAACAGCAGGCTTAAGCTCGTCAGGACAGAATATAACCTGACCCAGGACAAGATGGCCGTTATACTTGGCATCTCAAAAAAGACCCTGGTGGAAAGCGAAAAGGGAAGAAGATCCCTGGGCTGGACAGAGGCCGTTGCGCTGACTGCTATCTTCAGGGACAGCACCATCCTCAGGGACGCCCTGGGAGAGGACTATCCGGAAATGGTCTCTGCCCTGGCACTTCAGGAGACTGATATCAGGTATCCGTCCACCATGGGCGGCAAGGTCTGGTGGCGTGAGATAAAGAGCGAAAAGGGATATAAGATCCAGCAGAATCTCATCTCTGGTCACTACCGCCTCCTGGACAGTAAGGATGCAAAGCTGGTCTCATCCTTTGACCTGGACTTGGTGGAGGAATATCTGGATATCAGGACAAGACAGTAAGGGCTGTTTCCGCAACCGTAGTTAACAGAAAACCGCTGAAAATGCAAAGCCGGGTTGGTAGACCAGGATATATCAACGCTTTAAACTAATGTTAAGATTAGTTGCAAAGGTGGTAATTATATGAGAAAGACCTATATAGACAACATCAGATGGATAACCGTCCTGATAGTCTTTTTATTTCATGTCATATATATGTTCAACAGCATCTCTTACGAGGTCGTTGTCGGACCCTTCAGCGAGGTCCAGTATCAGGATGGCCTTATATACCTGGTATATCCCTGGTTCATGGTGCTCCTCTTTGTGGTCTCCGGCATGAGCGCCAGGTACTACCTGAACAGCCATACTGACAAAGAATTCAGGAAGACCAGGACCACCAAGCTCCTGGTACCTTCCACCATCGGTCTTCTTGTCTTCTGGTGGATCATGGGCTACTTCAACATGAAGGTATCCGGCGCTTTCGAGGACGCGGGGATCACATCTCTTCCTCTGGTCATCAGATATCTCATCATGGCTCTGTCGGGAACAGGAGTCCTGTGGTATGTCCAGATGCTCTGGATATTCTCCATAGTGCTCACTCTTGTAAGAAAGATAGAAAAGGACAGGCTCTACAACATAGCAGGAAAGACAAATATCGCAGTGCTACTGGCCCTGACGATACCGGTATGGGGCGCTTCCAGGATCCTCAATCTCCCCATCGTCACCTACAGGTTCGGTATCTATACGCTCGTATTCTTCATCGGATACTTCATCTTCTCCCACGACGAGGTAATGGACAGGCTGGAGAAATGCTGGCTTCCTCTGAGCATAGCAGCTGTTGCTCTTGCGATTACTTTCACGAAGGCATTCTGGATGAAGCCCTTTGCAGAGCATGAGACACTGGATACATTTCTCTGTAACCTCTTTGCCTGGATCGCTACCCTTGCCATCCTGGCCTTCATGAAGAAGTGGGGTGACAGATCCAACGGCTTTACAAGATGGATGGCAAAGGAGTCCTGGGGACTTTACCTGTTCCACTACATGACCCTGGTCATCCCGGCATACTACATCACAACATATGTTAAGGAAATGCCCCCTGTGGCAGTCTACCTGATCTGTGCGGTAATATCGTTTGCAGGCGCTATTGCCCTGAGCCATCTGATCAGCAAGATCCCGTTCCTGAGATGGGCGGTGAAAGGAGAGAAGAAAAATGTTCAAAGACAATCTCATTCAGCTGAGAAAGCTTAACGGTCTTTCCCAGGAGGAACTGGCCGACAGGATCAACGTTACGCGTCAGACCATCTCCAAGTATGAGACAGGTGAGTCCCTCCCCGATATCGAGAAGTGTGCTGCCCTGGCAGATGTATTCGGGATAACTGTGGATGAGCTCATCAACTACGAAAAGGGAGATAATATGGGTCTGGGTCCTGCTCCAAGGGGCAAGCATATCTTCGGCCTTGTAAAGGTGGGTGACAAGGGTCAGATCGTCATTCCGGCAAAAGCCAGAAAGATCTTCGAGATAGAACCGGGAGACTCCCTCATTGTCCTGGGCGACGAAGGACAGGGAATAGCCCTCATCAAGGAAAAGGGACTTTTGGATATGCTCAGGGGTGCAAGAGGCAAGTTCTGAAGAAGAGTCACTAGAATGATGTCAGAGATAAAGCAAAAATGTTAACTGCATCCATAATAGTAACTTTATGTTAAGACAGCTATAATCAAACCATGGAAACGAAAACAAACAAACTCACAGCACAGGAATTCAGAGACCTCTGGCAGTCCGTCTGGGGCGAGCCCCCTACAGAGGAGCAGGTAGACCTTGCCCTCAAAAACACCACCTTCACTGTATCAATCTACGAAAACGACCAGCCCATCGCCATGGCCAGGACCATCGGTGACAAGGGCCTCTGCTACTACATCAAGGACGTGATCGTCAGACCGGAGTACCAACAAAAAGGATTAGGCAAAAAGCTAATCACAGAAATAAAACAATACATCAACGAAAACGGCATCAAAGGCACCCGTGTCTTCGTAGAGCTGGCAGCCATGCCCGACAAAATGCCCTTCTACGAAAAGCAGGGCTTCGACACCAATGAAGCCCAAAGACTTAAGATGATGTATGAGATAACGTAAGGAAAAAGGCTATATAATCGACAAATTATTGGCAATATAAAATGCCTTTTGGACTAAACGGGATGTGTTTCTGTTCCCGAC
>Ga0129307_1000638_pt1 | contig 50437 bp, 39 predicted proteins | sample P1105metagenome_FD_94437 | JGI IMG/M metagenome (GOLD analysis project Ga0129307, IMG submission 94437) | Capybara group fecal microbial communities from Wisconsin, USA - P1105 metagenome | ecosystem: Host-associated > Mammals > Digestive system > Large intestine > Fecal | place: USA: Wisconsin... | reverse complement strand
CCCGAGATGAGGCCTCCTTTGAGGGCCGTGGTAGACGACCACGTGGATAGGCCGCAGGTGGGAGCGTGGCGACACGTTGAGCCGAGCGGCACTAATTGCCCGAACGCTTCCGCCCTGCGCCCCGAGGGGGGCGCGGTGCGCTGTGTTGTCCTTGTGCCGGCTTTCGCCCGTCCGTCGAGACCGTTGAGACACGAGTGGCGGCTATGGCGCGGGGGCGCACCTCTTCCCATTCCGAACAGAGAAGTTAAGCCCCGCCGCGACGATGATACTGCGGGAAACCGTGGAAAAGTAGTTCGCCGCCCACCCATAACGGCAACCCCGACAGCGTAAGCTGCCGGGGTTTGCTGTTTTTTGACCCCTCCTACCCTTTTTCCACTCTTTCCTTCCCCTTATCCCTTTTCTTTCCCAACTTTTTATTACTTTTACAGCCAAATTCGGATGCATGAAAAGAAAGCCGGCTTTTATTTTCATCTTATTGATTACCAGTATGATAGGCTTCTCACAAAGCCCGTCACAAGATAGCATCGCACCAAAGAAACCCATCACCATCCCAGCGAAATCCATCGATTCCACTTTCGTAACCTATAACGCCTACCCTTTCGACAGCATCTATCTGACTGCCTCGAAAGTCATCGACACCTCCATCTTCCACGCCTCCGACCATGAGATACTGGAACGCGAACACACCATCTACAGCACCCTAAGCAACACAGGACTCGCCCATAAATCAATGAGATTCAACTATCTGCATCAAGTGGGGTTCGACATGACCTTACCGGCCTTCTCCGCTTATATGCAGAATGAAAGCAACATAGTCTCCTACCAGTCCGTCCTACCCTACTCCGAGCTCCGTTATGTGATGACGGCTGGCGACAAGGAACAACACCTCAACGTCAAGTTTGGAAGGCAGTTCTCCCATAACCTATTCGTCTCCTTCGCCTTCAACACCGACTATTCACCCGGACTGTTCAAGAACAACAAGAGCATCAACAATTATTTCTGGGTCAATGCGCACTACCTGACCGACAACAAACGCTACGGCGCCATGGCCTATTGGTACCGCAACAAACTCGAGATGGGCGAAAACGGCGGCATCGTCAACGACGAGGACTATAGCTCCCACACGGAATCAGACAACTCGGTCATTAACGTCAACCTGAATTCCGCAACCAACTTCGTGATCTCCAGCGGCGCAGGTATCGAACAATTCTTCAACCTGCTGCCCCAGAAAAAACAGGTCAAAGCCACTACCCCACCCACCGTCGACAGCATCACAGCCGACACCTTATTATTAAGAGACAGCTTACCCATCGTCCCGCAAGCCCAAACCAAGACCCGTAAATTCACCTTGGGAAGGCTCTGCCATAGTTTCAGCTACCTCAACAACAAACTGTACTATAACGAAGCCTCACCCGGTGTGGCATTTTACCAACCCTTCGACACACTGTTCAACATAACGAAATCGACCGACAGCACAACGGTGAGAGTCATCAGGAATACACTGAAATGGAACAGCTTAGGCTATCAGAAATACAACGACGACATCCCCTTCTACCTGTATGCCGACGTCACCCATGGCTTTTATAAGGTGAAACACTTCGACTACCTCGAAGGCGAGACCTTGCTGGCCAAAAACTACAACCAACTCAGTGTGAATGGTGGCATCATCATCAACCTGTTCAAATCGACACGCATCACGGGACAGGGCGAACTCATCACCTTGGGTTACCAGATTGGCGATTTCGACCTCAAAGGCCAATGGAAACAGTTTTTGGGCACCTCTGCCAAAAACTACGGCCAAGCCACCTTCGACGTAGAGCTGAAACGACAGTCGGCCAATTGGTTTGAAGAACACTACGCCTCCAATCATTTCCGCTGGGACAACGACTTCAACGCGGCCACCTACCTGACCCTTAACTTGAAATACTGCTACAAACAGTATTGCATCGGTGTGAAGCAGACCAGCATCTCCAACCTGATTTATTTCGGCACCGACGCGCGTCCCACCCAGTTCGACGGCTTGTTTAGCATCAGAGAGGCTTATCTCAGCTTCTACCAAAGTCTTGGCCGCTTTGAACTCGAGGGCTTTGCCAGCCTACAGAAATCCAGCAACGAGGAGGTCGTACACTTACCCTTGCTCCTGGGTCAGTTGAAGTTCGGCTATTCGCAACCCATCTTCCACAAGGCGGCCACACTGCATCCCAGCCTCACCGTTCGTTATTTCACCAAATACTACGCCGACGCCTACATGCCCGCCACCCGCACCTTCTATCTCCAAAACGAGGTGCAGATCGGCAATTTCCCCTTCATCGACCTGGCTATCGCGCTCCAAGTGAAAAAAGCCAACATCTATGTCGCCTATAGCAACATGTTCCTGCTCACAGGCAACTACAACTCTTTTATCGCACCTCATTATCCCATGCGCGACAGCAGAATCTTCATCGGCGTCAACTGGCGTTTGTTCAATTAACGGGTTTTTCGTACTTTTGCAGTCAATTAAGCCTCAACGATGATCCAGTCAGAGCTCATACCCACCACCAACAACCTATCGCGAATCAGCGACACGATAGCCCAGATACAGCAAACCGTGACTGAGCCCGGGCTGGTGGACACCGTGGTGGAGCAAGTCACCAACGGCGGCAGTTCTTCCCGTCAGATTGGCCTGACTATCGCCATCATCGGACTGCTCATCTTCACGGCCCACCTCTTCAGCGAGATCTTCAGCCGCAAGCGTATCCCCGATGTGCTGTTTCTCATCATCATCGGCCTGCTCATCGGCCCCATGTTCCATTGGATCTCGCCCGAGAGCCTGGGCAATGCGGGCAGCCTCTTCTCAGGCATCACCTTGGTCACCATCCTGTTTGAGAGCGGCACACAACTGCGTTTCAGTGCGTTGAAAGACTCTTTCGGCGGTGCCTTGAAACTCACTGCTTTCAACTTCATCTTTTCAGCCGTAGCCGTTTGGCTCGTCTGCTGGCTCGGCCTCAAGCTCGACCCCGTCATCAGCATGATGCTGGGTTGCATTCTGGGTGGCACGGCCTCGGCAGTGGTCATCCCCATCGTCAGGCAGATGCGCATGTCGGAGAAACCCGCCATCATGCTCATCCTGGAGGCTGCCATCGGCAACGTGTTCAGCATCGTGTTGGCTCTAGCCCTATTACAGGCCATCAAGTCGCACCACGTGGAGTTTGGCGCCATCCTTGGCGACATCTTCTCATCCTTCATCCTGGCCAGCGTGATGGGTCTTTTCGGCGCCATCTTCTGGGCCTTGATCCTCGACCAAGTGCGCAACATCAAATACTCCATCCTGACCACACCGGCCTTTGTGTTCATCATCTACGGCCTCAACGAATGGATGGGCTTCAGTGGCGCCATTGCTGCCCTCGCCTTCGGCATAGGCATGGCCAACATCGACGCCATCTACAACACCTGGCTCAAGAAATTCATCAAAAAAGTGCCCGTCAACCTGAACGAGACCGAGCGCTCGCTCTTCTCAGAGCTGGTGCTGCTGCTCAAGACCTTCTTCTTCATCTATGTAGGCATCTCCATCCAGCTGAAGCAATGGCAGCCTTTCGTCATCGGACTAGGCATCAGCCTGATCCTGTTCATCATCCGCATCCCCGCCGTGCGTTTCGCCATCTCCAAGAAAGACGACATCCCTGAAAAAGAAGTGGTCTTCATGTCGGCCCTCAACCCCAAAGGACTTACGGCAGCCGTGTTGGCCACCCAAGCCATCATCTACATCCCCGACACCGAAATCGCCATGTTCGTCAGAAACATCGTGTTCTCCGTCATCCTTTCCAGCATCGTCATCAACTCCATCCTCATCCCGGTCATCGACAAGGAAAGAGGCCTCTATCGCCTCTATCTGAGGCTGTTGAGCTTCAACCAGAAGATGAAGGACGCGGTGACCAAGACCAAGATTGAAGGCAAAAGATGGCGCAATAGACACTCTAAGGCACGCGATTTCGTTGACGAGATGTTCAACTCCGAAGTCATCAACGAGGCTATCGAACACTCCGACAAGCCTGGTGCCGTCAACAACCATGTCGAGTCGAACAACTTTGACGTGGCAGACTAACCTCTTGTTTATATTGTGTATAAATTACACAATATAAACTACTAATAATCAATTATTTATTTGTTTCTTACAAATAAAAAATGTAAATTTTACACATTTTCTATTGCGGGTTTCAAATAAAGTCGTAATTTTGCGTCAAATTTACACAAGATGAAAAAAGGAACATACACTTACGACTATCCGCGTCCAGCTGTCACCACCGACTGTGTCGTGTTTGGCTTTGACGGACACGACTTGAAAATCTTGCTCATCCAACGAGGTATAGAGCCTTTCAAAGGTGCATGGGCATTCCCGGGTGGTTTCCTTAATATGGAGGAAACGGCAGAACAGGGCGCTTTGCGTGAGCTGAAAGAAGAGACGCATCTCGAGTTGACCTATCTGAAACAGGTGGGCGCCTTCTCCGATGTGAACCGCGATCCCCGCACCCGTGTCATCACCATCGCCTTCTATGCCTTGGCAAAGAAGTTGACGGTGCAAGGTGGCGACGATGCCGCCAAAGCCCAGTGGTTCTCATTGAACGATGTGCCAAGGCTGGCCTTCGACCACGACTACATCCTGCGCAAGACCATGCAGAAGCTCCGTCAAGACATCCACTTCGAGCCCATCGGTTTTGGCCTGTTGGAGGAGGAATTCAGCATGTCGGAGCTGCAGCGTCTCTATGAGGCTATCCTCGGGGTGCAGTTCGACCGCCGCAACTTCTACAAAAAGATGCTGCAAACCGGTATCCTTGATGAGGTGGAAGACGAGCGTGAAGAAAGCACCACCTACTATGGCAAGCACCGCGAGATGCGCAGCATGGACATCGGCGCCTTGTTTGGGAGCATGGCCTCGGAGTCTGCCCGCCCCTACCCTCGGCCTCAAAAAGCAGATGAAATAACGCATACGTCAAGAAAATGGGGCACACGATACAAATTCAACAAAAAACGCTACGACGAGTTCAAGGAAGACAATAATTTTAGACTAGAGTTTTAACCCTTTAAAAAAACAATAAATTATGGAAAACAACAACACTACCGAAAAGACGCAGGTCTATAACCTGATCATCCTCGACAAGAGCGGCTCAATGGGCAGCATCGCCAATGCAGCCATTGCCGGCTTCAACGAAACCGTGGGCGGCATCCGCTCGGCCCAAGAACGCTTCAAAGACACGCAAGAGCACTTCGTCTCGCTGATGATCTTCTGCAACTGCGAGAAAACCATGGTTTACGACATGGTGCCCGTCGACAAAGTCAAAGAGCTGACCTCAAGAGAATACCGTCCCTGCTGCGGGACGCCGCTTTATGACGCCATGGGCCTCAGCATCAACGCCCTCTACAATGCCATCAAAAACAAAGACAATGCCACCGCTGTGGTGACCGTCATTACCGACGGCTTGGAGAACGCCTCACGGGAATACAGCGGTCAGGCTATCAAGGCCCTCGTGGAGCGCATGAAGGACGAGGAGGGTTGGAACTTCGCCTACATCGGCACCAACCAAGACGTGGAGGCCACCTCTGCCTCGCTCAGCATCGACAACCACATGGCTTTTATTGATGACGATGAAGGCATGAGAGGTGCTTGGGAAAAGGAACGTAAAGCCAAGATGTCGATGTTCTCGCGCTTCTCGATGAGTTCGGAAACCATTGCTTCCATGTCGCCAATAGAACGCAAGGCCTACTGGAGCAAGATGCACCGTTCGAGCCGCAACTACCATGAGATTGGCGAGTTCCAAAATCGCGTCACGCCAAACCATATCAAGAGTCTCAAGGACGGTGAGATCTTCGTCTTCGGCAGCAACCTGGCTGGCGCCCATGCTGGTGGAGCGGCTCGTGTGGCCGTCGAAAAGTTCGGTGCCGTCATGGGGCAAGGCGTGGGACTGCAAGGCCAGAGCTATGCCATCCCGACGATGCAAGGCGGTGTGGACACCATCTTACCCTACGTGGAGGAGTTCATCCGTTTCGCCGACATGCATCCTGAACTGACCTTCTTGGTAACGCGTATCGGCTGCGGCATCGCGGGCTTCACCCCTGCCGAGATTGCGCCCCTGTTTGCCGGTGCCATCAACGTGCCGAATATCCATTTGCCGATGGACTTCTGGACGGAATTGGTATGACGACAGCCCAATGAAATAAATAGGATTAAGCAATATTAAGATTATGCGCAAGGCTGGAACTGGTGGGGACCGGTTCCAGCCTCTCATTAAAATGGAAAAAAATTCTATTAAAACCCATACCAGTTTCCAAAAAAGTCGTATCTTTGCAGCCCGTTTAGAACAACAAATTTAGTGTAAAAAGAAGAAAATTATGTACTTAACTGCAGAAAAGAAATCAGAGATTTTCAGCCAATACGGCAAGAACGCTGCCGATACTGGTTCAGCAGAAGGCCAAATCGCTTTGTTCACCTACAGAATTAAGCATTTGACAGAGCAAACGAAAGTCCATCACAAGGATGTGGCGGCCAAACGTGCGTTGGTTGGCTTGGTAGGTAAGAGAAGAAAACTTCTCGATTATTTGAAGAGAACCGACATCGAAAGATACCGTAACATCATTAAGGAATTGGGCATCAGAAAGTAATCCTTTCGCCCGCCTTAAGCGGAACGCAAGAAAAAGGCAATACTCATTGCCTTTTTTTTGCTATTTATTACACCCCATTTCCATACGCAATTGAAGCTAAGAGAAAACAGTAAAAAATTCTAATCATTATGGGTCCTACTGGATTTACAAAAACTATCAAAATGCCTAATGGCCAGGAGATTACGCTCAACACCGGCCGTTACGCCAAGCAAGCCGACGGCTCTGTGATGCTGCGTTGCGGCGACACCGTGCTGCTGGCCACCGTATGCTCTGCCACCGAAGTGGCTCCCGAAACCGATTTCTTCCCCCTGTCTGTCGACTATAGGGAAAAATACTACTCCACGGGCAAGATCCCGGGCGGTTTCTTCAAACGCGAGGCCAAGCCCTCCGATTACGAGGTGCTGATCTCACGCCTCATCGACCGCGCTCTGCGCCCGCTGTTTCCCGATGACTATCATGCCGAGACCATCGTCCAGGTCAACCTCCTGTCGAACGACAAGGACCAGACCCCCGATGCTCTCGCTGCCTTGGCCGCCTCAGCCGCCATCTGCGTGTCCGACATCCCCTTCCATGGCCCGATCTCGGAAGTGCGCGTAGCCCTCATCGGCGATGAATACGTCATCAACCCGACCTTCGCCCAGATGGAAGACGCCCGCCTCGAACTGATGGTGGCCGCCTCGATGAAAGACATCTGCATGGTGGAAGGCGAATGCAAAGAAGTGTCAGAACAAGAGATGCTCGGTGCCCTCAAGGCTGCCCACGAGGCCATCAAGATCCAATGCCAGGCTCAGATCGAGCTCATGGAAGAGGTCAACAAGACCAAACGTGAGTACTGCCACGAGGTGAACGACGAGAACCTCCGTGCCGAGATCGAAGCCAACTGCTACCAGCCTTGCTATGACTTCGCCCTCACCGGCTGCGCCGACAAGCACCTCCGCGAAGAGACCTTCAGCGGCATCCTTGACAAATATCTTGAAAAATATACCGAAGAAGAGCTCGAGACCGTCGCTCCGCTCGCCAAGCGTTACTTCCACGACGTGGAACGCTCGGCCGTGCGTAACGCCGTCCTCAACGAGCGCATCCGCCTCGACGGCCGTAAGACCAACGAGGTGCGTCCCATCTGGACCGAAGTCGACGTGCTGCCCAAGGCCCACGGATCGGCCGTGTTCACCCGCGGTGAGACACAGGCCCTCGTGACCGTCACCCTCGGCACCAAGCTCGACGAGCAGACCCTCGACGGCGCCGTGGTGGAAGGCACCAAGAACTTCACGCTGCACTACAACTTCCCCGGCTTTGCCACTGGCGAGGCCAAGGCACAGCGCAGCACCAGCCGCCGCGAGATCGGTCACGGCAACCTCGCCGAGCGCGCCCTCAAGACGATGGTGCCTCACGATGAGACCATGCCTTACACCATCCGTATCGTGAGCGACATCCTCGAATCCAACGGCTCCTCCTCGATGGCCTCCGTGTGCGGTGGCTGCCTCGCCCTGATGGACGCTGGCGTGCCGATGCGCAAGCCCGTCGCTGGCGTGGCCATGGGTATGATCAGCGATAGCGAGACCGGCAAGTACGCCATCCTCACCGACATCCTCGGCGACGAGGACCACCTCGGCGACATGGACTTCAAGGTCACCGGTACCCGCGACGGTATCACCGCCTGCCAGATGGACATCAAGGTCGACGGCCTCTCCTACGAGGTGCTGACCGAAGCTTTGGAGCAAGCCCGTCAGGGCCGCCTCCACATCCTCGACGAGATGGCCAAGACCATCACCGAGCCGCGTGCCGACTACAAGGAGTTCGTGCCTCGCATCGAGACCCTGTATATCCCGAAGGACATGATCGGTGCCGTCATCGGCCCTGGTGGCAAGGTCATCCAAGAGATGCAGAAGCAGACCAACACCGTCATCGTCATCACCGAGGACGAGCAGAAGGGTATCGTGGAGATCGCTTCGCAGAACAAGGAAGACATCGAAGCCTGCAAGGCCAAGATCAAAGCCATCGTCGCTGTGCCTGAGGTCGGCGAGGTCTACCACGGCAAGATTGTCTCCATCATGGCCTTCGGCGCCTTCGTGGAGATCATCCCCAACAAGGACGGTCTGCTGCACATCTCCGAGATTGACTGGAAGCGTTACGAGACCATGGAAGAGACAGGCTTGAAGGAAGGCGACGAGATCGATGTGAAGCTCATCGAGATCGACGAAAAGACCGGCAAGCTGCGTCTGTCGCACCGCGCCCTGCTCCCCAAGCCGGAAGGCTATGAGGAGAAGAAGCCCAGCGGCCCGCGTCCTGGTGGTCCGCGTCCTGGCGGTCACGGCAACGGTCGTCCCGGTGGTGGCCATGGCAATGGCAACCACAATGGTGGCGGTCACAGCAACGGCGGTCCCCGCAGAAAGTAAAAAAATCGTTGTTGGCGGGTGAAAATCCGCCAACAACAAACCATATCAAAGAACTAAACAAACTTAAATGAGGCAGTTAAAGATTACGAAGCAGGTGACGAACCGTGAGACCGCGTCTCTCGACAAGTACCTGCAAGAGATTGGTAAGGTTGAGCTGATTTCGGCTGAAGAAGAGGTTGAATTGGCCCAGCGTATCAAACAAGGCGACAAGATCGCATTGGAAAAACTCACCAAGGCCAACTTGCGTTTTGTAGTCTCCGTAGCAAAACAGTATCAGAACCAAGGCCTCAGTCTTCCCGACTTAATCAACGAAGGCAACTTGGGACTGATTAAAGCCGCACAACGTTTCGACGAAACCAGAGGTTTCAAGTTCATCTCCTACGCCGTGTGGTGGATTCGTCAATCCATCCTACAGGCTTTGGCCGAGCAATCGCGTATTGTCCGTCTCCCCTTGAACAAGATCGGTTCCATCAACAAAATCAACAAAACTTATGCTAAGTTAGAGCAAGAGTTTGAGCGTGAACCCAATGCAGAGGAGATTGCCGAGGTGCTGGAAATCACGGAAGCCGAGGTGAAAGAGTCGATGAAGAACGCCGGACGTCACATCTCGATGGACGCACCGCTCGTGCAGGATGAAGACAACACCATGTACGACGTGCTGAAGAGCGAGGAGGCCCCGACGCCTGAGACCGAGCTTCTGTATGAGTCGTTGCGCAAAGAAATTGACCGAGCCATCTCCACCCTGACGCAAAGGGAGCAGGATGTCGTCCGCCTGTATTTCGGGCTGAACGGCAGCCACCCGATGACCCTCGAGGAGATCGGTGAGAAATTCGATCTGACGCGCGAGCGCGTACGCCAGATCAAGGAGAAGGCCATACGCCGGTTGAAACACACCAGCCGCAGCAAGATCCTGAAGAGTTATCTCGGTTAAGGACCAAAAAAGCCCCTCAAATTTGAGGGGCTTTTTTGTTACATTTTTGTCAGTAAGTCAAGCCAAAATGCCAAAGTGGAATGACTATGCCGTGACCAAATTCAATGTCATCCTTTACGACAACACCATTCGGAATGTCTTGGATTTGCTTCTTTCCTTTCTTTCGTCCACCAACTTCAAAAGTGTAATCACCAACGACAAAGTCCGACTCCCTCGAAGCAAGCACCTTGTGCTTCACACGCATTTGATTGTAGAAAAACGTCTCACGCAGGTTGCCCATTTCGGGTTTACCATTGGCTAATATTGTCATCAAACTCGGATTGTCCACATACACCTTTTCCACTTTTCCCAAACCACGCAAACCACCAGTATCATCGCGCAGCAGGCCTATCATTCCAGCCTTTTCGAGATAAGTCAAATAGTCAGGCACATTGTTTTTGCTGACATGCAATTCTGATGCGAGGTTGTCGGCATTAGGCTTGTAGGGAGCCAATTCCGCTATCACTGCTAGCATTTGTTTCAGCTTTCGCGCCGTGGAGACCAACATGTCGGCGTATTGGGGAATGTCAGAGTCAATCGTCTGCGAAATGATTTGCTCCATCCTGATGGAGAAGCCGTTTTCCTTGGCAAAAGGATAATAGCCAGAGGCCAGATAGTCACGAAACAACGGCAAAGGATGCGGGACTGGAAGCTCAACCTTGTGCGCCAAAATCTCTGCCAATGTATGCTTTTCCGTCTTCATGTCATGGAACAATTCTAGATACTCTCGAAACGACAATCCCTGCATGGAATACATCAAGGCGCGGCGGCTCAAATCGGCCTCGCCCTTTGTGATGTCGAGCACAGAAGAGCCCGTGAACACAACATGCAAATCAGGATGCACATCGTAAATCTGTTTCAGCTCTCGCGACCAATTGTGGTACTTGTGCGCCTCGTCAATGTAAATATGCGTACCACCCTCTTTCACAAAGTCGTCTGCTAAATCCACCAAACTATGATTAGCAAAATAGATGTGGTCAGCCGAAACATACAGCCATAAGCCATCCTTCCGATACAACTTGATGCGTTGCAACAGCATAGTCGATTTGCCCACGCCTCGGGGGCCAACAATACCCACCAATCGGCTGTCCCAATCAATAAGGTCAGCCATATAACGCACAAAAACTGTAGGCGTTTGGCGCAGCATCTCTTCCATATAGGCGATTAAGGTGTTATCTATCATATCTCCTCCTATTTTGCGGCAAAAATAACAAAAATCCCTTATATAGGGAGATTTTTGAAGAAAAAAGCACTATTATAGGGAGAATTTTACAAAATTTATCACTTAATAAGGGATTTCAATTGCTTGTTATCACCATTCCATCACCCTAATATGGAACGTCTTCGAGCCTCGTTCTATATCAATGGAAAAACTGATGTCGTCCTTGTCTGATTCGCCTTTGGGGGCTTCCATTCCGTTGCCCCAGATGGCGCTATAGCTGTATTTGCCTGGCTCAAAGCAATCGAAATGCTCGTCAAGTTCCTTATAGAATGCTTCGTCGGGCATTCTTTCGAACTCCAACATGAAATAATCACACCATGTACTTCTACGTTCAACCACTGTGTACTTGGGGAAACTAACGCCAGTAATGTTTTCAATCACATCAGATTTAACAAAATGACGGCGAGAATAATACGAATAGTCTGCCTGAACTAGAAGTGCTAACACCACAACTATTATCAGCATCATCGGCGACAGCACAAACAGCACGATGCGCAGCCATTTTGGCAAGAGCTTCCAGTGACCATCAAGGATGAGCAGGAGCGGCGAAAGGGTGAGCCAGGAAAGTGACAAAGCTATTACTTTAAGAAACGTTCTCATTGTCTTATTGGTTTTTCGTTTGCTTCAATCCATCCCACTTGTTGTAACTCTCCACTAATTACTAGTTAAACCTACATTCTTGCCTTTTTTTTGAATTAGTTTTGATTCGCAATATTAATATGGTTCGAAATAATCCCACTCGTTATCTTCATCATCATCAAGAAACCCCTTGGCTTCCACCTTGATTTCTACTGGGAAAGTTTCTCTGGCAAGATCGATTAAGCGTTCCCAGCTTCGACTTCGGTATTCTCTGAAACGGTCGCCAAGTTGTTGCAAGGCAATCTTTTGGTCGGACTCCTCCGATAAAAACGATGGTATGTTTTGTTGAAGATATTTGTTCCATGCAATGAATTTAACCACAGTGTTTGTGTTTCCTGTTTGTATTAACAGTTGAATACGTCCTTTCAAATCTGACAGGAAATACAATGTCGGTTTGTAGTTGAGCAACAACTTTAAGTATTTATCAGGGTTGTTATAAAAATCAGCACAGTCAAATGCGGTACGACTATAGCGATAATAGTTGTCCACTGCATATATCCATGGTTTATAATTGCGATTCAAAAGGCGTTTGACACGCCCGAACAAGAGGCTTTCAGCTTCGTCGTCATTAAGACGCATGTGTGTGTTTGCCAATACTTGGTAGTACTGTATTTGAGACAATCTGCTTTTGTCGATGTTAAAGCCCTCCTCTTTGGCAAGGCGCATACAAAGAAATTGGTAATCGGCCTTCCCCAACTCTTCTTGATGCATCAAAACATAATCCAGAGGAAATCTGTGCATAATGACCCTAGCACATTCAGGTTCACCATAAGACAGCCATGCTTTCTCGACATCGGGCATAATGGCATCATCCCACCAATTATTCAGTAATATGTCTAACCAGTCCATCCTGTGTAATGATTTTGCAGATAAGACAGCCTTTATAATTTGGATTTGACATGGCAGAGATTGCCCCCAGAAACGCATTTCGAGAAAGGCAGAAGCATCACTTCTTTCCTGGTTGTTGCTCGACTGAAGTTTGTCCATCAGTTGTTTTATTGGATATTGCTCCTCTTCTGGTGTTACAATGATGGTTTTTTCATCTTGTTTCACTGGAATAATCCTGCCAAATGATATAGTGGTAGTCCTTTCAATGTAGTTTTTTTCAACAAACTCAGGCTCACTTTTTAGCAGCTTGTTCAGGATACTAATGGCACGTTTCGGGTTTTCCTCAAACAAGCTATAGAACTGGGCATTCAAACTATCTGTGCCAAATTCTTGATGCACTAACGCATCGGGTAGGTATCTTAGGATGCAGAGCTCATCCATAATGATGAAATCCTGTTCGTTAAGTTCAATCTCATCAAGCCTTTTATTTAGTGCTTTAGCTATTTCCAATTCTTTTATTCTTGGATCATCATCATTTATGAGTGAAAGCTCATCTCTAAGCGTTTTGGCAATGTCATTAAATTGTATAGTGTCGTTTGGCATAATCATTACAAATTAAAATCCTTAATAGCTATAGTGTAACACAGTGGTTTCATTTATTGTAGTATCCATCAGTTGCTCCTGCCTGACCTCCACACTTTTATAAGGTCTGCCGTCACGGAAATAGTAAGTCGTGGAATCGGAGCAACACGCCCCATCGCTTGTAAGCAACAAGAGGGTTTCATTGGTTGGGTCAAATTTGCAATATGTCCGGCAAGTTTCCGTGGATAATCTGTAAAAAGGCTCATTGTGGATTTGTACAAAGCCTTTAGGGAAATCCGAATAGAAAGTAAAATCCTCACAGTCAAGCCAATCATCCTTATCTAACTCTCTGTATGGTCTGGGAGAGCCACAAATGACAAGATCTTTTTTCCCATCAAAATTGTAATCTGCAAAACCCACAATGGCCCTCCAATCCAAATAGGGATGCATTGATTCTTTGTAATACTGATTCAGGACTATCGTGTCTGGGCTTTCCATCAATCGCGTTTCGTCAAACCAAACGTCCACATTGATTTCATGGGTTAGCATTTTCGTCGTGTCGGTATTTGAGAAATAAAAATAGCCCGTCCCGGAAAAAAGTTGCGTTTTGTCACATAGCCAATGGATCTTGACATTGTAGCCGTTGATAGGCTGGTCATAGACGAACCATTTTTCATAGAGGCCATTTCCTTTTTGTCGGCTTGTGTCATCTTCATAAAGTGGAACGCCGGAAGAATCGACAATTCCATCTTGTGGAATCATGTTTATTTCGGTTGTGTTTTCAGTTTCTGTTGGCGTCTGTTTCTTTCCTTCACATGACCACAGGAAGAATGACACAATAACTAATGCCATGATTTTGGCACTAATGCCAAAAACCATAAACACAACAGGACTTTTTCGCATGGGAGCTGATTGTTTTGTACACATAATTCTAATATCCTAAAAAGCTATAATCTCCATCAAACCCATCCGGCATATCGCCATATTGGCCATCTGTCATGGCATCCCATGATTCTCTCCGATAATCATAATCGTTATCATAACTATTATGATCGTATAAATCATCATTATTCCATGAACCGTCTTCAAATCTTTCCAGTTTTTCAGAATTTATTTCAACTAAATCATCCGATAGATTCAATTCTGACACCACACCTTCGTCGAAAGCAATGTTGTCAATATTCTCAATCATCCATTTGATATATGACGGATTTTCTTCAACAATTTGTCCAATTGTTTTGCCACGGTGTTTACCGAAGTTCATTCTGCTGTAGCGGCTAAATATTTGGTTTTTCATCGGTTTGATTTAATTACGGTGCAAAGATAATGAGCACTTGTGCAAAAGAGCTGCACAAACATTATAAATTGTTTTTATTATGTCCATACCGAAGAATACTTCGATCCAAAGGTTTTATATCTACTATTGTTGTTTAAGACTATCAAATTACATCTTGTTCTTGTTATTGCCGTATATACCAAAGAATCAAGATTATCTGCACTGGAAGGATCTTCCTCGCCGTCGAAATTAATTTTAAAAACATAGTCTTCTGGAATATAGATAACGACATTTTGAGATTCCCATCCCTTGAATGAATATATAGTACACATTTTCAATCGTCCATCACCCATCCAGAAAGACTTTTTGTGGCGTCTTCTGTCATTATAATCCAAGCCAAAAACATGATTCACATGAATGCCTTTGCTTTCAAAGAAACCAACCACATCAAGTCCCAATTTATGATTTGGGAATAATACCACTGTGTCAGAAGCATGAAATTCTTTATCTTTTAATAATTCATATATCGAATATACTTCTGTCTCCAATTGACTCTCATCAATGTTTTTCCATATTATATGTTCATATTTAATTAGCCTAAAGTTGTCCTCAGCTTTTTTAAGCTTTAATTCAGATTTTAAGCTAAATCTTTCTGCAAATTCTATTGCCATATCAGCAACAATTGGGGGTAATCTAAAGGAAATCGTCAAATCAATATAATCACCAAATTTTTCCAAACCCCTTCTGTTTTGTCTTTTATCTAACCATAACAAATCTCTTTCATAAACATTCTGGTTTTTGTCACAAACCACAACCAATTCATCTCTTTGAGCAATAAAATATGAGTTCAATAAATCATACCATTCATATTCAAAATCTTGTCCTTCGTCAATCAAAATTGCATCGTATTTTTGATACTTTTTGTGTTTGTTACAATCAATAGCATTTATTACAGCACTTGGAACAGTAACTTTAAAGAATCTATTTTCATCATCATCTGATGGCCACTTCATCTCAAATTCATTTAGTATATCTTTGCAGAATCCATGAAAATGGTCAAATTTAATTTTGTTCCAATAGAATCCAAAAGGAGCTCTTGCTATCATATCTCTGATAAAATGCCATAAGGTTATATTAAATGTAATAATCAGTACATTATAACCTTGAGATGCGAGTTTGGCAGCTCTATATGCAAGTGCTTGAGTTTTGCCACTACCAGCTGTTCCTCTGACTCTATAATGACCACTTTGAGGTTCTGCTATCCTATTTTGGTTCCCTTTTAGTTTAAGTATTGTGCCTTGTTCGATACTATGGTATGGCGGTTTAAGCCAAAATAAGATTTCCTCATTCCATTCTTTCTTCCAATAATAGCTGCTCTGTAACCTAACATCAGGAACAATTTCTGTTATATGCTTATCACTTAATGAATCACGTCCAAACATTGGAGAATAGTTCGGCTTTCCTTGTGGGAAAAACAAAGATGTACATTCCTTCGTTGTTGAATTATGAAAATATACACCTGTTTTAATCAATCCAAAAAATCTTTTATTCCCATCAATGGCTTCACCAATTAAAGGAATCAATTGGCCAATCAAAACTTCTTTGTAATGCTCAACTTGTTTAATTGGGGATAATATATCAATTGATTCTACTTGATTTTTAACTCGAACATTGCCCCAATTATCTATTTCATATGAATTCAGATGCCAATCCTTGACTTCATATATGACGATGCCAATTTGAGGATTGAAAATAACGACATCTGGTCTTGTTCCATTTAAGTATGGTTGTGCAAAAATAATCCACCCTTTGTAGTCTTTCAAATTATCTCCCTCTTTCCATGCATTGTCTTTAGGAAGATTGTCATCCAAATATTTAAGCAAAGCACGCTCTCCTTCGGTTAATGGATTGTGCATTGCATTTAATTGATCCCAATTTGGATATATACGATTAGACATTATGTGTATAATTATTGTTCGACCAAATAGTATTATACTAAATATTGGCAATTATTAGACATGTCTAATACTTGCGATTTCCTTTGTAACCCTATCCCATTCAATTATAACTTCATCTCCTTTCTCTAACGATTTTACCTTATACCATAATTTCATATTTTTTCCACTATCTATCACAAACACATCACCATTTTCAGGCTTAATGTATAATTGGCCTGGGAGTTTACTAGACACAACGCCTTTTTCTTCTTGCTTTGACATGAATTGACTTATTCTCTCTACATAATCCACTAATAATCCGGTAAACTTTAGATAGTAATTGTATTTGTGAGGTAAAATGCTATCCGTAATGGATTTTTGATATGGATTTTGTCCCCCTCCTCGGTGGTTAAGGTTGCGACATTGATAAAGACTATTTAATTCACCATACTTGCCTTCAAAGACAATTTTAGTTGTTTTTTCGTTGAAATAAACAAAATACAATACAGCCCTAATTCTCTCATTAAAATACACTTTATCGCTATTCAAATCCAAGCTTTTCCTGTTTTGATAGTCTGATTGAATAATCAATTGCCCAATTGTTTCTATTACATTACCATGAATATCTTTATATGGCATACCGTCTTTATCCTTAAAACCATTTTCGTCATTCTTTTTGCTTTTGTATAAATCGATAAATTTTTGTCTTTGACAAAACCAATTAGTAATGCTTTCTATTTGTTGAAATACCGCAAGACAAAAATCTCCAAAATTGTTTTGTCTTCTGTATCTTTCCATCCGACAGAAGTCATCAACTAATTGGCTAGTTAGTTCAGTAATAGGGAAATGCTCATAAAACCGAGTTGCTTGTTCTCGAATTACCTTTCCTATACAATACTCATAAATTTCATCCAACTTTGTGTTGCCAATTGTTTCTTCAGGACAATAATGCTTAAAAAACTCTTTAAGCAGCCATTCATTTCCTGGTTGCTTTGAGAGTTGAGCAATTTTATCTATTGTTTTTATTATGGCTTCCCTGTTGTCCATAGCTTATTCTGAGGTGTTTGTTTCAATGAGAGTGGCAAGATTATTCAGTTCTGATAAGATGCCGCTATCATCTATGGTTGTGATTAATTGGGTTTGGGCTTCCTGTGAACTTGTACCAAACTTTTCACAGTAGAGTTTCTCAAATCTATTGGCAAGGGATTTATATGTAGAGTCGGTTTCACCCTTTACCATTTTGAGATACATTAGTTTTCCTGAAATAATGTTTTCTATATGATGTTCGCCCTTATATCTAAGGTTGCGAGTATTGGTCTCGGCATAGTGTTTGGCAAAAACGGCTTGCGCCTCGTCATATCCTTTCACCTCCCAATTGTGAATCAAGGGACGCAATTGCTTGAGATACTTACGAGAAACATTTGTTTTGGAGTTCACGGTCAAGCCGGTCACTTCTTGCCTCATTCCCCGATGACAGAGTCGCGTCTTATCCGAATTAATTTTGAGACCTTCTTCGTTCTCGATAATGTTGCGCAAAGAAGTGCAAAACTTACCATCCTCGGCAAAGACATTCTTCATGCCACTGAAAGTAATATCATCAGCATAACGAGTATATTTTAAACCGTATGCTTTAGCAAGACGAGTAAGTTTGAAATCCAACTTCTCACAAATAATATTGGTAATGGTTGGCGAAGTTGGCGCTCCTTGAGGAAGCACCTTGTTATCTCCTTTTTGATAGCAGCATAAGTCGCTAATCAAACTCGCCACCTTTTCATCCAAACAGAATGGCTTTACCAACAACCGCTTGAATACACGACCTGAAGCAATAGAAGGAAAGAAATCCTTTAGATCAATGTTGTAAACATAGTTTTGGCCAAGATGGACTTGGGCGTTTGTGACAACTGACTTGCCTTTCACGAAGCCCATCGCAGCAGTATTGGGATTATACACCTCTTGCAGTACAAAATTCAACGCTTGCTGGATGTTCTTTAGTTCACTGCATGGTGCATCAATGGTGCGAAATTCTCCCTTTTTCTTCTTGGGTATTTTGAAGGTAACATAACGGCCTTTGCGAGCCATTAGCTTCAAACGGCCAACAGTGGTTTTTACTGCATCCATGCCATGCAATGCCTGCAATGCCATATTCAGGACAACACATAAATCATCTATTCCATTCATTGAATGCCACCACTCAACAATCTTTGCCAATTGTTGTTTGAGCTCTTCACCAGTCAATGGGCTGCCTCCATATTTTGGCAATTCATCAATTTTGGAAAGGGCATTGGCTTGGGTCGAAATGATTTCCACATCTGGCACTTTTGCGGAATCAATATCTTCCAATTCTGTAACAGCCGCAGCCACTCTAGCCAAATCATCCTCAATAGGTTCAATAGCAAAGAGAACATCCTCGGTTTTTTCTGTTCCAGATGAAATTGGTTCAGAAACCTCAGTTTTCTTTGAAGCACTGGTTTGTCCAAGCTTTTTCTTGAGGTTCTGTTTCTTTGTTTTGTTCTTTTTCTTTGCCATACCAATTATTTCAACTTATTCACTTTTCCACGATTGTCACCACTTGCACCATTTCATTACTTCAGAAACAACAATAAACTCAACAAATACTACATCATAACATAAATATAACATCATATAAGTATAAATAATAAACATACAACATCATATAAACAACAACACAACAATATAGTACAGTCAAGCACTAACATTGCGAATCACGTGCCAAGCACATGAGCCTGCCGATGCAGCAGGCGTTGCTGGATGGCCAACCACCCAGCGAGTCTAATTCAGGGCGCTTATGGTGACAATCGTTTCAAAGAACCTTTGGCTTTAGCTTTTATTTACGAGAGTGCTACGCCTTTCTCTCTATTGCATATCATACTTGTGAATCAGTTTGTTGGGCACAAGTTTGCTTTAATTAGGCATCTGACATAGGATTTCTTCCAGTTAGAACATAGAATAAAGCATTTCTTTCCGCTAAATATCTGAAAATCATATGCAAGTAAGACTCAACAAGATAAATTGACGTGGAAAATGTTTGATTCTGCATGTCCTTATTGATACTTTGCACAAGTAATCTACAAGTCTGTTTCATCCTCCTATGGACAATTTCATTGTCTCCATAGATAGAACCAGATAATTTATCTGATATTTCACCAAGCCGTTTTATAACATCTACCATCCTTTCAAAATACTTATTATGCGATGCATCATTAATAACTTTCTCTACCGCGTCAAAATAGCCGTTAATTGGTATTTCGCTGTTAAAAATAGAGTTGTATAGTTTGATTATGCCATCAAAAAGGGCATTCCAATCTAAGGGCTTCGCATAAACAATCCAGATAGCGTGTTTCAGACTCGCATCAATAAAATTAAGCACAGGTTTGTCCATCATGCTGATCGAAGCATTCATATATGAAGCCGCTCCAACATGAAGTTTGGTTTTAACCACAATTTTCACATTCCTTTCTGGAATCTCCAGTGTTTGTTCATGAAGCGGAGATTTTCCCCCTCTTTCATCGTGTTCTTGGATGTAATTACCATAAGCACGATTTTCTTCTTTGATAAGACCTCTCTTGGGGTCATATGACAAATACAATGACATATCTTTGAGTTTTTTGTTTTCGTTTGCAAAAGTACAACTCTGCCGCGCAACCTATTTTCGCGAATTTTCTTTTTTCAGTTCCAACTCCCTCACCGTGCGCTCCACCACCTGTTCAAGCTGGTAGGAGGACACGCCAAGCGGCTTGTTGATGTCGCGCAACGACCATTCCACAACGGTCTTGTCGGTCGATTTGCAGATGATCAGGCCAACGGTGGGGTTGTCGCCCTCGCAACGCAACAACTCGTCAACGGCGGTAACGTAGAAATTCAGCTTGCCGGCAAACTCGGGGATGTACTTCACCACCTTCAGCTCAATGACAACATAGCGGTGCTGCGGGATGTGATAGAACAACAAATCGGGGAAGAAGGTCTGTCCGCCAGGCATCTGCAACTCCATCTGTCGCCCCACATACGAAAAGCCCTTGCCCAACTCCATCAAGAAGCGGGTGACATTCGAAACAAGCGCATCCTCTAGGTCTTTCTCCTCATACTCCTCGCTCATCGAGAGGAAACCGAAATGATAGGGATCCTTTAGTATCTCCTTGGCCAACTGGCTCTGCGGGGCCGGAAGCGTGTGCTCAAAGTTGGTCACGGCTGCACCTTGAGATTGATACAAATGTTTGTCAATATTGGCATTAAGCTTGGGGCGCGACCACCCTCCGTCCACTACCTGCTGAACATAGAAAAGAGCTTCATCTAATGTCTCACATCTTGAAATAATATCGATATGCTGTCCCCATGGCACTCGTCCAAAAAGCTCAGGCATCTCTAATTGGTCAACGAGTCGTTGGCCTTTTTCGTCAACGAGTCGTTGACGAATTGTGACATCTAATTCGTCACCAGCTTGGTGACCAATTTGGCCAACGGGTCGTTGGCTTTTTGTAACTCTCTCATAATAAAACGAGTACCACTGCTTCATGTATTTCACATTGGAATAGGAGAAGCCCGTTTCATCGGGAAACGCTTGGCGCATATCGAGGGCAAACTGCTTCACCACACCTGCTCCCCAGCGTTCTTCAGCGCGAAGTGCCACCAAATCACGCCCTACACTCCAATAAAACTCAAGCATGGCAGTGTTCACACGAACCGCCGCCTTGACTTGGCTTTGGCGGAAACGCTGCTTGATGTCGGCCATCCATTGCACATAGCCTTCATCGGCGGTCATCATGTCACGGGATACGAATGTCGGTTTGTCAGTCATCTTTCTACAGAGTTAGTGAAACGCAAAGATAGAAATAAAATCCATTACAAAGCTTGATACGCTTGGAATTGTGCCGCCACGCGGTCGCGCACCTTCTGCTGGATGTCGGCGGGCGAGAGAACCAACAGGTCTTTGCCGAAAGAGGATAATTCGCGGATAAGCTCATAGTTCTCTATGCAGTCAATGGAGAAGAACGCGCCTCCATCGAGCTTTGGATATTGTTGGCGCAATTCCATTTCTCTTTCTCCTTTGTAATGCCGCTGAGACTCATGTAAGGGTTTGGTGGCCACATAATCCTTGGAAAAATCACTGACCCAAAACATGATGGTCTGCAACGGATTGCCATCGATGAGTGTCACCCCGATGATGTCCTCAAAGCGCTCGTTGAGGTCGCCATCGTATTCCTTATAACTACGAGAAGGCAAAGGGACAAACTTATCGATACGGTCAAGCGCAAACGACAGTAGTTTGCCGTCATTGTCGGCGGAAACGATAAGATACCAACGGCGGTTGTATTCTTTTAGCAGGTAAGGATGCACAACGGTTTTGCGGTCCTCATCGGGCGTGTCAAACCGATGGTAATGCAATTCCACAACCTGTTTCTGCGCGATACAAGTGAAAAGTTCGCCAAGCAAATTGGAATTCTCTAATGGATTCTTTGTGAATGACACTATCTGACGGTCGGTTTTCACTTTGAGACTTTCCCTCAACCTTTCCAAGCCCTCAAGAGTAGGCAGTCCGTCAAATTGTCCGAGTAGCGTGAAAGCCTCTCCAAGCAGATGTTTCTCGTCATCGGTAAGTTTTTGCGTAAATATGGAGAAAGACGGATCAGCATACCGATGACAGCTTTTCTTGATGGTTTTGAGGGTTCGCTGGCTGACATCGTCAACCTGGTAATGCTCTATCTCCGCCAGAAACGGTCCTTCGTTTTCTATATAATTAAGGTCAAGCTCGATGGTTCGACGACTGACAGGCTCTTGGCCCATTTCGACCAATTCCTCATTGACAAGTCTTACCAAATCCTCAGTAGAATAATGATGATAGCGATTAGCTAACAACTTGTCTAAGATGTAGTAGCGTGTTACGGCGTTTTTGTTTGCAGGCATACTATTCTGTGTTTTCTGCCGCAAAAATAATAATAATCTGCGAAATCTATTTTCGCAAAGTTAGTTTTTATGCAATCCGCATTACCCCTCCCATATTGAAACCTCAGTATGTGCAAAAATTGCACGTACTGCAAGGAGCATGGAAAACATATTACACCAATTCAACATCTTTTTTTGTTATCGTTCAAAAATATTCTCTACCTTTGCCGAACAACTAACAACTATCAACTGAACAACTATGAACTTGATAGCCCCTTCCCTACTCTCCGCCAACTTCCTCAACCTGGAAGCCGACATCGAGATGGTCAACCGCAGCGAGGCCGACTGGTTCCACTGCGACGTGATGGACGGCCGCTTCGCGCCTAACATCTCCTTTGGCATCCCCGTGGTGCAAGCCATCAAGAAGAAAGCCCAGAAGCCTCTCGACGTCCACCTGATGATCGTGGAGCCGGAGAAGTACTTCGAGGCCTTCGCCAAGGCGGGCGCCGACATCATCACCTTCCACTATGAGGCCTGCACCCATATCCACCGCGCCGTGCAACAGATCAAAGCTCTCGGCATCCACGCCGGCGTAGTGCTTAACCCGCACACGCCAGTCAGCGTGCTGGAGGACATCCTCTGCGATCTGGACGTGGTGCTCCTCATGTCGGTCAACCCAGGCTTCGGCGGACAACAATTCATCGAGCGCACATACGAAAAAATCAAGAAGTTGCGTTTGATGATCAACGAACAACACGCTACCGCACTCATCGAAGTGGATGGCGGCGTCAACACGCATAACGCCAAGGCGCTGTTTGAGGCGGGTGCCGACGTGCTCGTCGCGGGCAACGCAGTATTCAAATCTGATAATCCAATCGAAACAATAAAACAACTAAAACGCTAACATTATGAGTAATGACATTCTGAAACTCAAGCCGCAAGGCATTTGGAAAGAGTTCAACGGCATCCTCGGTGTGCCGCGTCCGTCGAAGAAGGAAGCCAAAATGGTGGCTTACCTCGAGAAATGGGCCAAAGACCATAAAGTGAAATATGTCAAGGAAGACTGTGGCAACATCATCATGACTGTGCCCGCCACCAAGGGCATGGAAGACCGCCAGACCGTCATCCTGCAAGCCCACATGGACATGGTGTGCGAGAAGAACGGCGACAAGAAGCACGACTTCGAGAAAGACCCCATCGAGCCCGTCATCAAGGGCGAGTGGCTGCATGCCAACGGCACGACCCTCGGCGCTGACGACGGCATCGGCGTGGCCGCAGCATTGGCCGTCATCGCCGACCCGAAAGTGGAACACGGTCCGCTCGAGTGCATCTTCACCGTCGACGAGGAGACGGGCCTCACGGGCGCCATGAAACTCGCCCCAGAAGACTTCACCGGCCGTATCCTCCTCAACCTCGACAGCGAGGACGAAGGCGAGATCTTCATCGGCTGCGCCGGTGGCATGGACACCATCGTGAAGGTGTGGTACGAACTGGAGCCTGCTCCTGAGGACAGCACCGCCTACCGCATCACCGTGAGCGGCCTGAAAGGCGGCCACAGCGGCGACGACATCAACAAGAACCTGGCCAACGCCAACAAGATGCTGACTCGCATCCTATGGCAAGGCACCAACTGGTTCGACCTCCAACTCTATGACTTCCAAGGCGGCAACCTGCGCAACGCCATCGCCCGCGAAGCCACGGCAGTGGCCTTCGTGCCGAACGACAGCATCGAGCACTTCCTGCACTATGTGAAGGACATGGAGAAGCACTTCAAGCAAGAATACCAAGTGACTGAACCCGGACTGAAAGTCACGGCCGAAGTTGCCGAGGTGCAGCCCGACGTGGTCATCGACGAGATGGCCCAGTACAACCTGCTGAACGGCCTCTATGCCTGCCCTCATGGTGTCATCGCCATGTCGCAGACCATCCCGAACTTCGTGGAGACCTCGACCAACCTCGCCTCCTGCAAGAAGAAAGAAGGCTATTTCTTCATCCAGACCTCACAGCGCAGCTCCATCGAGTCGTCGAAACAAGACATCGCCAACATGGTGGAAGCCGTATGGAGTCTCGCCGATGCCGATGTGGAACACACCGACGGCTACCCGGGCTGGGCACCCAACCCCAACAGCGCCATCTTGGACGTCGCAGTGAACTGCTACAAGAAACGCTTCAAGAAAGATCCGAAGGTGCGTGCCATCCACGCCGGACTGGAATGCGGCCTCATCGGCGACAAGATTCCGGGCATGGACATGATCAGCTTCGGTCCCACCTTGCGCGGCGTTCACTCACCCGACGAGCGCTGCGAAATCGCCACTGTCCAAATGTTCTGGGACTTCATGTGCGACATCCTGAAGAACGTTCCTGCGACTGCTGAAATGCCTAAGCCAAAGAAACAGTCTACCGCTAATAAGGCTGCAGCCAAGAAAGCCCAAAAAGCAGCCAAGAAGGAGACCAAGAAGGCAACCAAGAAAGCGACAGCTAAGAAAGCAGCCGAAGAAAAGGTTGTTGACGCGAAGGAAGCCCCTGCCAAGAAGAGCGCGCGCACAAAAGCACCCGCCCAAAAGTCTCAAGCCAAGAAAGCCGTTGGCAGCAAGAAGACCGCGTCAGTCCAGAAAGCCGCTGTCAGCAAAGCCACGGCCAAGCAGACTGCAGCCAAGAGAAACCCTATGAAGAAAGGCAAATAATAGAGGTTTAACCTGATTTGAAAGAGTCCGTTGGAGTCATCCGACGGACTTTTTCTTTGCAATGCCTCCCGCAATGACTGTTAAAGGTGGGTTTATTGCCCAATTAATACAACCTGCCGCTCGCCATGACTTCCAGAGAGCTCTAACCAAAGTCATCCGAAAGAATCCGATTTTGTTTCGGCTATATTCGGTTCTTTTCGGTTAGAGATGAAAAATACTTGTATTCAAATCATTTTTTGATGTGAATATTGCAATTTTTCACCTCAATTTATGCTTATTTGTACAATTTTTGTATTTTTGCGGCGAAAAACAAGATTATTTGTTTCAAAATTTGAATAATTCATGAAGACACCACTTTGGATATGGCAATATGCTGGATGGCCTCATTTCTGCTGGAGCAACGACAGCGTCATTGGTCCATTGGCCAGCGTACGTGAAAAACAAGGTAGGCTACTTGGGCTGATGAACAGCCTCGGTCTTGACACACAAAGCGCCTCATCGCTTGATGTAATGACCGAAGATGTGTTACGCAATAGCGAAATCGAAGGCTTGCTCCTTAACCCCAATCATGTGCGTTCATCGGTGGCTCGTCATCTTGGCCTTGACACAGCTGGACTGCCTATGCCCGACCATTACACTGAGGGCGTGGTACAGGTGATGTTGGATGCCGTACAACACGCCGATGCTCCTTTGACAGAACAGCGCCTGTTCAACTGGCATGCCGCACTATTTCCCTTGGGACGAAGCGGTATCGTCCCTATCACCGTGGCGGCATGGCGACAAGGCACGGAACCAATGCAAGTGGTCAGCGGCGCCATGGGAAAGGAGACGGTACATTACGAGGCGCCACCTTCGGCGGACGTGCCTCATCAGATGCAGCTGTTCTTGGACTGGTTCAACAGCGAGCCCACCACCGACCCCGTGCTGAAAGCCGCCGTAGCCCATCTTTGGTTTGTCAACATTCACCCGTTTGACGATGGCAACGGACGTTTGACACGCACAATCACCGATATGCTATTGGCGCGTGCCGATGGAACATCACAACGTTTCTATAGCATGTCGGCAGCCATTTTGCGCGACAGGAAGAACTACTACGAGGTGTTGGAATACATGGGCAAGCACGGCTTAGACATCACACAGTGGCTTTTGTGGTTCCTGCAAACCATGGAAAACGCTATCGACACTGCCGTTGAAAAGACACAGCGGGTGGTTCGGAAAGCGTTGTTTTGGCAGGACAAGTGCAATTTGGCCCTCAACGAAAGACAAATAAAGGTCATTAACCGCCTTTGGGACGGTTTCGAGGGCAAACTCAACACCAGCAAATGGGCTAAGATGACCAAGACCTCTACAGCAACTGCCTTGCGCGACATCCAAGACCTTGTCGAAAAAGGCATACTTCGCTGCTCTAACGAAGGAGGACGTAGCACGAATTATGAATTGGTGGAGGAATAAGGTTTGTCTTCTATCATATGCAAAAAAAAAGGCTGTCTCCGATTAGGAAACAGCCTTTTTCAAATCAAACTATGAGTTATTTAGTTTTATCCGGCCATGCAGGAATATCAGGAATGTCAGGATAATCCTTCATCTGCTCTAGGATGATTTCGATGGCCTTGTTCAATTGGTCATCGATGCCCTCAAACTCGCGGGCAGGGTCATTGTCGATGACCACGTCGGGATCGACGCCATAGCCCTCGATGACCCAGTTGCCTTTCTCGTCGAAGGGAGCGAACTCGGGACGCGTCAGCGAGCCACCATCGATGAAGGGCAGGCTGCCACGGATGCCGACCACGCCACCCCAGGAACGCATACCGACCGTAGTGCCGATCTTGTGCTTCTTGAACTGGTAGGGGAACAGGTCGCCGTCGGAAGCGGAGTATTTGTTGAACAGCAGCACCTTGGGGCCAAGCATCATCTTGGTGGGCTTGGTCTCGGGCTCGCCGTTGCGCATCACGTCGTACATCGACAACTCGCGGCGCAGACGTTCCACAATCATCGGGCTGACGTTGCCGCCGCCGTTGCCACGGTCGTCGATGATGAGAGCCTTCTTGTCGAGTTGGGGATAGAAGTACTTGGCGAACTCGTTCAGGCCTTCCACACCCATGTCGGGAATGTGGATGTAACCCACCTGACCATTGGTGGCCTTGCTCACTTTCTCCACGTTGCCTTGCACCCAATTGTAGTAGTACAAGCCCGTTTCGTCGGCAATGGGACGCACCACCACATCGCGGGCGCCACTCTCCGAAGCTTTGCTATTCAAGGTCAGCAGCACCGCCTTGTCGGCCTTGCCTATGAGGGCGGCATACATGTCCTTCATGTCCTTGGTGCTCTGCCCATCGATGGCAATGATGTAGTCGCCTTCCTTGGCGTTCACACCCACCTCGGTCAGCGGCGAGCGGGTCTTCTCGTTCCAGTTTTCACCTTTCAAAATCTTGTCGATTTGGTAGTAACCCGACTTGTCACGGTGGATGCGGCAGCCCAGCATACCCATAGGGATGCGTTCGGGCTTCACGCGGTCGCCTTCGCCCACATAGGCATGGCCGATGTTGATTTCGCCAATCAGTTCGCCGATGAGGTAGTTCACATCGTTGCGGTCGGCGCAATAGGGCAACAGCTTGCCGTATTTCTCTTTCATGGCAGGCCAATCAACGCCATGCATGTTGGGCGCATAGAAGAAGTCGCGCATCTGGCGCCAGGCCTCGTTGTAGATCTGCGTCCACTCGGTGCGCAAGTCGACCCATTTCTTCATGTTCGAGAGGTCGATGACATCATCGCCCTTGCCGCCATCACCAGGTTTGCCGCCGCCAGGGGTGGGACCTTTGGGCGCATTGATGACCTTATAGCCACGGCCTTCGCGCATGAGCATCTTGGTGCCGTCGGGCGTGAGCTGATAGCCAAAGCCACCGATGGAGGTGCATTTCTTCGACTTGGCATCAAAATAGCCGAGGCCTCCGCCATTGCGTCCCGCGGCCACATAATACAAGCCGTTTTCCACACCCGTCAGGTTCCAATATCTACCTGCGTTGACAGGCAGCACCACTACCCTATTGCTTATGCCCTCAAAGTCAATCTTCACTTCTTTTACTTCTTTCTTGCCTTCCGAGGTCCCTGAGCCTGCGGTCCCTGAGGAACCTCGAAGGGTCGAAGGGCCTCCCTTCCCTTCTTTTTTGCTCTTCGGACCATCAGGTTTTTCAGGGCCGTCCTTACCCTCTTTCTCCCCCTCCACTTTCACCTCATCATTCTCCGTCAAGAATGGCGAAGGTGTGTCTTTCTGCAAGGTAATCAGATAAATCTTCGACATATCCGTATAGACATGGTTCCACTCCAGCCAGCCGTATGTCGGGCGAAAGTCGCGCTCGGAGGTGAAGTACAAGTACTTGCCACTCTTGTCGAAGGCAGGCGACGAGGAGTTGTACCAGCTGTCGGTGACCGCCTCATCCTTTCCTGAATCGACATTGTAGATGTGGATCTGGCTCACGCTGAAGGTGCTCGGCATGGCGTAGGCAATCCAACGGCTGTCGGGCGACCAGCAGAAGTCGTCCATCTCGCCCGCCCTGCTGCTGGCCACTTCTGTGACTTTCTTGGAAGCCACGTCCACCATATTGATGCGGTTCATCTTGTCGTCCCAAAGGATTTTCTTGCTGTCGGGCGACCAGAGGAGACTATATTTATAGGTGTCGGAGCCCTTGGTCAGCTGAATGGCTTCTTCCTTACCGTCCTGGGCTTGGATGTAAATCTCATCCTCGCCCGTGCGGTCGCTGATGTAGGCGATGTATTTGCCATCGGGCGACCAAGCCACATTGCGGTCATGAGCATTATCGCTCTGCGTCAGATTCCTCGTAATGCCCGACTTGACCGGCACCGTCCACACGTCGCCGCGGGCACCAAAGGCCACGCGCTTGGCATCGGGCGAAATGCTGCTCGTGTTGATGAAATTGGAAGCATCCACATACTTGGTGCGCGTCGACTTATTGTCATTCGCCATCTGCACAGGAATGGGATAGACCTTGCCATCAGCCAGGTTGTAACGGAACAGTTGACCGCCGTTTTCATAAACGATGTCCTTGTCACCAAGCGAAGGCCACTTGATGTCATAATAGGTGTAGTCGGTCACCTTGGTGGTCTGCTTGGTGCCACGGTCGTAACAAAACAGGTTCATCGTGCGGTCGCGGTCGGAACAGAAATAGACCTTGTTGCCGACCCACATCGGGAAAATGTCCTGTGCGTTGTTGTTGGTGATATTCTCGATCTTCTTCGACTTGAAGTCATAGATCCACACGTCGTCGGCCATACCACCACGGTAGTATTTCCAGGTGCGGAACTCACGCATCACGCGGTTGTAGGCAATCTGTTTGCCGTCGGGCGAATACGAGATCCATCCGCCTTCAGGCAGAGGCAGTTGCTCGGCCAGGCCACCGTTGATGTTGGCGAGGAAGAGCTGACCCACGAAGTCGTCCCAACTCTCCTTGCGGGAGCGGAAGACGATGTTCTCGTTGTCCTTCCACGCCATGACGATGTTGTTCGGACCCATACGGTCGCTGATGTCGTCACGGCCCAAGGTAGGCGTATAGGTCAAACGTGTTGGCGTGCCACACTCGGGATAAGGCATGACATAGACCTCGGTATTGCCGTCGTATTGGGCAGTAAAGGCCAGATGTTTGCCATCGGGCGAGAAACGCGCGAACATCTCATAACCATTGGCATCGTTGGTGATTTTGTGGGCAATGCCGCCCTTGATGTCGACGGAATAAAGATCGCCACCATAGCTGAACACCACGTCGTTGCCGTGGATAGTCGGGAAGCGCAGCATTTTGGCTTCCTCTTGGGCGGTCATAGTGAATGCGCCCATCAATAGAATAGACAGAAATAAAGATTTGATTTTCATAAAATCGAATATTAAAACAATTAACGCTCAGTTTTTGAATCATCTTGACACGACCAGCTTTCGCATCGTCTTTCCTTTATTTGTCGATACCTCCACAAGGTATACGCCTTGAGGTATGATGCCGATATCTATGCAGGCGGCATCCGTCTGATCGAAAATCTTTTCCAAGGCCACCTGCCCTATAGCATCAATAATACGGATGCGTAGGATTTCTTCAGCCTGAACCGTTACCTCTGTTTGCGCAGGATTGGGGAACAACTTGAGGGGAATGCCATTATCCTCATCCACATCGAACCAGGTCGCGTTGATGTCGATACTATACACTGTATCGCAATCGTGCTCGGTTCTGGCAATCAGCGTACCTTGACCGATGTTTGTTACCCACAAATGGCAATGGTATCGATTCTCGCTTGGGCTGACAATCCAATCAGGGTGGGTGCAACTCCAGTTAAGCGTATTTGGCGGCAGACTCAAGGAGTCGGAAACAAAATACTCATAATTGGCATAAATCATGTTACTTGCTGCGGCCACCTGTGTCGGTCCTTGAAGGGCTCGTTGCAAGGACTCTTGATTGACGGTAAGATGTAGGATGACAAGACTGTCACAGCCCAAAGCGGTTTGGAACAATTGTTCGTAGTCGCCCGATGAATCATAAGTACGGCCATACCATGTAAATCCACCACATGAGATAGCCGTGGTGTCGGATTCCATCACAGGATCAATATTTAGATGAAGCCTGATAATGCTGTCGCATCCCATCACCGTCCTCAAGATGTGTTCGTATTGTCCCGAGGTTTGATACGTCTGCCCGAACCATGTAAATGTTCCACAAGAAGTAGCCACGGTATCGGTCTCCACGACGTGATTTACGGTCAGGTGAAGCCTTATGATACTATCACAACCCATCGTCGACAGCAGCGTATGTTCATATTGTCCTGATGCATTATATGTCTGTCCATACCATTTAAACAAATCGCATGACTCGGCCACAGTATCGGTCAAAAAGAAGTCACCAACCGAAAGATTCAACGTCACAATGCTATCGCAGCCCATATACGACTCCAACGTATCAGTGTAAATGCCTGGCTCGCTGAGTTGCATCCCATGCCAGAGATAAGGCACATCGTAGCATGTGAAGCCTTCTTCGCTGCCATATTTCGACCTGACTTCGATGACTTTGGAAAGATAAACCGAATCCATCGCCCGATATGGATTATACAACACATTCATCACCTCATAGAAGCCATCACGGGTATAGGCGTGCTGCACATGTAGTCCCTGTGCCGAAGTGCCATCGCCAAAATACCATTTCACATTATCGTAGTTCCACGTTGTCTCGGTCTCAAAATCGATGAGGCGATTGGTGCAGAATTGATATCCGTCCGGTATTTCCATATAATGCATTCCATCCAATAACATGGCATAAGACATGGGCGACTGGAAACTATTGGCTTCAAGAAACACTCCAGAATCCGCAAAAAAGTCTCCAACATCACAAATACCCATCTTGATATGGTATTGCGTCATGGGCACCACCTTGAAACTGACAGTCATTACCACCGTAAAGCCATCAAACTGGATCGTACTTCCCCCTGCATTGTCAACATAATACTGCTGATTGTGATGGTCGTTCACCGTATTAATGGAAACCACCTCGGTAGTTCCCGGTATCAAAGCCATATTGGTGTTAGCATACGCGCCACCATCGGGATTAAGACCACTCACAAAAAAGCCGAACACATCGTTATAAGGACCGTCGACATACTCCGGATATTCCTCTGATCCAAATACATAGGAAAACGAGATAATGCTATCCCATGGAACAAAATCAAACTCCAATACTGCCACATCATAGATGGAATCTGTAGCCAATCGGGCCAAACTGCTATCATAATAGCCAGAACATGTAGTCGAGTCGTTCTTTTCAGTTAAATCATTAGGCCCTTCCGCGACTCTGACATTTCCCGTAGCGATGACCAAACCACTTTCAATGCCCAGATTGGTGGGCGTTATGCCCGTCTCAAATATGCCAATGTTATCACAAACCAAATCGTCGTCATATCCATTAAAACGCACGTTTGATATCGAAACACCACCGCTCATCAAAACATTTCTGACCAACGAATCAGCCGTCCAACCCTGAATCTCATTTCCAGGTGTAATCACGAGCTGGGCCTCCGCTTTATGTAGCCCGATGCCAAACACGATAACGAATGCCATTAGGCATCTGGTAATGGCGCCTTTGATTTCCATAGTAATTGTTTTCATAGTTATGCTTCTTATTATTATCTTGTTAACGCGTGCAAAACTATAAAAACAATTGAATAAAACGACAATAAATGAATTCTTTTTTTTGATTTTTAATCAATTATCTTCACCCTCCGCAAATCCAACAGATTCGTCGGGTTGCTCCCCATGTCTTTCACACGCTTATTGACGAAACGCAGCACCTCATCGTAGAACAGCACCACGACGGGGGCATCCTGCATCATCAGGCTGTCCATTTCGGTGTAGTAGGCGGCACGTTGCTCCAAATCGTTACACAGCAAGGCTTTGTCAAATAACTTATCGTACTTGGGATTGGTGTAATGGCAATAATTCGGTCCAGAAGGCGCGAAGTTAGAGGAAACGAACAGCGAAAGGTAATTCTCCGCATCGGGATAGTCGGCCACCCATGAGGAGCGGAAGAACGGTAAACTACCATTGCTTCTCATGCTACGCATCGTGGCGGGTGGCATCACCTCCATCTTGCACTGCAAACCGATTTGCTCCACCTGACTTTGCACGAACTTACCGATGTCAGCATAGTCAGCGACGGTGGAGAGTTGCAGCAGATAACCTTCAAGATGGTTCTCGGCCACCAGACGTTGGGCACGTTTCAAATCGTAACCATATCCAATCGTACTGCTATGTCCGGGCAAGCCCACGGGAATCATACCGCCCGTGCCAGGCTCGCCAATGCCATTGCGTAGATAACGCAGCATTTTCTCGCGATCGATGCAGAGGCTAACGGCTTGCCGCAAAGCCTTTGCACGTTCGGGGCCTAATTCATCGTTGGGGTCGATGAAGAAGGAGAAATACTCGGTGTTCAAATAAGGTTCAGTGATCAGCTCAATTTTGTCTTCGTACTTCTTGCGAAGATTGCCGTCGTAGGTCAGCAGTTCGTCCTTATAACGCGCATCGATGCCCGACATGAAGTCGAACTTGCCCTTGATGAACTCCAAGAAAGCCACCTGCTTGTCGATGAGGAAGCTGACGGAGACGGCATCAATATAGGGCAGCCTCTCCCCTGCTTCGTCACGCTCGAAATAATTGGGGTTCTTGCGGAAGACCAGTTTCACATTCTCCTTCCAATATTGGAACTTGAACGGCCCCGTCCCCACAGGATGGCTGCGGAAGTCGTCGCCATAATATTCGACGGCTTCGTGCGGCACCACCGAGGCATAGGTCATCGAAAGAATGCCCAAAAACGGCGGGAACGGCTTCGCCAACTCAATTTGGAAGGTGGTGTCGTCCAAGGCAGTGAAAGCATAATGGTCATCATCATGCTTAACGGACGAGAAAATCCACAAACCAGGAGAATTCAAGCTCTTGTCGACCACACGATTGAAGGAATAGACGAAGTCTTGGGCAGTAACATACCGAGGCCCCTGAGCCTGTCGAAGGGCCGACTGATAAAAACATGTATCATGATGAAACTGCACATCGTTACGCAAATGGAATGTATAAGTCAATCCATCATCGCTGATGTCCCACGACTTGGCCACCATCGGGACGAGGTTCATCTTGTCGTCGAAGGCAACAAGGCTGTTGAACACCTGATTGCATGCCCAGATATGCGGCAGGTCCTTGGCATAGATTGGATCGAGGGTGAGTATGCCGGCGCTTTCGTTGTACTTAAAGATGGCGAGGTTTTCTTCGTCATCATGTCGCTGACTGCATCCTGCAGTCAGCACAAGCAACAAAACCAATCCAAGCAATCCTCTCCTCATTTTCATTTCACTTTGAAACCAATCACCTCAGGATGCAAGTTGGTCAAATACTTGTTGTAATCCAAGTCGTTCGTGTCCTGTTCCTTCTCCAAGGCCAGGTCGAGCACTTCCATCATGTTCTCCACATAGTGGAAGTTCAACCCGTTGATGTAATCTTCCTTGATGTCCTTGATATCATGCTCGTTGTCGATGGAGAGGATGAGGTCGGTCACACCGTTGCGCTTGGCGGCAAGGATCTTCTCCTTCACACCACCCACAGGCAGCACTCTGCCACGCAGGGTGATCTCACCCGTCATGGCCAGGTTGCTCTTCACCTTGCGCTGCGTGAAGGCAGAGGTCAATGCGGTGAGCATGGTGATACCTGCCGAGGGTCCGTCCTTAGGCGTAGCACCTTCAGGGATGTGGACATGCACGTTCCAAGCCTCGAACACATCAGGATTGATGTTGAGTTGCGAGGCGTGGGCCTTGATGAACTCGTAGGCGATGGTCGCCGACTCCTTCATCACCTCGCCGAGATTACCCGTCAGCGAGAGGTGGCCGCCACCACGGCTCAGACTGACCTCGATGGACAGGATTTCGCCGCCCACCTGGGTCCAAGCCAAGCCTGTGGCCACACCCGGCATGCTGTGTTTCACCTCGTCCTCGTCGTGGTGCATCGGCACGCCGAGCACCTTGCGGATGTCGTCCATAGTAATCTTCTTGTCGAATTGCTCCTCGGTGACGACCTGCTTGGCACGGAAGCGCATCATGTCGCCGATACGGCGTTCCAGGTTACGAACACCTGCCTCACGGGTGTAATCATCGATGATGTGCATCACGATGTCCTTCGGGAAGGTGATTTGCTTGGCGTCGAGACCGTGTTCCTTCATCTGCTTGGGAATGAGATGACGCTTGGCAATCTCATATTTCTCCTCACGCAGGTAGCCACTCAGGTCGATGATCTCCATACGGTCGCGCAAGGCGGGATGGATGGTCGAGAGGTTGTTGGCCGTAGCGATGAAGAGGATCTTAGAGAGGTCGTAATCCAATTCGATGAAGTTGTCGTAGAAGGTGTTATTCTGCTCAGGGTCGAGGATTTCGAGTAGAGCTGCCTGTGGGTCGCCGTTGATGTTGTTGCCGCTCACCTTGTCAATCTCGTCGAGGACGAAGACGGGGTTGCCCGATTTCACCTTGCGCAGGCTCTGGATGATACGGCCCGGCATGGCGCCGATATATGTTTTACGGTGACCGCGCAACTCTGACTCATCGCGCACACCACCCAATGACATTCTGACATATTTGCGGTTCAATGCGCGGGCGATAGACTTGCCCAACGAGGTCTTACCCACACCAGGAGGTCCAACGAGACACAAGATGGGCGACTTCATGTCGTTACGCAGCTTCAACACGGCAAGGTGCTCGACGATACGGTCCTTCACCTTGTCCAGGCCATAGTGGTCGGCATCAAGGATGCGTTGAGCACGTTTCAGGTCGAAGTTATCTTTGGTGAACTCCTCCCACGGCAAGTCCACGAGGTATTGGAGATAATTCAGCTGTATGCCGTATTCCGCCGCCTGCGGATTGGTGCGTTCCAGTTTCTTCAGTTCCCTTTCGAACACCTCTTCCACTTCCTTCGACCATTTCTTCTTCGCGGCCTTTTCAGTCAGCTCCTTGACATCCTGCTCGTTGGGTGTGCCACCCAGTTCCTCCTGAATGGTACGCAGCTGCTGGTTGAGGTAATACTCACGCTGTTGCTTGTCCATGTCGACGCGCACCTTGCTCTGGATCTGCTGTTTCAGCTCCATCATCTGCTGCTCCTCGGTCAGCACGCTCAACAGGTCGGTAGCCATTTGGTTCAGCGTGCGGGCCTCAAGCAGCATCTGTTTGGTAGGCATGTCGGCTTCCACGTTGCTGGCCACGAAGTTCATCAAAAACACAGGGTCTTCGATGCTCTTGATGGCGAAGCCAGCCTCTTGGGGCAGGTTGCGCGAACGGCCTACGATCTGGATGGCCAAGTCCTTGACCGACTGCACCAAGGCATTGAACTTCTTGGTATGGGGAACCTCTTCCGCTACGACATAGGGAACCACAGTGGCCTTCAGATAAGGCTCGGTCTGGGTCTCCTCCACCACCTCGAATCGGCGTTTGCCCTGGATGATGACGGTCGTGTTGCCATCGGGCATCTGCAAGGTCTTGATGATTTGAGCCGTCGTGCCCACCTTATACAGGTCTTCCATGGTAGGGTCTTCCACATCGGCATTGGTCTGCGCAATGACGCCAATGGCCTTGCGTTTCTTATAGTATTCCTTCACAAGCTTGATGGACTTGTCGCGTCCCACGGTGATGGGGATGATAACGCCAGGATAGAGCACCGAGTTGCGCAAAGGCAATATAGGCAATTCCTCCGGCACCTCTTCGTCTTGGCCGAGACGCTCATCCTCGATAGTCAGCACGGGGATGAAGTCGCCATTGGGGTCCATCATATCTGAAAACAATTCTGTATCTAACTTAAAACTCATAGATTCGATTTGAAATGCAGCCGACATTTTGTCAGTCTGCCGTCGTTTTACACCTTATATTTATATATGGCGCAAAGATACGACAATAATAATGCCAAGGCAAAAAAAAAGCCCTCGCTTGGCGCAAGAGCTTCCTTTTTTGAGGTTGTACAATTTATTTGCCTTCCTTCTTCTCGAAGAACTTCTTGTACTTGCTGTTGAACTTGTCAACGCGACCGGCGCTGTCGACGAGCTTCATCTTACCCGTGTAGAAGGGGTGCGAAGCGCTGGAGATTTCAAGCTTCACCAGAGGATATTCGTTGCCGTCTTCCCACTTGATGGTCTCCTTTGTGTTGATGGTCGAGCGCGACAGGAAGGTCACGTCATTCGACATATCTTTGAAAACAACCAGTCTGTAATTCTTGGGGTGAATGTCTTTTTTCATCGCTTTCTTTCCTTTTGATTTTGAGTGTGCAAAAGTACAACATTTTATCGGAATGGCAATCGTTTTAGGGATTTTTTTTTTGCTACAAACAACAATTCGCTATTTATCAACACTTTACATATAGCATTATCCTCCTATCGCGAAGGATGCACCGCCCTGACTGGCCTGCCGTTGGCCCTGCAGAAGGTGTCGTACAGGTCGCAGTCGTCAAAACTGATGATGAATTGGAAGCCTTTGACGCCGTCAGGAGCGGACTTGTAGAGCGTACTTGACCAATAGGAGCCTTCGTCACCGATGAGGCGAGACTCTTCGTCAAAACGGCTATCCCCAGCGGGCAAGAAGATGCTGTTGCCATTGCGAGCGGTAAACAGGCAACCTTTCACCTCGTTGATGGTCGTCCAGGAATGGCTGCACTTCGTCAGCAGCTCGACCCACTGGTTGTAGGTCGGCGTGCTCCAGCCCTCTCCCCAATTGGCCGTGGCGGCATCGTCGCTCGGCTGCAGGGTTTTCAAGTCATCAGTGAAGCCTTTATAGCCGAAATCCGATTGGGTACAATACTTGGTGAGTTGGTTGTAGTCACCGTTGCTATATACATAGGTACTCCAGTTATAGGAGGCCTTCGGCGCGGTCTCGCCCCAAGCAAAATAATCGCCGTATTGATCGGGACTTTCAGCGCCCACATTACAAGTCGCCCACATCGTGCCGCTCGGCAAGCCGAGGTCGACATAATCGTGGCCTTTGTAGGTGCCGTTACCGCCATTGTCTTTTGTGCAACTGACGGCAAAACACGAGAACATAGTGAACAATAAAAAAACTATTGTCTTTGCATTTTTTTGCATAACTCTTGATTTCATTTTTATTCTCCTTTCAACCGTTTGATTTCTTTATCAAAATCTGAAACATAGTTTTGATCTTGAATTATTCGGAAAACCTCATATTCTTTTTCCGCCTTAATCTTTGCTTCCAATGCCGTAACACTACCAGCATCTTCCAACACGGGGCGTTGAGCAAGGTTCAAAAAGTCATCAAGAATAGTACACCAATCATTCATCGTAGTGGGTATCTCCCGCTCTGCCCGATCTTCCGCCAAATCAATATAAGCAGTCACCAACCGATTCAACGCATTGATGTTTTTCTCATTCAAATAGTTTTTGGCGATGGTCACATCCGACTTCAACACTTTCCCGTCGGGTGAGTTTTTCCAAGTGGTCAACCCCATGTGTGGTTTAGAAGCATCTGCTGATTCATAGATGATTTCTGCAGCAGTCTTGCCCGTAATAGCCCAATGCAATTTATTCTGCACCGTCGCAAAAAACATACGGGTCATGGGAGAATCCTTGTCATAATCGATGGCGAGTGCATACAAGTCGGTGATTTTCTGGTAGAAACGGCGTTCGCTAGCTCGAATTTCTCGTATTTCGACCAGCAATTCCTTAAAATAGTCATGTCCGAAGGAAGACCCTTTAATCAACCTTTCCTTGTCAAGCACATAGCCCTTAACAATAAACTCATTCAAGGTTTTTGTAGCCCAGATGCGGAATTGCGTGGCTTGTTTGCTGTTCACACGATAACCCACTGCAATAATAGCGTCAAGATGGTAGAAATCAAGCTCACGCTCAACACTTCGTTTCCCCTCTTGTTGAACTATTCGAATTTTTCGAATAGTTCTATCTACCTGTAATTCACCACTTTGAAATATCTCTTTCAAGTGATAGTTCACAGTATGAACCTCCACGCCAAACAATTCAGACATTCGCTTCTGTGTCAGCCAAAATGTGCCGTCCTCATACTGAACTTGTACGCTTACATTTCCAGTGTCTGTTGTGTATAATATGATGTTGCTTTCCAATGATTAAGTCTTTGAAGATTTCATGTTGCAAAAGTAGCGTTTTTCGGGGAAAAACATGCGTTATTGCATAGAAAAACCTAAATATTTCAAAAAAGGCTTGGCAGATGGTTTTATTTCTTATCTTTGCAGCAAAATACGAGCAACAAACTTAATCAACAAATTATAAACCAATACATTAAACATCAAATTGTAATGAAACAGGCTTTTAATTTCAATGCAGGCCCTTGCGTCCTGCCCAAGCAAGCTATCGAAAGCACCGTCAAGGCGCTCTATGATTTCGACAACACCGGTATCGGTATCGCCGAGATTTCTCACCGCACCCCCGGTTGGGAGCGCATCATGGCTGAGACCCGCCAACTGTGGCGCGACCTCCTCAACATCCCTGAGGAGTACGAAGTTCTCTTCCTCGGTGGTGGTGCCAGCACACAGTTCTTCACTGTGCCCGCCAACCTTATGAAGACCAAGGCCGCCTACCTCCAGACCGGCGTCTGGGCCAAGAAGGCCGCCAAGGAAGCCAAGTTGTTCGGTAAGGTCGACATCGTCGCCTCTTCCGAAGACAAGACCTACACCTACATCCCAAAGGGCTACGAAATCCCGATGGATGCCGACTACTTCCACATCACGACCAACAACACCATCTACGGTACTGAAATCAAGTACGACATGGACTGCCCCATCATGCTCGTCGCTGACATGAGCTCCGACATCATGAGCCGTCCCGTCGACGTGAAGAAATACGGCCTCATCTACGGTGGCGCCCAGAAGAACGTCGGCCCCGCTGGCGTGACCTTCGTCATCGTGAAGAAGGACATCCTCGGCAACATCGGCGACCGCGCCTACATGAACCCGCTGCCGACGATGGTCGACTACCGCACCCACGCTGCTGAAGAAGCCAAGAACATCAGCATGTTCAACACCCCGCCCGTACTGCCTATCTTCATGATGCACGAGACTCTCGTGTGGCTGAAGGACACCATCGGTGGCGTCGAGGCTATGAACAAGATCAACACCAAGAAGTCACAAATGCTCTACGAAGAGATCGACCGCAACAGCATGTTCGTCGGCACCGCCGAGAAGGAAGACCGTTCCATCATGAACCACTGCTGGGTCATGGCCCCCGGTTACGAGGACAAGCAAGACGCCTTCATGGCCTTCGCCAAGGAGCGCGGCATGGTCGGCATCAAGGGTCACCGCAGCGTCGGTGGTTTCCGCGCCAGCCTCTACAACGCCTGCCCGATTGAGGCCGTCGAAGCCCTCGTCCAGTGCATGCAGGACTTTGAGAAAGCGAACAAGTAATATCGGCTACTGGACACTGGCTCCTGGCTCCTGGCAGCTTCAACGAAGAGAAAAAACATCCCATTTGGGTGAAGCTGCCAAAAGCCAGAGGCCAGAAGCCAGAAGCAATAAAAACAACACTTAAACCAAACAAATAATCGAGATGAAAGTATTAGTAGCAACTGAAAAACCTTTTGCAAAGGTTGCTGTTGATGGAATTAGAAAAGTCGTCGAAGAGAACGGTTACGAGCTGGCTCTTCTCGAGAAATATACCGATGTCAATGACCTCTACAAGGCCGTTGCCGACGCCGATGCCCTCATCGTGCGTTCCGATAAGGTGACGAAGGAAGTCATCGACCACGCCAAAAACCTGAAGATCGTTGTCCGCGCTGGTGCCGGTTACGACAACCTCGACCTCGAGGCTTGCACCGCCCGTGGCATCGTGGCCATGAACACCCCTGGTCAAAACAGCAACGCCGTTGCCGAACTCGTCATGGGTATGCTGGTCTACACCGTCCGTAACTTCTACAACGGCAAGAGCGGTAGCGAACTGATGGGCAAGAAGCTCGGTCTGCTGGCCTTCGGTAACGTGGGTCGCAACGTCGCCCGCATCGCCAAGGGCTTCGGTATGGAAGTCTATGCTTTCGACGAATTCGTCCCCGCCGACAAGATTGAAGAGGCTGGCGTTCACGCTGTTGCCAACCGCGACGCCCTCTTCGAGACCTGCGACGTGGTCAGCCTGCACATCCCGGCCACTGCCGAGACCAAGCAGAGCATCAACTACGCTGTGGTGAACAAGATGCACAAAGGTGGCATCCTCGTCAACACCGCCCGTAAGGAAGTCATCAACGAGCCCGAACTGCTCAAGCTGATGGCCGAGCGTACCGACCTCAAGTACATCACCGACATCATGCCCGATGCCGACGCCGAGTTCAAAGCCTTCGAAGGCCGCTACTTCGCCACGCCCAAGAAGATGGGTGCCCAGACCGAAGAAGCCAACATCAACGCTGGCCTAGCCGCTGCCCACCAGATCGCTGATTTCTTCAAGACTGGCAACAAGCGCTTCCAAGTGAACAAATAAGACACGAGACTGTGAGACGCGAGACACGAGACGATCAGTCCCGCAGTCCCGCGTCCCGCGTCAAAAAACAAACGAATATGTCAGTAATCAAACCGTTCAAGGGATGGCGTCCCGGCGTGGACATCGTCCAAAAACTGGCCTCCCGCCCCTATGACGTGCTGAATACCGAAGAGGCACGCAAGGAATGCGAAGGCAACCCCTATAGCCTGCTCCACGTGACCAAGGCCGAAATCGACCTGCCTGAAGGCCACAAGGACAGCGACCTCGAGACCTATCTGAAAGTCGTCGAGAACTTCAACTCGTTCAAAGACTTTGGATGGATCAAACAAGACCAAGAGGAAAAGCTCTACATCTACGCCCAGAGCATGAACCCCACCGACGCCAACGCCCACTGGCAATATGGCATCGTGGCCTGCGCCTACAGCGAAGACTATGTGAACAAGGTCATCAAGAAGCACGAACTGACCCGTAAGGACAAGGAAGAGGACCGCATGAAGCACGTCCGCCTCACCAACGCCAACGTCGAACCTGTGTTCTTCGCCTACCCTGCCGTCGCCGAAATCGACGCCATCGTGAGCAAGATCACCGCTGAGAAGCCCATCTATGACTTCATCGCCAAGGAAGACGGCTTCGGCCATCGTTTCTGGATCATCGACGACAAGGCCACCATCGCCCGCTTGGTTGAACTCTTCGACAAGAAGGTTCCGGCCATGTACATCGCTGATGGTCACCACCGTAGCGCTGCCGCAGCCCTCGTCGGCCAGGAGAAGAAAGAAAAGAACCCTGCCCACACCGGCAAGGAGGAGTACAACTACTTCATGACCGTCATCTTCCCCGACAACCAGTTGAACGTCATCGACTACAACCGCGTCGTGAAAGACCTCAACGGCCTCAGCACCAAGGACTTCTTCAAAGCCCTGCAAGAGAACTTCGACATCGAGTGCAAGTGCAACTGCACCAAGGACGGCGGCAAGTGCAACTGCGAGTTCCCCTGCCACTGCGAGTGCGACACCGAGTACAAGCCCAACAAGCTGCACAACTTCTCGATGTACATCGAGGGCGTGTGGTACAGCCTGACTGCCAAGCCCGGCACCTACGATGACAACGATCCCATCGGCGTATTGGACGTCACCATCCTCAGCAACCTTGTCCTCGACAAGATTCTGGGCATCAAGGACCTCCGCACCGACAAGCGCATCGACTTCGTTGGTGGTATCCGTGGCCTCGGCGAACTGAAGCGTCGCGTCGACAGCGGTGAGATGAAGGTTGCCTTCGCGCTCTATCCTGTGAGCATGAAGCAGATCATCGACATCGCCGACACCGGCAACATCATGCCTCCCAAGACCACTTGGTTTGAGCCTAAACTCCGCTCCGGCCTCGTCATCCACACGCTGGATTGATAAGACGTGAGACGAATTGACACGGGACAATGGTCGTTGAGCTTGTCGAAACGCCTTGTCCCGTGTTTTGATTTCAAAAAACATGAACCTCAGCCCCAATCTCATCAAGCACTTCGCCGACTATCTGCGGCTTGAGCTTTCGCTGTCCGACAATAGTGTGGAGGCCTATTGCCACGATGTCCATTTGTTTTTGCAGTATCTTGAAGCAGAGAAGGTTTCAACAGACATCAACGCCATCACCCAAGAAACCATCGAAAACTTCTTTGCCTATCTCTTTGACCTCAACATAGGCGCCACTTCGCAAGCCCGCATCCTGTCGGGATTGAAGTCGTTTTGGCGTTACCTGACACAAGAGGAAATCGCCGACAAAGACCCCACCCTACTCATCTCCTCTCCCACCCTAGGACGACATCTTCCCGAAGTGCTGAGTTACGAGGAAATCCAAAAGATGATCGACAGCATCGACCTCAGCCAACCCACTGGCCACCGCAACAAGGCCATGATTGAAGTGATGTACGGCTGCGGCCTGCGTGTTTCCGAACTCATCAATTTAAAAATCAGTGACATTTACAAAGAAGACGGATTCCTTCGCATCTTTGGCAAGGGTAGCAAAGAAAGGCTCGTTCCCATTGGCGACAGCAGCCTGAAAATCCTGTTCCAATACATCGAAGGGGCTCGTTTGCATGTGAACGTGAAGCCAAAATTCACCGACACCGTCTTCCTCAACAGCCGTGGCACTGGCCTCACGCGCCAAATGGTCTTCCTCATCGTGAAGGACCTCGCCGAGAAAAACGGCATCAACAAGGCTATCAGCCCACACACCTTCCGACATAGCTTCGCTACGCATCTGCTCGAAGGCGGCGCCAACCTGTTGGCTGTGCAACAAATGTTAGGACACGCAAGCGTGAGCACGACGGAAATATACACCCACATCTCCGATGAATTGCTGCGCGACACACTAACGACGTATCATCCGCGTTTTAAGAAATAGTTCTATCTTTGCAAAAAATCTCCACCATGGACACCACGAAATACGACTTCCTGAAAGGCCTACGTCCCGACCGTTTCTTTCTCTTGGCCGGTCCTTGCGTCATCGAGGACGAGACTTCGCCTCTCTTCATTGCCGAGACCTTGAAAAACATCTGTCAGAAACTTGACATTCCTTTGATTTTCAAAGGCTCGTATCGCAAGGCCAACCGCTCCAGGCTGGACTCCTTCACTGGCATCGGCGACGAAAAGGCCCTGAAAGTACTGCAAAAAGTGGCTAAGGAATTTGAAATCCCCGTGGTGACCGACATACACGCCGCTGAAGAAGCCGCCATGGCTGCCGAATATGTAGATATACTGCAAATTCCTGCTTTCCTCTGCCGCCAGACCGACCTCCTTGTAGCTGCCGCCAAAACAGGCAAGACTGTCAACATCAAGAAGGGACAATTCCTTTCAGGCGAGGCCATGAGATTTGCCGTCGAGAAGGTTCAACAGTCGGGCAACGATAAGGTCATGCTCACCGAACGTGGTTCCATGTTCGGCTATCAGGATTTGGTGGTGGATTATCGCAACATCGCCGCCATGCAGAAGTTTGGCGTGCCCGTCATCCTCGACGTCACTCACTCGCTGCAGCAGCCCAACCAAAGCAGCGGTGTCACAGGCGGACAACCCGAGATGATTGGCCTCATCGCCAAGGCCGGCATCGCTGCAGGTGCCGATGGCATCTTCATGGAGACGCATCCCAACCCCTCCCAAGCCAAATCCGACGGCGCTAACATGCTGTGCCTCGACAAAGTCGAAGACTTGTTGAGACAACTGGTACGCATCAAAGAAGCCTTATAATGAAAAAGGCACCTTGCGGTGCCTCTCTCCTATTGCATGATCAAATTGGTTATCTGACCCGTCTTGGTGTCAAACACCAATTTCGTGTTTTGAAGTGGTGCCATCAACAAGGCGCCCAATTGATTGACAGTCATACGTTCCTCTGCCAAGGGTTTATTGCCACGCAACACCTTCACCAAGGCCTGCTCAGGCACGCGGTAGAAGACCTTGTTCTCATAGTTCATCGACTCGATGGCTGACTGACTCGGAGCGTTGATGGCTTCGGTGGTGTTGAGCGACATGGTCTGTACTGAAATGGTCTCACCCGAACCTGCCGTACCCACTGTCAGACCTTCATATTCGGAGAACCTAGCTACGGTCTGCACGGGCGTCTCTTTATTAGGAATCACGTAAACAGTCTTCACAACAGTCTTGCTCTTACGTTGGCCGAGCAACAGCTGGGTGTATTCGTCTTCCATCTCCTCCAGCTTCTGATACATCATACTGAAAGTCTCAGGGTTGGAAGCCATCTCCACATCGCCCGAAATCAGATAGAACTTCGCTTTGCGGATTTCCTCGATCTTGTCAGCCACTTCTTTGGCCATTTGACCGTTCGATTTCCCTGTTGTAATTAAGCTGGTGACGTCTTTGCTGCAGGCTTTTGCTACAGGTGCTTCGGGCTGTTCCTCCTTTACAGGGGCCACAGCCGTCTCTTCACCAACGGCATTGCCAAGACCAACGCTGCGGATGATGCCATTGGGCATCACGTCAAACAAAGCCTTGGCGCCACCTCTTGCGCTACCGAACGTCACAAAGAACAAAGCGGAGGGATCGGGGCTTGCCACCGTCGACATCTTCACATCGAGGAGCTTGTATTCGGTGGTCTCGTATTCCACCACGTCAGCGTTACCCATATAGTTTTGGGCATAGTCAGCAAGAGGACTCTTCTCAAGTTTGGTCTCCTCAATGACAAAATCCAGCTTCAGCATAGTCTGAGGCAAAGAATAATACAAGCCATTCTGCTGCCCTGGCGTGACATTACGGGCAAAAGTAGTGACAATCTGAGCCTCGGCCTGACCCATCATGCAGGTCATGACTAACAAGGCAAGGGCAATCTTGGTAACAATCTTATTCATTTTCAAATTATTTAGATTCAAACTTCAAAAATACACATTTTCCGACAAATACACCTTTTTTATGCCGTTTTTTCCTTTCTGCTAAAAGCCAACAAGGCCATAAATGTCAATAAACCATTGATAATCAGTATTTCAAAGCCAATCTTATACCCACCAAACAACTGAGGCGAATACAGCTTCAAGAAATAACTGATGACAGGCGAGGCCACAGCGATGAATGGCACTGCCTTGTCGATGACCTTTCTGTTTTTCACAAACAGCCCGAAAGTATAGAGGCCTAGTAAGGGTCCATAGGTGTAACCTGCTATGTCGAACACCTTATCAATCAGTGACTCGTTGTGGAAAGGCCTAAATGCGATGATCACCAACAAATACAACAAAGCGAAAGCCACATGGATCCATTTGCGGCGTTGTGTGATCTGCTGTTCGGTAAGCTGTTTCTTGTCGAATTGCATGAAGTCGAAGCAGAAGGTGGTCGTCAAGGCCGTCAAGGTGCCGTCGGCACTGGAATAACCTGCTGCCACAAGCCCAATGACGAAGACGATAGCCGTAAACTTACTCAAGGAGAAGGCCACCGAGGGGAATATCTTGTCGTTGACCACCACACCCGCTTCGTTGACTGGCAGTTGGAAACCCGTCTGCTGGGCATAATAAATCAAGGCGGCACCCAAGCAAAGGAAGAGCGCATTGACCACCACAAACAACAAGCTTGAAGTCATCACATTCTTTTGGGCATCACGCAGATTTTTGCAGGTCAGGTTCTTCTGCATCATATCCTGGTCCAAACCCGTCATCGTGATGGTGATAAACATGCCACTCAACAGCTGCTTGACCCAGAACTTATTGTGCGTCCAATCCGTCTCAAACACTTTGGTATAGCCTTTCTGCGAAGCCGATTTCAGCAGGTCGCCCAAGGAGATGTTCAAATTCTTCATGATGAACCATGCCGTCAGGAAAGCCGCCAGCAATAGGAATGTCGTCTGCAAGGTATCCGTCCAAACCACCGTTTTGATGCCACCCTTGAAGGTGTAGAGCAAGATGATGGCGATAAAGATGACCGCGGGCACCCAGAAGGGTATGCCCCATTCCTTGAAGACAAACTCATAAAGCACAAAGACAACGAGATACATCCTCAGAGCCGAACCTAACAGCCGCGACAGGATGAAAAACGCCGCGCCCGTCTTCTCCGACCTCGGGCCGAATCGCATCTCAAGATAGGAATAGATGGAAGTCAGGTTCAACCGATAATACAGCGGCAGCAACACCAATGCAATCACTGCATAGCCTAACACATAGCCAAACACAAGAGGCATATAGGTGAACTGCCCAGTATAAACGCCGCCCGGTACCGACATAAAGGTCACGCCCGACAAAGAGGCACCGATCATGCCGTAGGCCACCACAAACCACGGCGAACTCTTGTTGCCTCGGAAAAACGTATTGTTGTCGGACTTCCGCGCCGTGAAGTGCGAAATCACAAACAAAAGAACGGTATACAAAACAAATACGGAAAGTATTATGGTAGCATTCATGATGTTCTCATTTGGTTGTGCAAAAATAGGAATAAATGTCGGACATGAAAGAAAATCCTGTACTTTTGCACCCCGTTAAAAACAACAACCAATGAAAGGACTTTACACCGTTTTATTACTCATTGTCTCAAATGTCTTTATGACTTTTGCATGGTACGGACAGCTGAAACTGCTTGAAATCGTCCCCTCTTCGAAAGACTGGCCGTTGTTTCTTGTCATCTTGATGTCGTGGGGCGTCGCTTTATTCGAGTATTCCTTCATGATCCCCGCCAACCGCATCGGTGCAATGCAAAACGGAGGTCCATTCAATCTTATCCAGCTGAAAGTCATTCAAGAAGCCGTATCATTGACCGTGTTTACCGTTATCGTTATCACAGTGTTCAAGACCGAATCCTTCCGTTGGAACCATGTCATTTCGTTCCTGTTCATCATCCTCGCCGTGTTTTTTGCTTTTAAAAAGTAGGTTTTTGTTGCGAAAAACGTAAAAATGCATGATATTTGCGGACTGAAAAAGACACTATTAACTGACAACAAAGAAAGGAAATAATATGAAATTCTATGACATTGATTCAGTATTCACCTTCGGTAAATATGAGGGCATGACCATCGCCGAAGTGTATGAGAAAGACCCTAAATACCTGAAATACTGCGAAGAAAACATTGACGAATTCTATGTCTCCCCTTCCGTGATGCGTGAGTTGAAGTCTATGGGACGTGCCATCAACGACTCGGCTCTTTTGGATGTCAATTTCGACAAGATGAGCGACGATGAGATCGACAGCTTCATCAGCGGACATGAAGAAGAGGATGAATTTGACGAGTCGAAGCTAGAACACGACTTCGACTGGGAAAACAACGACTTTGCCGACGACTCCCCATTTGATGAGTTTGAGGACGAATTCGATGAGGACGAATTCAACGATGAATTCGGCGACAGTTTCGACGAAAGTATTGACGGCGGTTTCGACGAATTGTATTGATTGATTACATAGCATAAAAAAAGCCACCAGCTGGTGGCTTTTTTTATGCTACATTGACACGTTCCGAAATGGAATACACTCGTTTTTCACGCTGCGTCGAGGTGATCATCTCGGCGAGGAAGCCCGTCGAGAAGAGCTGCACACCAAGAACAATGGCCAAGAGTGCAAAATAGAACAACGGCCTACGCGTCATGCCATAGACATGGAAGAACAGACGTGAGCAAGCCAGATACAATGCGATAATGAAGCCCACCAAAAATGTGATGGAGCCCAACATACCAAAGAAATGCATCGGGCGGTTACTGAACTTCGAGATGAAGCTGATGGTGAGCAGGTCGAGGTATCCGCGCACAAAACGGCTCATACCAAACTTACTACTACCGTATTTCCTTTTCTGGTGGTGTACCACCTTCTCCCCTATATGGGTAAAGCCGTTCATCTTGGCGATGACAGGAATGTAACGGTGCATTTCGCCGTACACTTGGATATTCTTCACCACCTCATTTCGATAGGCTTTCAAGCCACAATTGAAGTCGTGCAGTTTGATGCCCGACATCCTCCGTGTAGTCCAGTTGAAGAACTTCGAAGGGATGTTCTTTGCGATCTTGGAATCGTAGCGCACCTTCTTCCAACCTGAAACGAGGTCGTAGCCTTCCTCCTTGATCATCTTATAGAGTTCAGGGATTTCGTCGGGGCTATCCTGAAGGTCGGCGTCCATGGTGATGACCACATCGCCTTGCACCACCTTGAAGCCCTCGTTCAGTGCCGGTGACTTGCCATAGTTTCTTCTGAAACGCAGGGCCTTCACATTCGGGTTAGCTTGTGAGAGCTGCTGGATCACAGCCCAAGAGTTATCGGTGGAGCCGTCATCGACAAACACAATCTCATAGGAGAAGCTATGCTCGTCCATCACGCGACGAATCCACGCCTCCAGCTCAGGCAGCGACTCGGCCTCATTCAGCAAGGGTATAACAACGGAGATGTCCATAATTATCTGATTTCAGTTTTTCCGCCCATATAGGGTTGCAATGCCTTCGGGATGGCCACGGAGCCGTCGGCGCGGAGATTGTTCTCCAAGAAGGCTATCAACATACGCGGCGGGGCGACCACCGTATTGTTCAAGGTGTGGGCAAAATAGTTGCCGTTCTTACCTTTGATTCTAATCTTCAATCTGCGTGCCTGGGCATCGCCAAGATAGGAGCAGCTGCCCACCTCGAAATACTTCTTCTGACGCGGTGACCAAGCCTCCACATCGAGTGATTTCACTTTGAGGTCGGCCAAGTCGCCAGAGCAGCATTCCAGCGTACGCACGGGGATGTCCATCGAGCGGAACAGATCCACCGTATTCTTCCACATCTGCTCATACCAGTAGTCGGCATCTTCTTGCTTGCAGAGCACCACCATCTCCTGTTTCTCAAACTGGTGGATGCGGTAGACGCCGCGTTCCTCAATGCCATGAGCACCTTTTTCCTTGCGGAAGCAGGGTGAATAGCTCGTCAACGTGAGGGGCAAGCTCTCTTCGGGCACGATTTGGTCGATAAACTTACCAATCATGGAGTGCTCACTCGTGCCGATCAGATAGAGGTCTTCGCCTTCGATCTTGTACATCATGGCGTCCATCTCAGCGAAACTCATCACGCCAGAGACAATCTCGCTGCGCACCATAAACGGCGGGATGCAGTAGGTGAAGCCACGCTCAATCATGAAGTCGCGGGCATAGGTGATGACAGCGGAATGCAGGCGTGCGATGTCGCCCATGAGATAATAGAAGCCGTTGCCGGCCACACGGTGGGCCGAGTCAAGGTCGAGACCATTGAACTTGGCCATGATATCGGCATGGTAAGGCACTTCAAAATCGGGCACCACGGGTTCGCCAAAGCGTTCTTTCTCCACGTTAAAGGTGTCGTCTTTGCCTACAGGCACCTCAGGAGCGATGATGTTGGGGATGGCATACATCACCTTAGTCAACTGATCCATCAGCGAAGTCTGCTGCTTGCCGAGTTGTTCCAGCTCCTGGGCGTTAGCCTCGACGAGTTTCTTCATCTCGTTGGCCTTTTCCACTTCCTTGTTCTTGAAGAGGATGCCAATCTCCTTGGAGATGGAGTTACGTTGCGAACGTAGGTCGTCGGCACGCTGCTGGCAGTCGCAGTATTGAGTGTACAGGCTGATAGCCTCATCGACGAGAGGCAGCTTGTTGTCCTGGAATTTCTTCTTGATGTTTTCCCTGACGATGTCGGGATTCTTAACTAAAAACTTAACGTCTATCATTGGTCTATCGATTTGCTTCGTAAAAACGGGCAAAGATAGGAAAAAATATAGAAAGGATGGAAAAATAATAGCAAAGGAATAAAAACAGATAAGCCCGCCAGCAGGTGCTGACGGGCTTTCCGCTATGGGTGGGCGGCGAACTACTTTTCCACGCTTTCGCGCAGTATCATCGTCGCGGCGGGGCTTAACTTCTCTGTTCGGAATGGGAAGAGGTGCGCCCCCGCGCCATAGCCGCCACTCGTGTCT
>Ga0129307_1000637_pt1 | contig 50484 bp, 43 predicted proteins | sample P1105metagenome_FD_94437 | JGI IMG/M metagenome (GOLD analysis project Ga0129307, IMG submission 94437) | Capybara group fecal microbial communities from Wisconsin, USA - P1105 metagenome | ecosystem: Host-associated > Mammals > Digestive system > Large intestine > Fecal | place: USA: Wisconsin... | reverse complement strand
GTGTTGCCTGAGGCTCCTGACGAGGTGATGCTCGTGCTCGACGGCTCCACAGGACAGAACGCCTTTGAACAGGCCAAGCAGTTTGCGGCCGTCACGCAGATCACATCACTGGCCATTACGAAACTCGACGGTACGGCCAAGGGTGGTGTAGTGATCGGTATCTCCGACCAGTTGAAAGTTCCTGTGAAGTATATCGGACTGGGTGAGGGGATGCAGGATCTGCAACTCTTCAATAAGCGACAGTTCGTGGATTCGCTGTTTAATATAGAACGTTGAACATTAAAGATTAAACATTAAATTGAAGACCATAGACATCATATCGCTCGGATGCTCGAAGAATCTCGTTGACAGTGAGGTTCTGATGGGACTGATGGAGGCCAATGGCTATCAGGTTACGCATGATAGCGAGGATCCTCAGGGCGAGATCGTGGTCGTCAATACCTGTGGCTTCATCGCTGACGCCAAGGAGGAAAGTATCAATACGATTTTGGAGTTTGCCCAGGCCAAGACGGAGGGTAGGATTAAGAAACTCTTCGTCATGGGTTGCCTGTCAGAGCGTTATCTGGCAGAATTGGAAGCAGAGATTCCAGAAGTCGATGGTTGGTATGGGAAGTTCAACTATAAGCAGTTGTTGAAGGATCTCGAAGGAGAACAGTTTGAGGCCTGTGAGGGGAAGCGTCATGTCACGACGCCCCGCCACTATGCCTATGTCAAGATCAGTGAGGGGTGTGACCGTCATTGTGCCTATTGTGCCATCCCGTTGATTACGGGCCGTCACCAGAGTCGTCCGATGCAGGAGATTTTTGACGAGGTACGTCAGTTGGTGGCAGACGGTACGAAGGAGTTTAATGTGATTGCCCAGGAACTGACCTATTACGGTATAGACATCGACGGCAAACAGCATATAGCCGAACTTATCGAGCGGATGGCCGATATCCCTGGGGTGGAGTGGATCCGTCTGCACTATGCTTATCCGACACACTTCCCATGGGATCTGTTGCGTGTGATGCGGGAGAAGAAGAATGTCTGTAAGTATCTGGACATCGCCCTGCAGCATATATCCGACAATATGTTGTCGAGGATGCAGCGCCATGTGACAAAGGCGGAGACCTACGAACTGGTAGAGCGCCTGCGTCGGGAAGTGCCTGGTATCCATCTCCGTACGACACTGATGGTGGGTTTCCCGGGAGAGACGGAGGAGGACTTCGAAGAACTGAAGGAATTTGTGAAGTGGGCCCGTTTCGAAAGGATGGGGGCTTTTGCCTATTCCGAGGAAGAGGGTACCTATTCAGAACAACATTATGAAGATGATGTGCCAGAAGACGTGAAGCAACGTCGTCTGGATAAGATTATGCGCATCCAACAGAATATCAGTGCAGAACTGGAAGCGGAGAAAGTCGGTAAGACCCTCAAAGTCGTGATCGACAGACGGGAGGGGGACTACTACATAGGGCGGTCGGAATACTGTTCTCCGGAGGTGGATCCTGAGGTGTTGGTTCCTGTTTCGGAACGCAACTTGGCTATTGGCGCATTTTATGACGTGCTGATCAAGGACTCGGAAGAGTTCGATTTATACGGTTCAACAATCAATGATATAATATGACGAACAAAGACTTTATTTCAGAATTAGCGCAGCAGACGGGTTATTCGCCCGAGGATACGCAAAAGATGGTGAATTCTATTGTTGAGGCGATGGGAGATCATTTTCAGGAAGACGGTTCTGTACTCGTACCGACTTTCGGAACTTTTGAAGTCAAGAAGAAACTGGAGCGGATCATGGTGAATCCTTCCACGGGACAGCGAATGCTGGTTCCACCTAAATTGGTGTTGAACTTCAAACCAAACGCCAACTGGAAAGAGCGTGTAAAGAATGGAGGGAATGAATAATGGCTAAGATAACGATTCAAGATATTTCCAAGGTGCTCATAGAGCGCAATGGGCTGAACAAGAAAATAGCAGCAGCCTTTGTCAATGCTATGTTTGATGTTATCCAACAGGCATTGGAGCGTGACAGAATCGTGAAGGTCAAGGGCCTGGGTACGTTCAAGATCATTGACGTGGATGACCGTGAGAGTGTGAATGTCAATACGGGCGAACGGGTGCTCATTGAGGGTCATGACAAGATTACCTTCATACCTGACGCTTTGATGAAGGAACTGGTTAACAAGCCCTTCTCTCAGTTTGAGACAGTCGTACTGAAGGATGGCGTGGATTTTGACTCTATCGAGACACCTCAGGATCAAGAAATGTCGGATGATAACGCCGAATCATCGGCACCTTTGGTGGAATTCGGAGATAGTATCAATATCAAACCTGTGATCTTAGGTATCATTAAGGACCAACCTGAGGAGAAACCAGTTGAGGAGCCTGTCGAGAAACCTGCCCCTGAGCCGTTGCCTGAGCCGTTGCCTGAACCCGTCGAGGAACCTGTGGCTGAGGAACCCGTTAAAGAACCTGTGGTTGAAGAGCCTGTTGTCGAAGATCCTGTGGCAGAGGTACCTGTCGAGGATATGCCAGTTGAGGATAAACCTGCCGAAGAAGGTACTTCCGTCGAAGAGGATGTTTCCGTTGAAGAGGAGACCCCTGTTGAAGAAGACACGTCCGAAGGAGAGTCGTTCTATTGGGAGGAAGAAGAATCCTCTTATAAGAAGTGGTTGATAGCTCTGATTGCTGGTTTAGTGGGACTTATTGGCGGCTATCTTCTGGGCAGCTATTACCCGTTATCAAATTTATTCTCACATGAGAAGGTGAAAATTGAGAAACCAGTTGTGGCTCCAGAATTGTCTGATACCCTTGAAGATGTGTTGGAACCTGTGGATACCACTACAGCGTTTGTTACCTCAGAAGTTCCTAATGCAGAGCCTTCCAAGCCCGTAGAGGTTAAACAGATTCCACAACAAGATGACGATACTGATAAATATGCGGCTATGGATGTTCGGGTACGTACAGGCGCATACAAGATAGTGGGTACAGACCATATCGTCAAGGTTAAGGAAGGCGACAATCTTGTTAAGATCGCTCGTCACGTCTTAGGTCCTGATATGGAGTGCTATCTGGAAGTATATAATGGTCTTAAAGCCTCTTCGGAACTGAAGGTAGGACAGGAAATCAAGATCCCGAAACTGCAGTTGAAGAAGAAAAAGAAGCCCCAGACTGTGAATGAATAGGGAAAGAATGAAAAAGTTTCTTAAAACTTAGGTTTTGGGAAACTTTTTTAATATAATTTAGACAGGTAAATGCGTGGATAATCCTATTTATTCACTACTTTTGCGGACAAATTGAGAAAACTAAAAAAGAGAAAATATTATGGCAGAAGCTATTGACATCCGTGAGTTGAATATCCGGATAGAACAACAAAGTGCATTCGTGACAAATCTGGTGACTGGTATGGACCGTGTCATCGTGGGACAAAAGCATCTCGTCGATTCACTCTTGATAGGATTGCTGAGTGACGGACATATCCTGTTGGAAGGTGTTCCTGGTCTTGCCAAGACTTTAGCCATCAAGACCCTTTCGCAACTGATCGACTCTGACTACAGCCGTATCCAGTTTACGCCAGACCTGCTTCCTGCCGATGTTATCGGTACGATGATCTATTCGCAGAAGGATGAGAAGTTCCAGGTAAAGAAAGGTCCGGTCTTTGCTAACTTCGTGTTGGCAGATGAAATCAACCGTGCCCCAGCAAAAGTACAGAGTGCTTTGCTGGAGGCTATGCAGGAGAAGCAGGTGACGATTGGCAGTAGCACGTTCCAACTCCCCAATCCTTTCCTCGTGATGGCGACACAGAACCCCATCGAGCAGGAGGGTACCTACCCATTGCCTGAGGCTCAGGTCGATCGTTTCATGCTGAAAGTGGTGATCGACTATCCCTCTTTGGATGAGGAGAAGAAGATTATTCGGGAGAATATCGCTGGAGAGATGCCTACAGTGACACCAGTGACGACAGCAGAAGAGATTCTGAAGGCTCGTAGCGTGGTGCGCGAGGTCTATATAGATGAGAAGATCGAGCAGTATATTGCCGATATCGTGTTTGCCACCCGTTATCCTGACCGTTATGGCTTGAAGGACCTAAAGGATATGATCTCCTTCGGTGGTTCACCCCGTGCCAGCATTAATCTGGCCAAGGCTGCCCGTGCTTACGCTTTCATCAAGCGTCGCGGTTATGTGGTACCTGAGGATGTGCGTGCTGTGGCTCATGATGTGCTGCGTCATCGTATCGGTCTGACCTACGAGGCTGAGGCCAGCAATATCACCAGTGAGGAAATCGTTTCAAAGATTATCAATAAGGTAGAAGTGCCTTAAACATTGAAAATTGAACATTGAAGATGGAAACATCTGAGATCATCAAGAAAGTCCGTAAGATCGAGATCAAGACCCGTGGCTTGAGCTCGAACATCTTCGCAGGCCAGTACCATTCCGCTTTCAAGGGTAGGGGTATGGCCTTCAGTGAGGTGCGCGAGTATCAGTTCGGTGATGATGTCCGTGATATTGACTGGAATGTGACGGCCCGTTTCCACCGTCCTTACGTCAAGGTGTTTGAAGAGGAACGAGAACTGACGGTGATGCTGCTGATTGACGTCAGTGGCTCGTTGGACTTTGGTACTCAGAAACAGATGAAGCGCGATATGGTGACGGAGATCGCCGCTACCATCGCCTTCAGTGCCATCCAGAACAACGATAAGATCGGTGTGGTGTTCTTCTCTGACAAGATCGAGAAATACATCCCGCCAAAGAAAGGCCGAAAGCATATCCTCTATATTATCCGTGAGATGCTTGACTTCCAACCGGAATCAAAACGGACGGACGTGAAGCAGGCGGTGGAGTTCTTGTCGAGCGTACAGAAACGTCGTACGACAGCCTTTATCCTTAGCGACTTCTATGTCCGCAATGATTTCCAGCAGTCGTTGCAGATCTGTAACAGGAAGCACGACGTAGTGGCTATCCAGGTCTATGACCAGCGTGCAAAGGAACTGCCTGATGTGGGGCTGATGAAAGTCGTTGACGCGGAGACGGGCTTCGAACAGTATGTGGATACTGGCTCCAAGCGTCTGCGTCAGGCCTACCATAGATATTGGATGAACCGTCAGGCTGAACTGATGGATACTTTCAATAAGAGTAATGTGGATAATGTGAGCATTGCCACTAACGAGGATTTCGTGAAGTCCTTGATGATGCTGTTTAAACAAAGAAGTTAATGAAAAAGTGTTTATTCCTTATAGCATTGATCATCAGCGTTTTGTCTGTTAATGCGCAAGTATCTGTAGAGACAGAGATTGACTCTATCCAGATCTTTGTTGGACAACAGGCTCATGTGACGCTGACTGCTCATGCTAAGGAAAATGCAAAGATAGAGTTCCCACAGTTCAAGCCTACAGAGTATATCACCCCTGGTGTGGAAGTACTGGCTAGACGCGAATTGGATACGAAGCAGCAGGACAATGGCTTTGTAGCCAGATCGATGGTCTATACCCTGACATCCTTCGACGACACCCTATATTATCTCCCGCCCATGACGGTGAAGATAGATGGTAAGGCCTATAAAAGTAAGAGTCTGGCCCTGAAGGTACTGACTATAGAGGTTGATACCACCAATGTGGAACAGTTCTTCGGACCAAAAGACGTGCAGGACAACCCCTTCCAGTGGAGTGACTGGAGTCTGTCGTTTTGGTTGAGTGTTATGCTGTTGGTGTTGCTGGCGCTCTGTTACTACCTCTATCTGCGCTTGCGTGACAACAAACCTATTATTAGTCGTATCCGCATTGTGAAGCGCCTGCTGCCCCACCAGAAGGCTATGAAGGAGATTGAACAGATCAAGGCCGACAAGATGGTGGCTTCAGAGAACTCAAAGGAATACTACACCAAACTGACAGATACGCTCCGTAAGTATATCGAGGAGCGTTATGGCTTCAACGCCATGGAGATGACCAGTAGTGAGATTATTGAGAAACTGATGGCAGTACAGGACGAGAAGGCTCTGTCGGAGTTACGCCACCTGTTCCTGACGGCCGATCTGGTGAAGTTTGCCAAATATTCGACGTTGATTAACGAGAATGATCAGAACCTCGTCAATGCTATCGCGTTCATTGACCAGACGAAACAGGAAAATGTCCCTGTGGAGGAGGTGGTGAAGCCACAACTCTCAGAAGAGGACCAGCGTTCGCAAAAGGCACGGCGTGCCCTGAAAATTGCAATCACCACTGTCTCCATAGTGTGTGTACTGCTCTTTGCCTACGTGCTGTTTACGCTCTATCAGTTGTTATATTAAAAGGAAACCCATGGAATTTGCCAATAGAGAATATCTGCTTTTGCTCCTGCTTCTCATACCATATATCATTTGGTATGTGATGTATAGGAAGAAGACTGAGCCGACGATGCGGATGAGCGACACCTTTGCCTTCCGCTATGCGCCGAAGAGTTGGAAGGTGGTACTTATGCCGCTGTCCATGTTCCTCAGGATACTGGCCTTTGTGATGATCGTGCTGGTGCTGGCCCGTCCTCAGACGCAGAATTCCTGGAAGAGTGAGACGGTGGAGGGTATCGATATTATGCTGGTGATGGATGTATCTACCAGTATGTTGGCTGAGGATTTGAAGCCCAATCGTATTGAGGCAGCCAAACAGGTGGCGTCGGAGTTTGTCGTCGGACGTCCCAATGACAATATCGGTCTGACAATCTTTGCCGGAGAGTCGTTCACCCAGTGCCCGATGACGACGGATCATACCTCTCTGCTGAATCTGCTCCAGAATGTGCGCACAGATATTGCCGCTCGTGGACTGATTGAAGACGGTACGGCCATCGGTATGGGACTGGCGAATGCTGTTTCGCGTCTGAAAGAGTCTAAAGCAAAGAGTAAGGTGGTAATCCTGTTGACTGACGGTAGCAATAACCGTGGTGACATCTCACCGATGACGGCGGCAGAGATTGCCAAGAGTCTTGGTATCCGTGTCTATACCATCGGTGTGGGAACGAACAATGTGGCACCTTACCCAATGCCTGTGGCCGGAGGAGTACAGTATGTGAATATCCCTGTAGAGATCGACACGAAGACACTCGGTGAGATTGCTGTTGCTACAGAGGGAGATTTTTATCGGGCAACGAATACGAAAGAATTGCGTAACATCTATAAAGAAATCGACAAACTGGAGAAGAGCAAGTTGAACGTGAAAAAGTTCAGCAAGAAGTATGAGGCCTACCAGCCTTTTGCCCTGGCTGCTGTCATCGCCCTACTGTTAGAGATACTGTTGCGTGTAACCATATTCAGGAGGATACCGTAAAAAGGTAAAAAAGTAAAAATGTAAAATGTTTAGATTTGAAGATCCCATATATCTCTACTTGTTGGTGCTGATTCCGATATTGGCACTCATCAGGTTCATCTCGTACAGGAACCAGAAGAAACGGCTCCGTAAGTTCGGCGAGCCAGTATTACTGAAAGAACTGATGCCCGATGTTTCGCGTTTCCGTCCTTCTGCGAAGTTCTGGATTCTGCAAGGCGCACTGGCCCTACTTATCATCATGCTGGCCCGTCCGCAGTTAGGTACGAAGATCAGTCATGAGAAACGGGTGGGAATCGAGACCATCATCGCTATGGATATTAGTAACTCTATGCGGGCAGAGGATATCGTCCCCAGCCGTTTAGACCGTAGTAAGATGATGGTAGAGAATCTCGTCGATCATTTCTCCAACGATAAGATTGGATTGATCGTCTTTGCGGGTGATGCCTTTGTTCAGCTTCCTATTACGAGCGATCATGTCTCTGCCAAGATGTTTCTGTCAAGCATCGATCCTTCGATGATTGCTACTCAGGGAACGGATCTCGCCAGGGCTATCGATATGGCTACCCATAGTTTTACACAGGAAGAGGGTATCGGTAAGGCTATTGTGGTGATCACTGATGGTGAGGATCATGAGGGTGGGGCTGTGGAGTCTGCAAAGGCTGCCAAGGATAACGGGATGCGTGTCTATGTCCTTGGTGTTGGCTCTGTCAACGGTGCGCCGGTCCCCATTCCTGGCACGGGTGACTATATGAAAGATCAGGCAGGCAATACTGTCATGTCGGCCTTGAATGAGGATATGTGTAAACAGGTGGCTCAGGCTGGTGGCGGTGCCTATATCCATGTGGAAAATAACAGTGCAGCTCAGGATCAACTTGACAATGAACTGGATAAGTTGGCCAAAAAGGAAACAACTGCGACAATGTATAGCGAGTTTGACGAACAGTTCCAGGCTTTCGGTGTCCTGGCTTTACTGTTGTTAATCCTTGAGATATGTATTTTCGACCGCAAGAATCCGCTACTGAAACATCTCTCGCTCTTCGGCAATAAGAAGAAGGTGGCAACGATGCTGCTTCTATTGGTGACTATGACGGCTGTCGCCCAGACGGATCGTCAGTATATCCGTCAGGGAAACAAACAGTTCCATCGTGGTGATTATCCTGGGGCAGAAGTCTCATTCCGTAAGGCTGTAGAGAAGAACCCTAAGAATCCGCAGGCAGCCTTCAATCTGGGTAATGCTCTGATGGCACAGAAGAAGGACTCCGCTGCTGTAGAGCAGTTTGAGAATGCAGCACGTCTGGAGACGAATCCACTACGCAAATCCCAGTCTTATCATAATATGGGTGTAATATGTCAGACGCATAAGATGTATGGTGAAGCTATCGAGGCGTATAAGAACGCCCTTCGTCTGAATCCAGATGATGATGAGACGCGCTACAATTTGGTGCTCTGCAAGCATCAGAAACAAAAACAGGATCAGAACAGACAGAATCAGGATCAGCAGAACAACGACGACAAGAAGAAAGACGAAAAAAAGGATCAGCAGAAGCCTGAGGAGAAAAAGGATCAGCAAGATCAGAAACAGCAGGAACAGCCCCAGCCCCAGATGAGTAAGGAGAATGCAGAGCAGTTGCTGAATGCGGCGATCCAGAATGAGAAACAGACGCAGGACAAAATGAAGAAAGCACAACAACAGCCCCAGCGTCATAACCTTCAGAAGAATTGGTAGAAATGAAACGACTAACGACGATATTAGGTTTGATAATTACCGTTACGACGGCCATGGCACAGACACTGACAGGTGTCGCTCCCTCGCATGTAGCTGCGGGTGAACAGTTCCGTCTGACCTATACTGTTAATACGCAGGATGTCAGTGATTTCCGTGCAGGTGACATCCCTGATGGTCTGGAAGTATTGATAGGCCCTAATCGCTCCATGCAGTCGAGCTATCAGATGATCAATGGTCATACCAGTTCATCTTCTTCCATTACCTATACTTACATCGTTAGGGCGTCTAAGAACGGAACCTTCAGCATTCCTCCTGCCCATGCTGTTGTTGGTGGTAAGAGTATCGCCTCTAACACCCTGACTATCAAGGTGAGCAGTTCTGCTCCGTCAAATTCCGGTGGTTCCAGCCGTCAACGGTCCAATGATGATGGTGAGATTAGAGACGTAGGTAGCCAGATCTCCGGTTCGGATCTCTTTATCAAAGTGAGTGCCAATAAGAAACGTGTGCATGAGCAGGAGCCTATCCTGCTGACCTATAAGGTCTATACGCTGGTAGGATTGACGAGTCTGCGTGGTGATATGCCTGACCTGAAGAGTTTCTATACCCAGGAAGTGGATCTGCCACAGCAGAAGAGTTTCTCCATAGAGACCTTTAACGGTCGTCCTTATAAGACTACTACATGGAGTCAGTATGTGATGTTCCCTCAGATGACGGGCAAGTTGGAGATTCCAAGTATTACGTTTGAAGGTATTGTAGTACAGCAGAACCGTAATATCGATCCTTTTGAGGCTTTCTTCAATGGTGGTTCCGGCTATGTTGAGGTGAAAAAGAAGATCCAGGCACCAGGCATAGAGATACAGGTGGATCCGCTGCCAGAGCGCCCGGCCAACTTCTCCGGTGGTGTTGGAAAGTTTAATATCTCTGCCCAACTTGACAAGACGGAGGTGAAGGCCAATGATCCGGTTTCTATGCGTATTATTGTCAGTGGTATGGGCAACCTGAAACTGATTAAGCAGCCTGTGGTGAACTTCCCCAAAGACTTTGATAAGTACGAGCCAAAGATCACGGACAAGACGAAGTTGACCTCCAACGGTATTGAAGGTTCGATGATCTATGATATCCTTGTGGTACCGCGTCATCAGGGTAAGTATGAGATTCCGCCTGTAGAGTTTACTTATTTCGATACATCAGTAAATGCCTATAAGACCATTAAGAGTGATTCGTTTGTGCTCGACGTGGCTAAGGGGTCTGGAACAGGAGCCGTGAACGACTTCTCTGGTCAGACAGACTTGCAGGAGTTAACAAAGGATATCCGTTATATCAAGACAGGAGAAACCCGTCAGCATTCACTCGACGATTTCTTCTTTGGTTCTACGGGGTATTGGATCTCGATAGGCGTATTAGCTCTGATATTTGTATCCTTGTTTGTTGTCTTCCGCCAGCGGGCCATCGATAATGCCAATGTCACTAAGATGCGTGGTAAGAAGGCCAACAAGGTTGCTACGAAGCGACTGAAGAAGGCGGCACGGTTGATGGCCGATAACAAACCGAGTGAGTTCTATGATGAGGTGCTTCGTGCACTGTGGGGTTATGTCGGTGACAAGTTGAATATCCCTGTAGAACAACTCTCTCATGATAATATCAGCCAGCGCCTTTCGGAACGTAGCGTTGGTGAAGAGACTGTTAGCCAGTTTATTGGTGCTCTTGACGAATGTGAGTTTGAACGTTATGCACCAGGTGATCCTAAGGGTAATATGAATAAGGTATATGATAAGGCCATCAATGCCATTGAGAAGATAGAAGCCACGATGAAGAAATCAAAGAAATCAGGAAATATGGCGACAAAGATGGTATTGATGTTGGCTATTTGTTTCACTTCTGTGACTACTTCGCTTGCCGTCACCAAGGTGGAGGCTGACAGTGCTTATGCCCGTGGGGAGTATCAGCAGGCCATCAAGGATTATGAGGCTCTTTTGAAGCAAGGGGCCTCTGCTGATCTATACTATAATCTGGGTAATGCCTATTACCGTACGGAGAATATCACATGTGCTGTACTCAACTACGAGCGTGCCCTGCTGCTTTCGCCAGGCGACCGTGATATTCGTTTCAATCTTCAGATTGCGCAGTCGAAGACCATCGATAAGATTGTGCCAGAGTCGGAGATGTTCTTCTTTACGTGGTACAGGTCACTTGTGAACCTGATGAGTGTCGATGGTTGGGCACGAACATCGCTGGTTTCTTTGGCTTTGGTTATCATACTTCTACTTGTCTATCTCTTTTCCGATCGTATATGGCTTCGGAAGATTGGCTTTTTCGGTGGTTTCGTATTGCTTGTGCTCTTTATATTGAGCAATGTCTTTGCCTGGCAGCAGAAACAGAACTTCCTCTATCGTAAAGGGGCAATAGTAATTGCTCCATCGGTAACGGTAAAGAGTACACCGGCCAGCAATGGTACGGATCTGTTTGTTCTTCATGAAGGTACCAAGGTCACGATTACTGACGGTTCGATGAAAGGTTGGAAAGAGATCCGGATTGCTGATGGTAAGGAAGGTTGGCTTGAGAGTAAACAATTAGAGGAAATATGATGGGAGGATTTCTGGATATATTGATGGACGCTCAGAGTATTCTGCCAGTATTGGAGTCGTTTGACAGGGATGCCCTGTTGATGGTCAATGGCAGTGATTCCCTGTATCTTGACCGTGTGGCCCGTGTGCTGACAACTGCGCTCACATGGCTTCCGCTTTATATCAGCCTCTTCATAATCGTGTTGCGGAATAATGATAGTTTCCGTAAGGTGTTGATGATCATTGTAGCAGCGGGATTGTGTGTGCTTTTAGCGGGTACTGTGGATGATATGATCGTCAAACCGACAGTGGCAAGATGGCGTCCTACCCATGATCCTGTTATTGGTGCCATGGTGGATGTCGTCGATGGCTATAGGGGAGGTAAGTATGGTTTCTTCTCTGCACATGCCTCTAATACGTTTAGTATTGCCATTTTCTTTTGTTGGCTTGTGAGAAGTCGCCTTCTTTCTGTGGCTATGATTATCTGGTCATTGACGAACTGTTGGACTCGTCTCTATCTGGGTGTTCATTTCCCGGGTGACATTCTCGTAGGACTGACTTGGGGCTTTATTGTCGGTTCAAGTGTCTATTACCTGTTTTATAGATTAGCAAGGAACATGAACTCAGGTCGGCGACTGATTTCCTCGCAATATACCGTTACAGGTTACCAACGTTCTGATTGCAACATACCTGTTACCGTGCTGTCTTTCACTTTAGTCTTTGCTCTGATAAAATCTTGTATTCTATGATTGATCCTAAGAATATCAGTATCAGTGAATACAATTATCCGCTACCCGACGAGCGCATAGCTAAGTTTCCCGTCGAGAAACGTGATCATTCCAAACTGTTGATCTACAATAAAGGTGAGGTAGGAGAGGATATGTTCTACCATCTGCCTAAGTATTTGCCTGCGGGTGCTTTGATGGTGTTCAACAATACGAAGGTGATTCAGGCACGAATGCATTATCGCAAAAGCACGGGAGCACTTATTGAAGTTTTTTTGCTGGAACCTGCTGATCCAACGGACTACGAGTTGATGTTCCAGACCACAGACCGTTGTTCATGGTATTGTCTGGTGGGTAACCTGAAGAAATGGAAGGATGGTTTGTTGACCCGTGAGATTGATGTCAGGGGACAGCATGTCTGTGTCACTGCCACGCGTGGTTCAGTTCATGGTACGAGTCAGACTGTTACTTTTGAGTGGGATGGTGACCATATCTCCTTTGCAGAGATCATCGACGCTATGGGTGAACTGCCAATTCCTCCTTATCTCAACCGTGAGACTCAGGAGAGTGATAAGACTACCTATCAGACGGTCTATTCGAAGATCAAGGGTAGTGTGGCGGCTCCGACAGCAGGACTGCATTTCACTCCGGAAGTCTTGGCAAGTCTTGATGCCCATGGTATTGAGCGCGAAGAACTGACACTTCATGTAGGAGCAGGAACTTTCAAGCCTGTGAAAAGTGAAAGAATAGAAGGTCACGAGATGCATACTGAGTTTATCAGTGTACGACGGGATACCATTCAGAAACTGATTAATCATCAAGGCTGTGCCATCGCCGTTGGTACTACCAGTGTCCGCACCCTTGAGAGCCTCTATTATATGGGACTCAAAGTGATGCATCATCCAAATCTCACGGAAGCCCAACTCCACGTTGCGCAATGGGAACCTTACGAAGAAGTGGAGCGCGATGAAGTGAAAAGTGAAGAAGCCTTGCTGGCCTTAGCTGATTGGATGGATGCACATCACCTTGAAGTGCTTCACTCAAGCACCCAGATTATTATCGCTCCTGGCTATGATTACAAAATCGTCAAGATGTTGGTTACTAACTTCCACCAACCACAATCGACGCTTCTGTTATTGGTGAGCGCTTTCGTTAAAGGTGATTGGCATAAGATTTATGATTACGCCCTTGCGCATGATTTCCGTTTCCTTAGTTATGGAGATTCTTCGCTCCTGATTCCTTAAATATAATAAAGCGGGTGAGACTTTTCTCACCCGCTTTCTATTTACTGATGCTGGTCGCGGAGCAGATCGTTGACCGTCTTCACAGGATTAAAGGTGCCGAGTGGCACTTCCACAAAGACGGTACTCCAATTGCTCATGGCACCATTCCATAGACCAGGTAACTCCAAGGCTTTCAGTTCTTTACCAGACTTTGATTTAGAAGAGATAAAGCCAGTCGTCTTATCCACGAAGTCGGGAAGGTTAAATGGCTTGCCTTTATAGTCCTTTACGGCGCAGACAAGATCCACGGGGTTGAAGTGGGTACCCTGGGTGAACATCTTCATATAGGCTTCGTTATTCGTGTCGATCTGACTGCTTTCGAGAATCTGGAGACTGACAGTACCGTCCTGATTGTAGGTAAGGAACGGACCACCACCAGGCTCACCGACATTCTTCACAACACCGCAGGCACGCATCGGACGGTTCAGTTTCTTGCGCAGGTAGTCGGCATCCACCTTGTTATTCTTAGCATCTGTGCAGAGGTTCTTGGCGACGAACTCGGCAATCTCCTTGAGTTGTGCATCAGATGCGCCTGCATCCAGCACCTTCAGATACTCAAAGGCTTGCTTCTGCAGGGAGACAAGCACACCGGCGATAACCTGTTTCCATTCCACCGTCTCAGGCTTCAGGCGGTCAGGTACGACATTATCGATATTCTTGATGAAGATGACATCGGCCTCAATCTCGTTGAGGTTCTCGATGAGTGCACCATGACCACCAGGACGGAAAAGCAGTGACCCGTCGTCATTGCGGAACGGTGTGTTATCGGTGTTGGCAGCAACGGTATCTGTCGAAGGCTTCTGCTCAGAGAAGGTGATGTCGTACTTAATACCATACTTCTTGGCAAACGAATCTGCTTTCTCAGCCACCTTGGCCTTGAAGAGTGCCATGTGCTCATGTGAAACCGTGAAATGAACATGAGCCTCACCGTTAGAGGCTGCATAGAGGGCTCCCTCTACGAGATGCTCCTCCATTGGGGTACGTGGCCCTTCGGGATACTTATGAAACAATAGCAAACCCTTTGGCAACTGACCGTAGTTCAGACCTTCGGCCTTCAGCATGTTGGCTGCAACAGCCTTGTAGTTGCCAGCCGCAATCAGTTCCTTGATACCTTTACCTTCATTTTTCTGGCAGACAGCATCCAGCGCTTCGTAGAAGGCGAACTTCTCAATGTTGTCGAAGTATTTCTTTTCAAAGTCGGTGGTAGGAACATCGTAGTCGGCATCAACAAAGGCGAACATATTCTTAAACATGCGGCTGGCGGCACCAGAGGCGGGTACGAACTTCACCACGCGTTTGCCATCGGCCTTGTACTGGTTCCAGATATCCTCATACTTCTTGCGTTCGTCTGCATTGGGAGCGATAATACCGCGTCCGATTCCTGCGGCGGCTTCCAACTTCAGGAAGGGGAAACCAGTTTTAAACTCATTTAGTTGATTCTCAATCTGCTCTTGGGTAATACCCTTCTGAGCAATCTGTTTCAGGTCTTGCTGTGATAACATAATCTTGGTAATTTGAATTGTTTCTTCTGCAAAAATACAAACTTTTCTTCAAAAATGCACATTAATTCCAAGAAAATTGTATCTTTGCAAGGTAAAAACTGGTTTTATGGCAGATTTGTTCACTTTCACATACGAGGAAAAGAAGAAAATGGCAGCCCAGACGGCGGAGATCCTGGAAGAAGAGATCGGTCTGAAGGGTGATGCCATTCAGGCCGTCCATCTCATTCCGGAGATCGAGGAAGGCCGTCTGACGATGGAGGAGGTGGAACAGCAATATGGCAGACAGGTGGTTCGTATTTTGCATGGACTGAACCGTATCCAGCAGCTCTATCAGAAAAATCCTGTCATTGAGAGTGAGAATTTCCGGAATCTTCTGCTCTCCTTTGCTGAGGATATGCGTGTGATCCTCATCATGATTGCGAATAGGGTGAACCTGATGCGACAGATCCGTGATACGAAGGATGTCAGTGCGAAGATGGAAGTCTCGCAGGAGGCAGCCTATCTCTATGCCCCACTGGCTCATAAGCTTGGCCTCTACAAGTTGAAGAGTGAACTTGAGGATCTTTCTTTGAAATACATGGAGCATGATGCCTACTATCTGATCAAGGAGAAGTTGAACGAGACGAAGGCTTCTCGTGACGCTTATATTGAGGCATTCATCAAACCTGTGGAGGAGAAGATCAAGGCGGCTGGTATCAAGTGTCATATCAAAGGGCGTACGAAGAGTATTCACAGTATCTGGCAGAAGATGAATAAACAGAAATGTGGCTTTGAGGGCATCTATGACCTCTTTGCCATCCGTATTATCATCGACTGTGAAGAGGAGAAGGAGAAGATGCAATGCTGGCAGGCCTATTCAATCGTTACCGATATGTATCAGCCGAATCCCAAGCGTCTGCGTGACTGGCTTAGTGTACCGAAATCCAATGGTTATGAGTCGCTGCATATTACGGTCTTAGGTCCGGAAAAGAAATGGGTGGAGGTACAGATCCGTACCGAGCGCATGGACGATATTGCAGAACGTGGTGTGGCTGCCCATTGGCGCTATAAGGGAGTGAAGGGTGAAACTGGTCTTGACGAGTGGTTGACGAACATCCGTAGCATGCTTGAACATGCTGACGGCCTTGATGCTATGGACCAGTTCAGAATGGATCTCTATGAGGATGAGGTATTCGTCTTTACCCCAAAGGGTGATCTGTATAAGTTCCCAGTGGGGGCGACGGTCCTTGACTTTGCCTATCATATCCATTCCAAACTTGGCAATCAGTGTACGGGTGGCAGGATCAATGGTAAGGTGGTCTCTTTCCGTCAGCAGCTTAAGAGTGGTGACCAGGTGGAGATCCTGACATCCTCCACGCAGAAGCCCCGTCAGGAGTGGTTGAGCATTGTGAAGACGTCGCGTGCCAAGTCGAAGATTCGTCTGGCTCTGAAAGAGACGCAGGTGAAAGAGGGACTCTTCGCCAAGGAGATGCTGGAACGGAAGTTCAAGAACCGTAAAGTGGAACATGACGAATCGACTATGATGCACACCATCAAGAAGATGGGGTTCAAGGAGGTGAGTGACTTCTACAAGCAGATTGCCGATGGTGTGTTAGACGTGAACGCTGTCATAGAGAAATATATAGAGGTACGCGATGGGGAGAAAACCATCACGGGAGATAATCAGGCACGTTCTGCCAGTGAGTTTGAGTTGGACGATTCCAAGATTGCTGGCCTGAATACCAATCTTTCTGATGACACACTGGTTATCGACCGTAATCTGAAAGGCCTGGACTACCAGTTGGCCAGGTGCTGTGCGCCCATCTATGGCGATCCCATCTTCGGCTTCGTTACGATCAATGGTGGTATTAAGATCCACCGCCTCGATTGTCCCAATGCCCCAGAACTGCGCCGTCGCTATGGCTATCGGATTGTGAAGGCCAAGTGGAGCGGTAAGGGATCATCACAGTATTCCATTACTCTCCGTGTGATCGGTAGTGATGATATCGGCATCGTCAATAATCTGACAAGTATCATCTCCAAGGATGAGAAGCTTGTCCTCAGGTCAATCAATATAGACTCACATGATGGACTTTTCAGTGGTAATCTGGTGGTGATGCTTGAAGATACGTCACGACTGGAGTCACTTCTCAAGAAACTGCGCACCGTAAAAGGTGTGAAACAGGTGGATCGAATATAATATAATATAAACCAATAACTATAGACAATATGAAGCAACTGACCTACGTATTTTTTGCCTTGCTGCTGCTGAGCTTTATTGGTTGCAACCGTAATCGTGCAGCCCGTCAGTATGAACGTTTTCAGGAAGACTCTGACAGAATAGAGTTCATCACCCCTCCTGAAGATACTGTTAAGATTGAAGAGGAAGTTGATAATCTTGGCTCGGCAGACGATGAGGAACTGCTTGTCATTCCAGACATTCCTCAAGAACGAAGTGTCAATATGGGAGCCAGTGACTATGAGTTGAAGAAGATGATGTCGGGCAAAGGAGACTGAGCCAGCCTATTCACGATAGATCCAAGCCAACAATTTATTCACCCACCGGATGGAGAAACGGAACCATCGGTAGGTGCTTTGTTCCTTGCCGCCGAAACGAAGGATGAATTCGCGGAAAGGGTTCTTACTGTAGGGAAGTCCTACGTCCATGAAATATATGTGTTGACAGCCTTGTTGATACGCATCCTTTATTGTGTCCCATATCGTGAGAATATCTGGATGAAGGTGTATATAGGTTTTGCGGCGATAGGCTGAATACCATAGATAGGCGTTCCCCTCACTATATACCACAGCAGAGCAGCCAATTACCTTTCCATGGTATTTCGTCGCAAACAACTTGCCATAGTTGTCGTTCATCAGTTTCCTGAAAAATAGGTCATCGGGGATGTAGCGACGAGGCTTCAGAATGTTATGATGGCGCAATAGTTTGGAGAAAGCCTTGAAATCTTCCTCTGTTGTGACAGGTTCTGTAGTAACCCCTCGGGCATGGGCATTGTCGATGCGCTTCTGCATCTTCTCACTGATACGCTCCTCGGGGGCATGGCTGTGTAGGGAATTATGGATGCTCATCCAGTTTACCGGATAGAACCCATGCTGACGCAACTGCTTATAGCCCAACATCTTCTGACTCAGGTTACTGATCTCCATGTAGAGCACCCTGTTGTTAAGCTTCTGTGTCAGTGCGCCTAACATCTCACCAAACAACTCGTCACGGTTATATTTGCTCTCTGCATAATAACCCTCGCCTAACACCCGGCAGTGAATTAAGAGGAAAGGAGGAAGCCAGATAGGACGGTAACGGAGGATTCCCAACATGTGACTGACAACTTTGCCTGATTCATCTGTCGTTATGACCATGTAAGGCCGTTGCCGGGAGGCTTGTTCGCAGATCTCAAACAACTGTCGGCTATGGAAGAAGATATCTCCTTCCAGTTCTGGCAGATCTTTGCTCTTGCGATAGATGGTTGTCGTCAGTCCATTCAAATTGCAAAGTTACGAAATATTTTAATATAGATGATGTTTTTGGAAGAAATTTTCGTAACTTTGCCCCCAAATAAGTGATTTTAGTATGACAGCATTCAGAGATCTGGCGCAGAAGCGCCGTAGCCATCGTAAGTTTACAGAAGAGGAACTCGATCCGGAAGACCTCAAGTTGATCCTTCGTGCAGCCCTTATGTCTCCCACGTCGAAAAGCCAGCGTGCCTGGCAGTTCGTTGTCGTCGATGAAAAACTCGACCTTGAGAAACTCGCCGATGCCAAGAACATGGGAAGTCAGTTCCTGAAGGATGCCCCTGTGGCTATTGTTGTGCTAGGTGATCCCATGCAGAACGACTGTTGGGTGGAGGATGGTTCGATAGCCGCTATCTCCATGCAGTATCAGGCAGAGGATCTGGGTCTTGGGACGTGCTGGATACAGATGCGTGGTCGGGGTCTTGACGACGGAACTACTGCAGACACTGTTATCCGTGGTGTGCTTGATATCCCTGACAACCTCAATTGCCTGTGTATTCTCGCTGTAGGACATTGGACTGATGAGCGCAAGCCTCAGGCAGAAGATCGACTGAAATGGGAGAACGTACATTTGAATAAGTATTGATATGATCAACTACGACTTAAGTAAGATACGGGCGATTATCTTTGATATTGACGGTGTGCTCAGCAGTGAAACGATCAATCTCAGTGCTGAAGGTATCCCTCTGCGCACGGTGAATATCAAGGATGGTTATGCCATCCAGCTCGCTATGAAACTTGGACTTCGCATTGTGATCCTGACAGGTGCCAATGTCCCGAGTGTGCGTGTGCGCTATGAGGGCTTGGGCGTTGAGGATATCTATCTGGGTTGTGGCGTGAAGATAAAGACATACGAGGAGTTCCTTCAGAAATACGGTCTTTCCGATGAGGAAGTGATGTATATGGGTGATGATATTCCCGATTTGGAGATCATGCGCAGGGTGGGGTGCCCTGTCTGTCCGAAGGATGCCTGTCCTGAGATTAAGGAAGTAAGTTGTTATGTCAGCGATCGTATCGGTGGTCATGGCTGTGGCAGGGATGTAATAGAACAAGTGCTTCGTGCCCAGGGTAAATGGGTGATGAATGCCAAGGCTTTCGGATGGTGACACCTTATCATATTATATTGGCAAGTAATTCGCCGAGGCGTAGGGAATTGTTGGCAGGACTCGGACTTCCTTTCGAGGTTCGTGTGTTAGATGGTATTGATGAGTCATATCCTCACGATCTGCCTGTTTCCGAAGTCGCTCTTTATATTGCGGGGAAGAAGGCCGCTGCCTATTGTCGGACGATCGCCGACGATGAGTTGATTATCACCGCCGACACCGTGGTTATCGTTGGTGGTGAGATACTTGGAAAACCTGTTGATGAGGCCGACGCTGTTCGTATGTTGCGTGAACTTAGTGGTCGCACGCATCAGGTAACGACGGGTGTCTGTCTGCTTACCTCAGAGTTGGAGAGTCGTTTTGCTGTTACTACTGATGTGACGTTTAAAGCGCTAACCGATGACGAGATCCATTACTATGTCACCCGTTACAAACCTTTCGACAAAGCTGGTGCCTATGGCATCCAGGAGTGGATAGGCTATATCGGTGTTTCAGGTCTTCATGGTAGTTATTACAACGTCATGGGACTTCCCGTACAACGTATCTATAGTGAATTACAGAAACTGAATTTGTTGTCGAATGATAAGAATAGGGAAAATCCTACCAACACTTAGGGTTTTTCCTTATCTTTGTATGAGAATTGGTTATATTTTTGCATCGTGAATCATTAAAATGAAGAGAATATGAAGAAACTATTGCTTATTTCCATGTTGATTGGGGCCATGCCATTATCCATGCAGGCTCAGGACGACGATCTCTACTTCGTTCCCAAGAAGAAGAGTGTGGAGAAGTCTGTGGTGGTGGATGACAACGTGCAGCAGCCGGTTACCACTAACACCGACTGTGGCCGTAGTATCGACGAGTATAACCGTCGCATGAAAAGCTCATATCAGGTGATCGACGGTGATACAGTCAAGAACGATATCATTGACTTTTCCGCAGAGCAGGGTGTCTATCCTGACTCTGTGAAAGAGGAAAAAGAGGACTTCGAACTGACCAAGAAGTTGACTCGTTTCGATGACTACCCCTTGGCTGATAATGCCGCTTTCTGGGCAGGTTATCAGGCTGGTATCGATATGTGGGGCTGGCATTCCCCTTGGTACTATAGCCGCTATGGCTGGTATGGAGGCTGGTACGACCCCTGGTATTCACCTTATTATTATGGTAGTTGGCGCTATGGCTGGTACGATCCATGGTTCTATGGCTATTATGGTTGGTATGATCCTTGGTTCTATCCCTATTATGGTTACTACGGCTATTACGGCTATCCCTACTATCGCGGTTATCCCTATTGGGGAGGCGGTATATACTATCCTGGTGGCGGCGGTGGCGGCGGCTATGCCCATCATAGCCACATCGGTACAGGTACTATCCGTTCTGATGGTTCTACTCATGCCTATCGTCATGGAAACTCTGTGTCAGGTAGTAGCAGTCGCACGTCCAGTCTTCGCGACCGTACCAGTAGGATGAGTGGAGGAACTACCTACAATAGTGGGAATCATGAGCGTAGTGGCAGTGGCAATTTCAGTGGCTATCGTGGCAATTCCAGCAGTTCTAATTCTGGCTCCTATAACGGCGGATCCCGCAGCAGTAGCAGTAGTAGCGGAAGCTTCGGCGGATCCCGCAGTAGTGGTGGCGGCGGTGGCGGCAGCTTTGGTGGCGGTAGCCGCGGCGGAGGTGGCGGAGGCGGTTCCCGCCTCGGTGGTCGAAGATAATATAAAAGGTAAAAAGATTAAATAGTAAAAAGGTAAATATAAAACTGATAATAGGATGAAGAAGATAATTTTGGCAGTATGGGTGCTGGCTGCAATGCCGGCGGCTGCACAGGATACATACGAGAGTGCCCGTCTCATGGGCAGTGATCTGAATGGTACGGCCCGTTACGTGGGCATGGGTGGAGCGATGGATGCCTTAGGAGCAGACATCTCGACCATCTCGTCGAACCCTGCTGGTATCGGTGTGTTCCGCCATTCGAATGTCAGTGCGAGCTTGGGCTTCGTGTCGCAGGCAGATGCCGTGAAGTTCGATGGTCTTGATAAGACGAACATGAGTTTCGATCAGATAGGCTTTGTCTATTCGTCACGTATCAGTCCTACGTCATATCTGAATGTGGGCTTCAACTACCACAAGAGTCGTAACTTCGACCAGATCCTCTCTGCCGCCAATGCCCTGAGAGGCTGTTCGCAGAATGGCTTGACCTATTATAAGGCAGATAAGGGTATCTATGAGTTTGACGAGAACAATCAGGGAGAAATCATTGGCTACGAAGGTAATAATCGCTCATGGTCTTATAGTGAGTCTGACTATATGAATGCGAATGCGCTGATGCTCGATCCCAATGATGGTAAGATCTACACGATAGATGCCAGTGCCTATAGTTTCGACCGTGCACACCGTGGCTGGATTGCCGACTATGACATCAACCTAAGCGGTAATGTCAACGATCGTTTCTATTGGGGATTGACCGTAGGTATCAAGGACGTGAACTATAAGGGATATAGTGAGTATGGCGAGACGCTGGTGGATGTTGCAGGTAATTGCGGCTCCATGGCGGTTGGCGATGCTCGTAAGATCAAAGGTACGGGCTTCGATGTCAAGGCTGGTTTGATCTTCCTTCCCATTGAGGAGTCGCCTTTCCGTATCGGTGTCTCAGTGGCTACACCTACCTTCTATGATCTCACCGCCAGCAATGACTCTCAATTGGATAATAACTGCAAATACGGTTCTTGGGATCATGGTTATAGCAGCGAGAGTTATGACTTCAAGTTCTACACCCCGTGGAAGTTCGGTGTGAGCATGGGACATACTATCGGCAATATGGTGGCTCTGGGCGTGGGCTATGAGTATTCTGACTGGGGTGCCAGTAAGAACCGCATTAACGACGGCAGACGCTACGACTGGTGGTCAGACGAGTACTACGAGGACTCTCATACTGACAAGCCGATGAAGGAGAATACGGAGCGCAGTCTGACAGGACAGCACATCCTGAAAGCAGGTCTTGAGATCAAGCCTGTTCCGGAGTTTGCCTTACGTCTCGGATATAACTACCTGTCATCTCCATACGAGGAAAGAGGCTACCGTGATATGACCCTTGACTCCCCGGGTGTTTCCTATTCCTCAACGACTGACTATGTGAACTGGAAGGATACCCATCGTTTCACCTGTGGTCTGGGTGTCAAGGCCGGAGGCATGAATATTGATCTGGCTTATCAGTATAGCGCCACCAATGGTGACTTCCATCCCTTCCAGCCCTACGTTGATGTCAGAGCAACAGGTGTGAAGGAGGTGAGCAACAAGCGCCATCAGGTATTACTGACGTTGGGCTATACTTTCTAATGGTGAGAAAGTGAAAGTTTGATGCATATAAATGCGGCTTAATGTAAATTAGGCCGCATTTTTTTGTTTATTCGGCTGAAAAGTAGTATCTTTGCGCACTATAAAAGAAATAAGGTATATAAATCAATAAGTAACAATGAAAAAGCTATTATTGGGTGACGAGGCGATAGCTCAGGGTGCCATCGATGCAGGTCTGAGTGGTGTCTATGCCTATCCCGGTACTCCCTCTACGGAGATCACCGAGTATATCCAAGACTCACCCGTTGCCAAGGAGAGAAACATCCATCGCCGTTGGAGTACTAATGAGAAGACGGCCATGGAGGCAGCGCTCGGTATGTCGTATATGGGCAAGCGTGCGTTGGTGTGTATGAAACATGTGGGACTGAATGTCTGTGCTGATCCCTTCGTGAACTCTGGTATGACGGGAACGAACGGTGGATTGGTAGTCTTGGTGGCCGATGACCCGTCGATGCACTCCTCACAGGATGAGCAGGACTCACGCTTCTATGGTAAGTTCGCCATGGTGCCGACACTCGAGCCCAGCAATCAGCAGGAGGCTTACGACATGATGCAGGAGGCCTTCGACCTGTCGGAACAGTTGCATCTGCCCATCCTGATGCGTGTCACCACCCGTATGGCCCACAGCCGTGCCGTGGTGCAGATCAAGGAGGAGTCGCGTCCGCAGAACGAACTCAACTACAATGCTCAGGCCAGTAACTGGGTGCTGCTGCCCGCCTTTGCCCGCAAGCGCAATGATATCGTGACGGCCCAGCAGCCTCTGCTTGAACAGATGGCCGTTGACAGCAAGTATAACCAGTATATCGATGGTAAGGATCACAAATTAGGTATCATCGCCAGTGGTATCGCCTTCAACTATCTGATGGAGTGCTATCCTGACGGCTGTCCTTATCCCGTACTGAAGATTTCGCAGTACCCGATTCCCAAGAAACTGATCCGTCGCATGACAGACGATTGTGAGTTCGTGCTGGTGGCCGAGGAGGGACAGCCCTTCATCGAGGATCAGGTGCGTGGTGTGATGCCTGGCAATGCCGTGATCAAGGGTCGTCTGACGGGTGAACTGCCGCGTACAGGTGAACTCAACCCCGACTTCCTGAAGAAAGCACTGGGTATTGCTAATGGTGAGAGTTATGCGCCCTGCGAGGATGTCACTCCTCGTCCCCCCGCACTCTGTCAGGGTTGTGGGCACCGCGATGTCTATACCGCTCTGAACGAGGTGCTCCGTGAGTATCCCAATGCCCGTGTGTTCGGTGATATCGGTTGTTATACGTTAGGATTCCTGCCGCCATACAAGGCCATCCATTCTTGTGTAGATATGGGTGCCTCGATCACGATGGCCAAGGGTGCCAGTGATGCAGGTCAGTGGCCTGCCGTGGCTATCATCGGTGACTCAACGTTTACCCATAGTGGTATGACGGGTCTGTTGGATGCTATCAATGAGAATGCAGACATCACCGTGATTATTTCTGATAACCTGACCACGGCCATGACAGGCGGACAGGACTCTGCTGGTACCAATAAGTTCGAGGCCATCTGCAAGGGACTGGGTCTCTCTGAGGATCACCTGAAGGTAGTGAACCCCATTCCCAAGAACATGCCCGAGATTACCGCTGCCATCCGTGAGGAGATCAACTACCACGGTGTCAGTGTGATCATCCCGCGTCGTGAGTGTATGCAGACGTTACAGCGTCACCTCAAGCAGAAGAAGGCGGCTGAGAAAAAGTAAATTGTGAAATCGTCAAATTGTCAAATATCTCTATGAAGACAGATATTATACTTTGCGGTGTAGGAGGACAGGGTATCCTCTCTATCGCCACTATCATCGGTGAGGCCGCCATGAAGGAGAATCTCTATATCAAGCAGGCTGAGGTACATGGTATGTCGCAGCGTGGCGGTGATGTGCAGTCAAACCTGCGTATCTCCAGCAATCCGATTGCCAGCGACCTGATCCCCTTAGGTGGTGCTGACGTGATTATCTCGATGGAGCCTATGGAGGCCCTGCGCTACCTGCCTTTCCTCTCGAAAGACGGTTGGATCATCACTTCGAGTGCTCCCTTCGTGAATATTCCCAATTATCCTGATATCGAGACGATTAAGGCCGACTTGAACAAGGTCAAGAATGTGATCGTACTCGATATCGAACAGGCTGCCAAGGATAATGGCGTACCCCGTTCTGCCAACGTGATCCTCTTGGGTGCTGCTCAGAAGGCTTTGGGTATCGAGTACGACAAACTGGAGGATGCCATCCGTCGTGTCTTCGGACGTAAGGGTGAGGCCATCGTCGAGGCAAACATCAAGGCACTGGCCATCGGCCGTGAGGCTCAGAAATAATTGTCAAATCGTAAATAGTCCAATTGTCTAATGATGGAGACACCTATTAAGAAAGAAATCGTTGACGGACTGATCAACGAACTCGGCATAACGGACTTCGCCAAGGCTACGATCCGTGAGGTGAAGCAGGTGGCAGCCAAGTCCGAGAAGGCGAGTGGGGTAGAGTTCATCAAGATGGAGATGGGTATTCCCGGTCTGCCTGCCGCCCAGGTGGGTGTCGATGCCCAGATCAAGGCCCTTCAGGATGGTATTGCCCATAGTTATCCCGATATCCAGGGCGCCCCAGTGCTGAAAGAGGCCGCCTCACAGTTTGTGAAGGCTTTCATCGGTATTGATATCAAGCCCGAGGGCTGCATCCCCGTCAGTGGTTCGATGCAGGGCACCTTTGCCTCCTTCCTCACCTGTTCACAGTGTGACAAGCAGAAAGATACCGTCCTTTTCATCGACCCGGGATTCCCTGTGCAGAAGATGCAGTTGCAGGTGATGGGCGTGAAGTTCAAGACATTTGACGTCTATGACTTCCGGGGTGAGAAGTTAGGTCCGAAGTTGGAGAGTTATATGAGTCAGGGCAATATCTGTGCCATTGTCTATTCTAATCCTAATAACCCCTCGTGGATCTGTCTTCGTGAGGAGGAACTGAAGACGATTGGCGATCTGGCTACGAAGTACGATGCCATCGTGATGGAAGACCTCGCTTACTTTGCCATGGACTTCCGCAAGGACCTCTCCACGCCCTTCCAGCCGCCTTATCAGGCTACGGTGGCCCGCTATACCGACAATTACATGCTGCTCATCAGTGGTTCCAAGGCATTCAGTTATGCTGGTGAGCGTATTGGTGTGACCTGTATCAGCGACAAACTGTTCCACCGTCATTTCGAGGCACTGTCAGCCCGTTATCAGGGACTGCCCTTTGGTCCTGTGTTCTCGACGCGTATGCTCTATGCGCTGTCGTCAGGCACCAGCCACAGTGCCCAGTATGCCATGGCCGCCATGCTGAAGGCTGCCTACGAAGGTAAGTACGACTTCCGCAAGGAGATCAGTGTCTATGGTGAGCGTGCCAAGAAGTTGAAGGAGATCTTCTGCCGTCATCACTTCTATGTGGTCTATGACAAAGATCTTGACGAGCCTATTGCCGACGGCTTCTATTTTACCATCGGCTATCCTGGGATGACCTCAGGAGAGTTGGCTCACGAACTGATGTACTACGGCGTCTCGGCCATCTGTCTGATCACCTGTGGTTCAGAACAGGAAGGTTTGCGCGTCTGTACCTCGTTCATCGAGGATCACCAATACGATATCCTCGAAGAACGCATGAAGATCTTCGAAATCAATAACCCCCGGTAAATGAAAAGAAGCCTCCGTCAATCGACGGAGGCTTCTTTTATTCTATTGCTTTGGTGGGGGAGGCATCTTACCATCACGAGGCGGCTTCTTTCCGTCCTTGGGTGGCTTCTGCTTCTTGTCCTTTTTCTTCTTGGGCTGAGTGACGACCTCCTGATCGCTATCGTCCATGTTCACAGGACGGAACTTAAACTCCGTAGCATCTACATAGTGCACATCATACCTATTGGCATTCTTCACGGTGTATTGTTTCTTCATCTTGGCGTACTTCTTCTCAACGTCCTTGCGCTTGGTGCCGCTGATGACGACACAGGTGCGGTTGTTCAGGTTAAAGCCGCTTGAAAAGAAGTCGCGCAACTGGGCAGCGTAACTACTGCGCCCGGCGAGTATTAACTTCTTTTTTTCCATGACCCATACACTGTCAACTTCCTGGATATCCGTAAAGAAGACGATAGAGTCATTGAATGAGGCGATAAATCCGAACATGTAGGCTTTGGGCACCATGATGTTCTTTGCCGATGCAGGCATGTATGCCGATGCTGCCAGAAGAATGGCAGTAAAAAGGGCATGTTTGAGATGATTCATTATCCTAAATATGATTTTAATATTTTGTTCTTTGTACAAGACCTCAGTTTCCTGATGGCCTTTTCCTTGATCTGACGGACGCGCTCACGCGAGAGTCCGAACTTCTCGCCAATCTCTTCCAGTGTCAGTTCTGGACTGTTGATGCCGTAGGAGCACTCAATGACGTTCCGCTCCCTTTCGCTGAGCACGTTCAGTGCCGTCTGTATCTCCGACTTCAGCGATTCAGCGACCAGTGGCATGTCAGTCATCGGCACATCCTCGTTGACGAGTACATCCAGCAGACTGCTGTCATCAGCATCTGAGAAAGGCGCATCGACTGACACATGGCGACCGTTGATGTTCATGGCCTCGTCGATCTTCTCCTCAGGCAGGTCGATGTGGTCGGCAATCTCATCTACGGAGGGACGACGCTCGTTTACCTGCTCGAACTTGCTGATCTCACGGTTGATCTTATTGACAGACCCCACCTGGTTCAGGGGCAGGCGTACGATACGGCTCTGCTCCGAGATGGCCTGCAGGATGCTCTGTCGGATCCACCACACGGCATACGAGATGAACTTGAAGCCGCGCGTCTCGTCGAAGCGCTCTGCCGCCTTCAGGAGTCCGAGGTTACCCTCGTTGATGAGGTCAGGCAGACTGAGACCCTGGTTCTGGTACTGCTTGGCCACAGAGACAACAAAACGGAGGTTAGCCTTTGTCAGGCGTTCCAGCGCTTTCTGGTCTCCATGTTTGATGCGCTGGGCGAGTTCCACCTCTTCCTCTGCCGAGATCATCTCCTCCTTGCCGATTTCCTGTAAGTATTTGTCAAGGGAAGCACTCTCTCGGTTGGTGATCGATTTAGTGATTTTCAGTTGTCTCATAATGGTCTCGTTATTAGCAATTTTGCAAAATTATGACATTTTCCCGAGACCACCAAAAAAAAAGCCACGAATTTTCATCTTCGTGGCTTTTTTCCTGTTTTTTCGCCTATTCGTTCTGCAGAGGCACGGCAAAGTAGCCCTTTTTGCCAGTCGGATAGATACCCTGGATATAGAGCACGGGCTCCTTACTGGTAGAGGCTTCCTTCACGACATCCTGCAGGTCTTCGACACTCTTGATGGTCTGGTCGTTCACCTTCTGGATGATGAAGCCCTTAGGCATATTGACATCCCTCAGTTTGCCACCAGCCACCTTCACCACTTCGAGGCCGTAGCCGATGTTCAGTTGCTCCTTCTGGGCGTCTGTGATGGCGCGGAAGGTACCACCCAACACGTCGAGGTCGGCATTCTTCACCACCTTTGTGGTACCCTGTTCGTTCTTCAGCGTTATTGTGACGGTCTTTTCCTTCTTATTACGCAAGTAGGTCACCTTCACCTGCTCGCCGGGGCGCTTCTGTGCCAGAATACCCTGCAGTTCACCCATATCCTTCACTTTCTGTCCGTCGATGGCTGTGATGACATCTTCTTTCTCCAGTCCACCATCAGCGGCAGCACCGTCTTCGATGACCTTCTCGATGCGCACACCTTCCATCGTACCATAGTCCTTCACGTCCTTCTCCTGGTCCTTCATGGCATCGACATAGTCTTTCACGCTACCGCCCTGAATACCGATCATGGCGCGCTGGTAGGTACCATATTTCTTGAAGTCCTCCACAGCCTTCTTCACGATGCTGGTGGGGATGGCGAAGCCGTAGCCGATGTTCGAACCCGTGGGTGAGGCCAGCATGGCGTTGATACCAATCAGTTCACCACGTGTGTTGACCAGTGCACCGCCCGAGTTACCTTGGTTGATGGCAGCGTCTGTCTGGATCATCGAACTCACACCACTACCCATCGAACGGGCCTTGGCGCTGACGATACCGGCTGTCACCGTGTTGTTCAGTCCCAAGGGGTTACCTACGGCCAGCACCCATTCACCTACGCGTACATCGTCAGAATTGGCAATGACGATGGCCTGCAGGTTCTTTGCGTCGATCTTGATGAGGGCCAGGTCAGTGGTCTTGTCGGCACCGATGACACGGGCAGAATACTCCTTCGAGTTCTCGTTGAGGGTGACTGTCAGTTCGTCAGCCCCATCCACCACGTGGTTGTTCGTCACGATATAACCATCGGCAGAGATGATCACACCCGAACCAGCGGCAGCGCGCTTAGGTGTCTGTACCTGACGCTGGCGACGGCCGTTGTTGCCCTGTCCCTGACCACGGCCGAAGAAGCCGCCAAAGGGATCAGAGAAGAAATCCTCGAAAGGATCGCTGTACTCCACTGTCTGAACCTTCGAGTTCTGTACCGATTTGATATAGACCACTGAGGGCAGGGACTTCTCAGCGGCGTATGTCAGATCTACGGGCTGACCTGCGGGAGCAGAGGCAACCACAGGGGTAGGAGAGGATGTCGTGGCGGCATTGGTCTTGGTGAATGCAGCGACGGAAAGAACTAAAGCAACGGCGCACACGGCTGGCGTTGCCACATTGATGATCTTTTTCATATTCTCAGTCATTTTTGTTATGGTTTTGATTTCAAATTTCACGCTGCAAAGATAGGTGCAAAAAATGGTATAATGACAAAATGTCATGAATATTTATCCCGATTTAACAATTGTCACGGATGGATTAACGGCCGTTTGCGATTAACACTTATAATCTTAAAAGACAGACAAAATTAAGGATATCCAGGTGATTTAGTTGATTATTTGCAATTATCAGGCCTTTGCTCTTGCGTTTCTCGATATTTATTGCTACCTTTGCAACCTGAAAGCACTGCCACGGCCTGTCGCTGGTGCCTTTTTGGCACGAGAGGAAAGTCCGGGCAGCACAGGGCGCCCCACTTCTGAAAGTGGAAGCTATTGGTGACAGTAGGTCAGGACAGAAGAAAATAACCGCCGTAAGGTAAGGGTGAGAAGGTGGTGTAAGAGACCACCAGCCGATGGGTGATCATCGGGCTGTGTCCGCTGGGGGCTGCAAATTCATGTAAACCGTCGTCTGAGGGTAGCCCGCCCGACAGTCTCGGCTACGATGGAGGGTAGAACGCTTGAGCCATGGGGTGACTCATGGACTAGATAAATGACAGGCGCCACGCGAGTGGTACAGAACCCGGCTTACAGGGGCAGTGCTTTCTTTTTACATTAAACATTAAAGATTAAACATTAAATACAGTGAAGGAATTCTTCAGTCAGGTGTATCGCAAGTTATGGCTCACCATCCGATTCTTTACGGAGAAGCGGGTGATGACGCAGGCTGCTGCCCTGACTTATTCCACGCTGCTGGCCATCGTGCCCATCCTCGCCGTGGTATTCGCCATCGCGCGAGGCTTCGGCTACAACAAATACATTGAGATCTGGTTTCGCGATATGCTGTCATCCCAGCCTCAGGCCGCTGAGGTCATCGTGGGCTTTGTCAACAGTTATCTCGTGCATACCAAGAGTGGCATCTTCCTGGGCGTGGGCCTCATCTTCATGCTCTATACCGTGCTGATGCTGGTGAACAACATCGAGGAGACGTTCAACCAGATCTGGCAGGTGAACAACTCGCGCCCCATCATGCGCTCGCTGTCGAACTATCTGGCCATGTTCTTCCTGTTTCCCATCATCATCATCATCTCGATGGGTGTCTCCATCCTCGTGGCGACGGTGACCGACTCCATGCACCACTTCTTCTTTATCGGCCCCATGCTGCAATGGCTGCTCCAACTATCACCTTATATATTACTGTCGATACTTTTCATCGTGCTCTATGTCTATATGCCGAATACGAAGGTGCGCCTGTCGTGTGCCATCGTGCCTGGCATCCTCGCAGGTATCGCCATGCAGGTGCTGCAGTTGTTCTATATCTACTCGCAGATCTGGGTGACGGGCTATAACGCCATCTACGGCTCTTTTGCAGCGCTGCCCCTGTTCATGCTCTGGGTACAGTTCTCGTGGACTATCTGCCTCTTTGGCGCCCAACTCACCTATACCAACCAGAACCTGAACCGCATCGGCATCAACCTTGAACCCCTCGACATCCATCCGAAAATCGATATGACTGACGACGAGCGAGGCCAGGCTGCCACAGAACTCTATGCAGACAATATTGATTCTCTGTAATTCTGACACACATTATACTCTATCTCCCTAAAAGCAAAACAAGTTGTTTTGCCTTCAAAGAAGCCATCTCTACGATGTGTTTAACATATCTTTTCGACACCAAAACAACTTGTTTTGCTTTTAGAGATGACGTAAACGCCTTTGTATAAAGGCTTTTCGGGACGTCATAACGAAAGTGATGCTTTTTGATTTACCATCACTCTTCAAACCATCTGATATTTAGACAGTTAACGCCAAAAGTGATGCTTTGCTCATTTTTTACATAAAAAAATTGAAAGAGAATCCACTCCTTGTCTATAGGGATTCACAACCACTACGAAAAGACGCCTATTTTTGTCTTTTTCTATAAAAAACGGAGAATGCTTCGCTTATTTACATTATTATTTGTATATTTGCAGCAGAATAATAAAAAAACAATTATGGGTGACATAAAATTATCTGTTAAGGATTTCAGGGCAATTCACAGTGCTGACATTGACCTCAATGGCATTACCGTTATCGCAGGTGTAAACGGAAGTGGCAAGAGTACTCTGTCAAGATTGCTTTATACGATATTTAATAAAGTGAAAGCATTAGATGATGTCTATTGGAGTGTTTTCTATTCTGAAACATTTGCAATAAGGGAGGTCTGTCAACAAATATACGATACATTGAAACCCTCTGATTTAAACTTATTGTTTGGGACAACTGTTGAAGAGGTTCGAAATGAAATTCAGAAAGCCATATCCTTGTTAACAGATTCATTTAGACAAGACGAGAAAATCAAAAGACTTCTCAGTATCATCAAGTATAATTTAGGAATAGAGATAAAAGACAAGGAAGATCTTAATCTCATAATGGATGTTTTCAATAAAACTGCTGCTAGATATGAAGACAGGAAGAAAAATCGTCCATTTAAGGAATTAGGTAACGAGATAGCATCAGAACTACAAGAAGATAATATCATTAATAAAGTATCAGTTTCTGAGTATGGCTATACATTCTTTGGACCTGGCGTAGAGAGTGTTCCCTTGTTGCATAGTGTCAAGTTCTGCACATATATTGATACACCCAAGAAACTGGAGATTCCTTTCTCTTATAGCGAATGGGATCACATTAAAAGTTCCAAAGATGCAACTTATAATCAAGAGATAAGTAAATACCTATCAGATAACATCTTGAAGGGTGAAACATCATATTCTGAGAAAACGAGCAGTTTGATATATCAACGCAAAGATGGTCAGACATTCGATCTTTCACAAAGCGCCACAGGTGTTCAGGCTTTTGCCTTTCTCCAGTTGTTATTAAAGAAAGGTCTTATTAATGATCGATCTCTCATTATCATCGACGAACCCGAAGCCCATCTGCATCCTCAGTGGATAGTTGAATATGCCAAGGTGTTAGTGGAACTCAACAAGAAAACAAAGGCCAGATTCTTTATTGCCACCCACAGCACAGATATGGTAAGTGCCCTCCGCTATATCTCAGAGAAAGAAGAGACGCTTGATCATCTTTCGTATTATAGGGCTGTGCCATCAGACGCAGATGCCTATACTTACGACTATCAGGATATGGGTAGAGACATCGAGCCGATATTCGAGTCTTTCAACAAGTCGTATGAACTGATTGAGAAATACGGAACAGACAATGGCTGAATATTCGATTACAAATCCGAATGACATTCGGATTAAGAGTCTGCTATTGTCAGACATTCAAGGCATGCATACCCTTCTAAAGAAAGAAGGCTGTATAGATAGTGAGAACAAATTTACGGATGAACAGAAAGCAATAGCCCTTGATGAAGTTCAAACACGTATTGCCCAACAAAACAAGACTGACAAACAAGCCTCTGCAGATGTGTTGTTATGTGTTACTGGGAATAAGTATCTGTTGGCAGATGCGAAGTTTAACAGCACTAACGTCAAGAACATCTCATCTACAGAGTTGAAATCAAAGCTGAGCAGTTCAAAATCCCTTGTTCTCTCCGATGATTTCACCTATGCTAACGCTTTCTACGTATTGTTCAAACAAAGCGTACTGACCCCAACCCAATACAACCGCCTTAAACGCCAGTTTGCTGGAAAGCCCCAGTTCCGCTTTATGAATGCTATAGAGTTTTGGAAGTTGTTTGATTAGATATTACTACGATATGAACGAAAAGAAATTCTTATCCTATTTGGAGCAATACCACCAATGGCTGACAGACCGTCAGGGAAAGGCCAAGGAAGAATTGGCAGAGCGTGAAGCCTATGCCAAGGAGATGCAGAAATACGACAAGAAGCACCTTCTGAACATGACGGCTGAAGATGTCTATAATCTGCTTTCTCCACTTTGGGCTATGGCTATGTGGGGTAACAAGCACTATAAAATCGACAATCTGATAGAAACGAATAGCCTTGAACTGATTCGTGCCCAGTTTGCCAATTTGCTCTATGGTAAGGATTCGCTTGCCAAACGTTGGGATGAGTTTCGCCAGAAGATCAAAGGCATAGGTCCTGGCATCATGAGCGAAGTGCTCAACAAGGCATTCCCTAATGACTGCATTCTTTGGAACAGCAAAACTAAGAACGGCTTTACCATCCTTGAAGTGCCAAACACACCCAAATACGACTCTGCAATGGATGGCAAGATGTATGCCTACCTGTCAGAGTGTGGCAAGAAGATGTTGGACTATGCCAAGAGCAAGGGCTATCATGATCTGGAAAACCTGATAGCGCTCGACTATTTTATCTGGCAAGAAGTTCAGGCAGATATCAACGAGCCGGAAACAACTGACGTTGAGGCACCCAAGACTAAGAAAGAATCCAATTTCGTTCATAATGACATACGAGACAAAATCAAAGAGATAGGTGAGTGTCTGGGCTTTAAGGCCACCACAGAAGTCACCGTTGCCAATGGTGCCAGAGTAGATGCCGTTTGGGAAGTCTCTATTGGCAATATGGGCAGAATCATCTATGTGTTCGAAGTGCAAACCTCTGGCTCTATTGACAGTCTGATACTGAACCTAATGAAAGCCAAGAATAACAAGGCTGTTCAAGGCATCGTTGCTGTTTCAGATTCTGAGCAAATTGAAAAGATTCGCAAGGAGGTGGAATCACTTGACGATATCAAGAAAGACATCAAGTATTGGGACTATACTGAGGTTCTTGAAGTCCACGAGGCTCTGCAAAAAGCCAATGAGAGTATTAACAAATTAGGGCTTGTACCTGTGAGTTTATAGAAATAATACTTATTAGATTGGATAAAAGAATAATCTCATCATGATAACTAAAGATAATTTTATTTGTGTTTTGCGAAGACTCGGTTTTGAAAAGAGCCAAGTTCCATATATTTATAGTAAAACCTACGGCGATTTAAATTGCACATTGGAGGTTGACCTACTTAAAAACGAACCAATATACCCAGAAGCAATTAAGTCAGAGGGAGATTTTACTAAAAATTTTAAGCAACCCGAGAGCTATGTAGTATTCGTATGCGTTGCCAAACTTCTTAAAATTGGCTATCGGCCAGAACACATTGTTCTTGAAAAAACGTGGACATTAGGACACTCACAGAAGAGTGGAAGGGCTGACATTACTGTATTTGACGAGAATGGACAGAACGCCCTATTGATAATTGAGTGCAAACAAGGCGGTCAAAAGTATCAAAAGGCACGAAAAGACTTGTTCGAAAACAAAGAAGGCAAACAGTTGTTCAGTTACAAGGCACAGGCAAGGGCAGCTAAGTGGCTACAACTATATGCCGCAGACTATGACGAGGGAACAGATGAGATAATAGACCTGGAAGAAATCGTAAAGAGCCATGATGACAAAAATGTTGAGACGTTAGCCCAAAAAGATTCTTCTATACTTCTGTATCAGAATGCATCGGAAGCACCTGATATTTTCAGGGTGTGGGATGAGACGTATAATAAAAAAACCTATAAGGGGCTTGTGTTTGGGAATGACACTCAGGCATACAAAATCGGCGTTAAGCCTTTGCGTAAGTGCGACCTTCGACCCTTTAACAAGGAAGATGGTATAGCAAATGGGTTTGCAGAAAGACTTCGTCACAATAGTATCAGTGATAAGGAAAATGCTTTCAACAAATTGCTTTCACTCTTTATTTGCAAATTAGTAGACGAGAAGGAACATGGTGATAATGACGTGTTGGATTTCCAATACAAAGAAGGAACTGACGATTATTTTACACTTTATGAGCGTTTGCTTCGTTTGTTCCATTATGGTATGGATAAATTCTTGAAAGAGGACGTTTTTTATTTGGAGGATTCATATATATCTGATACACTTAGCCAGTATACAGGAAAGAAGCGAAAGTTTCTGGAGGAAGAATTAAAACGGTCATTTCAACGCACAAAGCTCCTTTCGTGTCAAGTGTTTGCTTTCAGAGAGATTTATAACGAAAAACTATTTATGCAGAATGGCAAGGTTCTAGTTGAAATGGTTGAGTTGTTTCAGAACTACCGTCTGTCATATTCCAGCAAGCAACAGTTTCTTGGAGAACTATTTGAACAGTTATTGAATCAGGGATTCAAACAGGACGAAGGTCAGTTCTTCACCCCTATACCTATTACACGCTTCATTTGGAATTCATTGCCATTTGAACGTTTTATCAATTATGAGACTGACACTTACCCAAAGGTCATTGACTACGCTTGTGGAGCAGGACATTTTTTAACTGAAGGTATTGCTGCCATTTCAGATTATATTGCTCCAAAGGAAGGTGAGATACCAGAAGAAAGGCGGAATACAGACGAGAAAATTTCAAAAACCTTTTATGGCGTAGAAAAAGATAACCGATTAGCGCGTGTAAGCAAAATTGCTTTACTTTTGAATGGTGCTAATGAGGCACATATCAAAGCTATGGATGGTCTTGATCATGACGAGACTTTCTTGGGAGAACGAAATTCCTTTGATATTTTGGTCGCAAACCCTCCATATTCAGTAGATGACTTCAAACTGCATCTTGAAAGAAAGTTGCTGAGCCAGTTCGAAGTTTTGAACTATATGTCTGCATCATGTGATGATATTGAGAATGTTTTTATCGAGCGAATCAATCAAGTATTGAAGCCTGGCGGAATTGCTGCGGTTATATTGCCTAATTCAGTATTAAACGCAGAAGACACTTCTACAATGAAGGCAAGGGAGATTCTGTTGAAAAACTTTAATATACGGTGCATTACACATTTTGAGGGGAAAACGTTTGGTAAAACACCAACAAGAACGGAAATCTTGTTCTTAGAGAAATTACCCATTCACCCCAACCAAAGCGAAATTGTCAAGGACTGTGCAGAGTCTGTTTTTGCTAATGAGGATTTAAGCGATTGGAGTGATAGGGACATTTATGAATCATATTTAAGTGCAATAGATATTAGTGATGAGGAATATTCCATTTTCAAGAAAAGAGAACCTTCTTTTGACAAATTAAAAACCATTCCTTATTTCAAACAATATGTTGATGAGTTTTTTAGTAGCACACAAACAGTCAACTTTCAGAATTCAAAAAAATATAAATTACTTAGCAAAGATGATCAGTATAAGGCTCTCTTTGAGTTGTTCTATGGGCAATATATTCCTATAGAGAAAGAGAAAATTTATTTTTTCGCCTTAACTTATCAACAAAAGACGCTACTTATAAATGCCCCTACAGATGTTGAAGAACAAAAAGTATTTTTGGGGTATGACAATACAGACAGAAAAAAACATGAAGGTTTAAAGGAACGCGAGGGAATGCTTACAAATCCATGTGAAAGAGAAGATAAGGAAAAATTGGCATGGATAGTAAAAAGTATGTTTAATGGCCTTCGATATGAAAGTGGACATACTGCTAAATATATAACATTCGCATATTTGTCGCAACTTATTGACTTTAAGCATTGTAGGTTTGACAAGACCATAGCAACTACTTTGGCAAAGTCTAAATCATTGTCAAGTGCTTACCCTCTAAAGAATTTAGGACTTATTGCTCCCTATGTAACAACACGCAGAGCCTATACAGAAATCCCTCCGATGTCCTATGTCAGTACCGAAAATATGTTGAAAAATAGGGAGGGGATTGAAACTTACAAGGGAGTTCCCAATGTAAGCAGTGTAATAGAATACCAAGAACACGACATACTCATATCGAATATTCGTCCTTATCTGAAAAAGATTTGGTTTGCAGATCATTCTGGAGGGTGTTCCCCTGATGTTCTTGTTTTCCGCGTAGTTGACAGTAACATCAAGCCCAAATATCTATATTATATCCTTAGTCAAGATATATTCTTTGAATTTATGATGTCTAAGAACAAGGGAATGAAAATGCCACGAGGCAACAAACAGGTAATTCCGACTTTTTCCATACCCTGTCCTCCTCCTGAGATTCAAGACAGAATCATATATGAGTGCGAGGTTGTTGATGCGGAATATAATAGTAGTCGCATGACGATGATTGAATACCGCAACAAGATAACTGCTATATTTGAGAATCTCCAGGTAATAAATGGGGGGGGTATTTTAGAAGAATGAAAGAACTGTGCCACACAAACCCATCAAGAGCAATTTTGCGCGATATGCCTGACGATTTATTTGTTTCATTTGTCGATATGCCATCGGTAAGCGATGAGGGCTATATTGAGCGAAAAGTAAATCGCAAACTTGGCGACCTTCGCAAGGGCAGTTATACATACTTTGCAGAGGGAGATGTGATTATTGCAAAAATAACGCCATGCATGGAAAACGGGAAATGTGGAATAGCTACAGACCTGACAAATAGTATAGGTATGGGAAGTAGCGAGTTTCACGTATTTCGTCCTAACAATGAAATCCTTGGTCGTTTCCTACTAGGCTATTTGAACAGAGATAGTATTAGGCAGGAGGCTGCACGACACATGACAGGTTCAAGCGGGCATAGACGCGTTCCCATAGAGTTTTATGAAGATATGGAAATCCCTGTTCCTACAATAGAAACTCAAAAGAAGATTGTGAAGCAGATTGAGGAGTATGAACATGTTATTGCAAATGCAAAAGAGGTAATGGCAGCATGCGAAATAAGGAAAAGTGACATTATTATGAAAAATATTATTTGAAGATGTTATTAGGTGACATGAGAATAATAATAGAGGGATGGTTCTTTAGCACACGGAGGGACAGAAATCGTGTGAGTTAATCAGTCATGAGCAAATAAGTAATAATTTTTTAAATCGTGTTATTGCAGGAGTTCGTATATAGAAAATATTGATATCCAATAAAAATGCGTCTGTGTATATTCAGTAATCTAATGGCAAAATATCCGCAAGAGACAGACCTGAAAGATATTGTAAGGATGATGCGGAATAGCGAACGGCTTCAATCGTTGTGCGAACGGCGAAGGGAGTTGCTCGCAACAAATAGACGTGAAGATGCAGATAGAATCAAAAAGAAATTGATACCCGCTTTTTGTCCTGGATCATTCTTGATAGACGGAAAAGGTAGGAATAATGTTATAGGATTGACGGACCTTTGTTTCTTGGAAACTGACCATATTAGTGAAGAGCAGATTTCAAAGGTGATGGAGTCGCTTCGTGAGGACTGCCATATAGTTTTATGTCTTCGTTCTATATCGGGAGACGGCTTACATTTCTTAGTCAGATATAGATTTAAAGATATGGAACAGCCATCATATAGAAGTATGGGAAAGAACCGCATGAATCATACTTATGGGGCTGTGTTTAAGACATTAAAGAACTATTATCAGGATTTGCTTGGTGTTAGTATAGATCCTTCAGGATCTAATATGGAACGGCTTTGTCTGATGTCGTTTGATAATGATTTACACTATAACCCTAATGCTGTTCCTGTGGTTTTCATGTATGAACAACAAAATATTAAAAAGAAGCCCAAAAGGCTACTGTTTGAAATGAATGAAAAGAATAGCGGAAAAAGATGATGGGAATTATGAAATAATAATGTAACTTTGCAAGCGAAATATGACGAAAGAAGATATGAGCAAGATCTCAATTCGTTTTTATAAAGACCATAAGGTGCGGGCCGTGTGGGACGAGGAAGTACCTGAAAGGCAAGCTGAAGAAGGAGGGAAGTGAAGTGGTTAGTGTCACTACCCAGTTGAGTAACATGGAGACAGGCACGATGTGATGTTTTCGTCTTTTTTACTCGTCGTCCTTCGGCTGTATAAAGCCAATGGGGCGACGTTTGTTTAATATTTCATTTGGGCATTTTGAAGCTTGCATTTCTGCCAATGCAGTACTGATGGCATCGAGCTGGGCACGAGTGCTCTCGTTGATATCGTTCTGGTCAGCAAGAATATCGTTGACCTCGTTTCTAAGATCTTCAATTTGCTTTCTCAGATCGAGATAAGTAGCAGCAAGGGGTAATTCTGCCAAATGGCGATAAGCGACGAAGGCTCGCATGATTTTGCGGTTAGCTTCAATGGCTACTTTTGAAGTCAATACACTACTCAACATAGAAACTCCAATTTCTGTGAAAGCAAAAGCGTTGTATCTACTGCCGCCCCAACTTGAGGTGACATTTTGGCACCTCAAGATTTCTTCTTGTGTTACTTCAAACATAAAGTCCTCACCTTCAAAGCGTTCGATGTTACGACGAACTTGTCGTTTTAAATGAGAAGTTTTTACTTCATAAAGATTTGCGAGGTCGAAGTCGAGCATCACGCGCTGGCCGCGGATGAAATAAATGTGATTCTGAATGTTGTCTAATTCGTCCATAGTAAATGGATTTAGAGATTAATACTAAAGTTGTCGAGTGCAAAGTTATGAAGTATTTTTGAAAGTTCCAAATAATTCTGAGGAAAACTTGCGGGATTGGTAAAAATGGATTATCTTTGCACCTAACAAACCATATATCAAGAGGGTATGACCCAGGATGAAAGATGGCAACGACAATATGAGGAGATGATGACTTTTATGGAAACGAATCATCGACGCCCCTCCAAGCATAGGCTTGAAGAGCATGATATGCTGAATTGGTTTAAGAGCACGAAGAAGCAGATAGCAAAAGGGGATTATCCACAAGATCGACTTGAAAAGTTTGCCGCTCTCATGGAAGTTGCTGATAAATACCGTAGGAAAAATCAATATGAGTAAAGATATAAAAGAACAGTACATCAACTTTGACGAGTATATCCGTCAAGGGGAGCCAGCTCAGCGCGAACGGGCTGAAGCATGGCGCGTTGCCATCGGCTTGCAGGCAGTGGATGGGCTGAAGACTTCAGAGTATCTGCAAGAGACTGCCCGTAGAAACATCGAAGGTGAGATTACTATCGATGAGGCATGTGAGCTGATAAATACCTATTATCAATCAAAGTCAACACATAACAATCTTCCCCCCCGAACAAGTAGCCGAACAAGTACCCCGCAAGTACCCCATAAGTTACCCGACAAGTTACCCGACAAGTTCAATACAAATAATCAGTATGTCAAGAAGTTAATGATAGTTGTTGGAACAAATGAATTGTCGGTAAAAGAAATGCTTAGTGGATTGGGACTAAAGGACAGAGAGAGTTTCATGGATGTCTATCTTAATCCTGCAATAAAAGGAAAGTTCGTTCGTTTACTCTATCCCAACTCGCCCCGTCATCCGCGCCAGAAATATCTGTTGACAGTCAAGGGATTGGCGTTATATAAGGAATTAACAAATACTTGAGATATGATGAAAGGAATCATGAAAAAAGTCGCATTGTTATGCATGCTGTGGGTGCCAGCGACGTTATCGGCACAGACACAGTATCTGCTTCCAACGGGTGATGCCTCGATGGATGAGAAGGACAAACCTCTGATTGAGGTGTATCTGCCCAAGAAGGAGATGGCCAGTGGATGTGCTGTCGTGCTGTGTCCTGGTGGTGCCATGAGGTGGCTTTCGTGGGAGAGCGATGTGGTCAGGATGGCTGCATTCCTGAATGAGCATGGCATCGCCGCCATCGGACTGCGCTATCATCTGAATAAGGGCGGTCAGATGCCACAGGGTATGCAGATGCCGCCAATGGTTGATGTGACTCATCCTGAGCAATTCCCCAAGGCTGATGCCAACCCGATGCACTTCGCTTATGGCGATTCCATTATCCGTCTGGCTGCGGAGGATGCCAAGGCAGCCATCCGTATGGTGAGGGAGCATGCTGTCGAGTGGAATATTAATAGCGACAAGATCGGCTATTTAGGATTCTCTGCTGGCGGTGGTGTGGCCATTGCTGCTACGATGTCGGCTGAAGCCGTTGAGCGCCCGGACTTCCTCTGTACCAACTTCGGCCCTTCGCTGATGCCTGTCAGCGTTCCTGCCGATGCGCCTCCCTTGTTGATTATGACGCGTGTTGATCATCCCAATGTGGCAGCAGGGCTTGTCGCCTTGTTTATGGAATGGAAGAAGGCTGGCGCCAATGCAGAGTTGCACATGTATGGCGATGGCAAAGGTCCCTACGAACTGATGCCTGAGACGGGCCAGACTACAACTGAGTTGTGGAGCAGTCAGATGATTCAATGGCTGAAGGCCAAAGGTTTTTGATTATTAATTAAAGAGATATGATGAAGAAAGTTTTTTTGATGTTGATGGCTCTGATCATGAGCATCGCAGTGAATGCCCAGAGTGCCGAAAGCCTCTACAAGGATGGTAAGGCGTTGTACGACAAGAAGGACTATGCCAAGGCAGTGCCCAAGTTGAAGGCTGCTGCTGAGAAGGGACACAAGAAGGCACAGTATCGTCTTGGTCTCTGCTACGACAAGGGCAAGGGCGTGAAGGAAGACGACCAGGAGGCCGTGAAGTGGTATGCCAAGTCGGCTGCACAGAACTATGCCAAGGCACAGTACCAACTGGGTAAGTGCTATAAGGATGGCGAGGGCGTGGAGAAGAACCGTCAGAAGGCCATCGAACTGTTCACCAAGGCCGCCAAGCAGGATAATGCTGATGCCCAGTATCAGTTGGGCAAGGCCTATATGAAGGGAAAGGGTGTCGCTGCTGACGAGAAGCAGGCCAGGATGTGGCTGAAGAAAGCCGTCAACAATGAGAAAGACGGTGACGAGATTCTGGCAAAGATCCGTAAGGATGCAGCAGAGGGTGATGAGGATGCCAAGCAGATGTTGGCCCTCCTGAAGAAATAAGTGCTGGGTGATGATACAGGAAAACGGTCTCAAGCGCTATTTCATCACACTCAGCTATGATGGTACGCGCTATCACGGCTGGCAGATCCAGCCGAATGGTGAGTCCGTACAGGAACGGTTGCAGGGTGCTCTCTCGACATTGCTCAGGGAGGAGATCACTGTGACTGGGGCTGGCAGGACGGATGCTGGGGTGCATGCCCGGATGATGGTGGCGCATTTCGATCTGCCGTCGAATTGCAAATTCGAAGGAACGGAGGATATCAACTGTCAACAGTTGGCTTATAAACTGAACAAGTTGCTGCCTTACGATATCGCTATCCAGAAGGTGGAGCAGGTGAGCAACGATCTCCATGCCCGTTTCTCGGCCACTTCGCGCACGTACCATTATTATATTCATACCGTGAAGGATCCTTTCCGTAGGGCCTATTCTTGTGAACTGCACTATCCATTGGACTTCAACAAGATGAACGAGGCGGCGAAGGTGCTGATGGAGTATGAGGACTTCGGGGCCTTCTGCAAGAGTGGGGCAGACGTGAAGACGACGCTCTGTCAGGTGACGGAGGCACGATGGATACAGACCTCGTCTGAGAGTTGGTATTTCGTGATTACGGCTAACCGTTTCTTGAGGAATATGGTACGCGCCGTTGTGGGCACCTTGATAGAAGTAGGACGTGGACGACTGACGCTCGACGGCTTCCGTCAGGTGATAGAGGGCAAACAGCGTACGGAGGCTGGCGAGAGCATGCCAGGCAACGCGCTCTTCCTTGAAGACATTAAATATTAATTTTCAATTATTAATTGTCAATTATCAATTATCAATGTGGCTGATACTGGCTTTTATGTCGGCAGCGCTGCTGGGCTGCTATGATTCATTCAAGAAACAGGCCCTGAAGGCGAATGCCGTGATCCCCGTACTGTTTCTGAATACACTCTTTTCCAGTCTGATCTTCCTGCCGTTTATTATACTGAGCGGTACGACGGATGTGCTCGATGGTTCGATCTTCCATGCTGCGAGTGGCGGCTGGGAGATGCATAAGTATATCCTGCTGAAAGCGCTCATCGTACTGTCGAGTTGGATCCTTGGCTATTTCGGCATGAAACATCTGCCACTGACGATCGTCGGACCTATCAACGCCACGCGACCTGTGATGGTGCTGGTGGGTGCCTTGCTGGTCTTCGGCGAACGGCTGAACGTATGGCAGTGGATCGGTGTGCTGCTGGCCGTGGCTTCGTTTCTGATGCTGAGTCGCAGTGGCAAGAAAGAGGGCATCGACTTCAAGCACGACCACTGGATCTATATGATCGTGGGTGCTGCTGTGCTGGGAGCGATCAGCGGCCTTTACGACAAATACCTGATGGCTCCTGTGGAGAATGGGGGCGTGGGACTCGACCGTATGATGGTACAGTCGTGGTATAACATCTATCAGTGTGGTATGATGGGTGTGATGCTGTGGCTGCTGTGGTGGCCCAAACATCAGCAGACGACACCCTTCCACTGGTCGTGGTCGATCCTGGGCGTGAGCCTTTTCCTTTCTACGGCCGACTTCATGTATTTCTATTCGCTGAGTCTGCCAGACGCGATGATCTCCATCGTGTCGATGATCCGTAGGGGAAGTGTGATTGTGAGTTTTGGATTCGGAGCGATGTTCTTCCACGAGAAGAACCTGAAGGCGAAGGCCTTCGACCTGGCACTCGTACTACTTGGTATGGTCTTCCTGTATATTGGAAGCCGATGATTGCTTCTTCTTATTTTTCTTGGTAGAGAAGAGTTCACGCAGACCGTTGAAGTCCTTCTTCATGATGATACCGATGCCCTGTGTGTTGAGGCTCGACTTCGTGAAGTAACGGTCGTTGGTCTGGTTATACACCTTCAGGGCCAGGTTACCGTTGGGGTAGAGCAGATACTGTAGGTCGAAGTCGCCGATGAAGGACGGATTGGCCTTGGTGGCATTGTCGCGATAGCCGAACTGTCCGTTGAAGAGCAGGCGGTTGTTGAGCATACGACCATTGATGATACCCTCGTACTCTGCATTGTGCCAGCCTTCATTACCTGTGGAGATATTCGCGCCGAAGTTCCAGTTGTCGTTCTTAATGACCTGACTGAGCAGGGTACTCAGATGGGTGGAGAGGGTACCAGACAACAGACTCTGCATAGCGAGTGAGGTCTGGTCGCTCTGTTGGTCATTACTGTTGTTCGCGCCTTGGTTATAGAACCGTCCGATAGCCAGAAGATAGACCACCTGTTGGTTCATCTCCTGTTGCCCATTCATGATCGAGCGCACCATCTGTTGCTCGTCGGCATTGACGGTGGGCATCTCAAAGTCGAAATCCACCTGTGGGGCGGCGGGTTGTCCAGTGATGTTCATCAGACAGTTTACGCGAATGGTGTTGTTGGTAAACGAGTTGCCGATATTCAGGTCAGAGAGACTGACACCATTGACGGTATAGACGGCCTGCAGGTTGAGGGCTGCCTGATAGGGATCGCCTCCGAAGACGATGGTGCCGCCACGGTTGAAGGTGAAGTTCTTCTTGATGATATTCTGGATTGTGACGCCGTAGGTGCCGTGATCGACGGTGTAGGTGCCGAACATATTGAAGACACCTTTGTTGTGGAAGGTGGCACGGATGGTACCATCACCGTTCAGGTTGATGTAGTCGTTGGTATTGGCATCCATCAGGAGCCTGAGCGTGGCCTCTGGCGTGGCATTGATCAGGAAGTTGATATAGATATCGGTATCCATGGCCCTGGAGGGACTACTCAAGGAAGAACGAGCCGTACTCGCCTTATTAGTATCACTGGCAGGATCAACCCACTCGATGAACTCCTGACTGGAGATGGCGTCGGGCGAGGAGGCATTATACACAAAGACGGAGTTTGGTAATGGTGTGACGTCGCAGTCGATGATCACGTCATTATCTTGTCCGTGGATGGTGACATTACCAGCGGCATAGACGGTACCGTAGAAGATGTTATCGCCAAAGTCCTTGAAGTCGTAGGCCAAGAGTTTATCCGTCCTGACGCCAAGGTCGAAACTGAGGTTCGTCAGGTGCTGGTGATGGATGCCACCATAGAGGAAGGCCTGATTACCCTCACGGTCGTAGATGGGGATACTGTTGAGGCGGATGTCGTCAGGGATCATCACGACGGTGTCGCGCTTCAGCGTATAGGTGGTGTTCAGAGGGATGACGGTGGCCACACCATCGACGACGAGTTTACCCGTGAGATTGATATTGTCAAGGGTGCCAGCCACACGGACATCACCATTGGCATGACCTGTGACATCACTGAGGAAACTCTTGGTGAAACTGTGCATGAAGTCGATATAGGTACTGTCGGCATGGATCGCCAGGTCAATGGTGTTGTGGACAGGGGATACATAGCCGTCGATCAGAGTCTTGACATCCGGACCGTCGTTGGCGATGGCGTGGATGTCGATCTGTTCCTTCTCCTTATTCCAACTGGCATGGGCATCAAGTACACCCATACGACCGTCTTCAAACTTGAAGTCATCCACCTGCAGGTCGGCCTTGGCTGCGAAATCGTGGAAAAGCGAGGTTACTTTAGACTTTCCTGTGGCCTTTCCGCTGAACTCGACGGAATGGAAATCCACCAGGTCGAGGATATAGGCAACTTCCACCTTGTTGAGATCAACGGTGAGGGTGTCAGAGGCATTGCGGGAGGCGATGCCGTCGATGATAATATGTTCCTGTCCGCGATAGACGGCGAAGTGATCTACCAGCAGGTGACTGTCGTAATAGAAGATGTCTGACGGCTCCAAGTTCCAGGTGCTGTTGTTCAGGATGATATGTGATGGTTGGATGCGTACATGTGCCTCAGGGATATCCTGCTGGTTCTTATACAGCATAGCCACACTGTTCAACTGGCCTCCCATGTGTTGTTCTTCGTTGAGATTGTCCCAGTTGAGCGACGACCTGATGATGTTGTTGGCGGCGTTGGCCTGTAAGCCGATAGTCATGTGCCTGCCATCGTCCATGAGTTTCTGGATGCCCACGTCGCATTTCAGTGTGTCGGATGGTGAGGTGATGCGTATGAAACCGTTGGAATACCACGCCCCGTTATAAGCGAAGGATGGCAGGTCACCATCGATTGTGGTCTGAGAGGTGAAGTCATTGATGGTGGCTGTCAGTGACAGGGGGTGTCCGAGGGTGAGGTCGATGTCGAAGAACCGTTTCAGCCAGTCTGTCTTGCTCATCAGGAGCCGCAGGCTGAAGTTGTTGTCGTTATGCTTGTCGATGGGAGGCAGACCAGGCAGGGTAGGGAGTTTGGAACCAACGAGGTTGACAAAACTCTGGGTCAGGGTGCCATAGTCGAAATATCCTTTCAACTCAGCGTCGGCAAAGTCGCTCTTCAGCGATACGAAATGAATACCTTCCTCATAGCCCGACGAGAGGATGAGGTTGTCGAGTTGGTAGGGCTTGTCCTTCTCAGTACCTGTGACAGTGAAGTTACTGATACGCAGGCTACCCTGTGCGTCGTTCAGGTTGTGGGCCGTGAAGTCGGCGTCGATATGGCCAGAGAACGCTGAAGTACCGAATTGCTCTGTGAGTTTGATGGCGGAGGGTGCAAAACGGGTGATAGCCCCTTCCAATCTGATCCGCTTGGCCTTCTGGGGAGACTGTTCAAACACGTCTTCCGTCACCTCTCCGCTGAGTTGTGCCTGAAGGTTCGGGTCGTCAATGCTCAACTCTCCGGAGATGGCTTTCTGCATATATGCTCCATTGAAGGCGATATTACCGAAGGAATAACCGTTATAGTCCATTTGTTCGACAGCACCTACCACCTTGATGTCAGGCTTCTGCTGGTGATGCCATGTGCCCTCTACGTTGAACTGGGCAACGACCTGTCCCAGTTTCTCGTCATCAAGAATCTGCTTCAGGTTGATGCCCTCTGTACCGATGGCGCCTTTGAATTCACGGTTGGCATCCTGGGTCATCTGGATATCCACGTCACCAGCCCCGGTATGTATCTGACTGTTGAGGGAAACTTCCCCCTGTCGATTGCCATCGAAGGTGCCGTTCATCTGCAGCAGACCCACATGCGTCAGTTCTGTGGGCAGTTTGAAGGTCTTACAGAGGAAGTCGATACTGTTCTCCGACAGCGCTATCTGGTTCATCTGCAGATGCCAGGCAGGTTGCTTGTCCCAGTGCTCCAACCAACCGTTAACGTTGATGTCGATATCTTTCTCAGAAGTGGAGAGCAACAGTTCCGGGACATGGATTTGCTGGTCTGTTCCATTGACCTGTGTCGTGATAAAGATGGGTCTTTGGAAATTCTTGAGCGACGATTCGAAACATCTTAGGTCTGAAGGAGTTATATTGGTTTCTCTGATTCCTCCAGAGAAGGTGAGCGAGCCAGGTACAAGTCCTTTGTCGTTAAGTTGGTAATTGGCTGTCAGCGTGTCAATCCGTAGGTTCGAACTCGGCATCTGCAACAGGAAATCCTCGAGCATGGCATTCTGTCTGCTGGCTGCCAGATGGAATGCCAGACGACTCACCGTCAGTCCGGACTGCTCCTTGAATCCCAGACGCTTGATATTGATGTTCAGCGAGTCGTCGGTGAGCGCCTTCAGGTTGATATGACCGCTGATACCCTCGGCCTTCAGGTGGGCAGGGTTGAAGAGCCCTTCTGACGAGGCGATGTCCTGTTGGTCGTAACTGACGCTGGAGTTTCGGATGATGAACGTGTTGATACGCAGGTCGAGCGGTGTCTGGTTGGTGGTGTCTTTCGAGGCTAAGGAGTCGATGACAAACTGGAAATTGGTAGCCGTCAGACTGTCCTTGCGATAGAGTCGGGCATGGGCACCAAACAACTGTGCCGACGAGATATGAATCTTGCCTTCAAGCAACGGCATATAGTCGATCTTGACAGACAGACGGGAAACGCGGAGCATCTCCTTCTGTTGTTGGTCGTATATGAGTACATCGTCAATGATGATCCGGCTCAGTAGCCCGATGTCTATCTGTCCTACGGCGACCTTGGTGCCTAATTGCTCTTCGAGCATGGCGGCGACCTTTCCTCCGACAAACTGCTGCACGCCTGGCAGACGGAGTATGCCCGCAGATAACAGATTGAGGGCTATCACAGTCCAGATGACAACGCTGATAATCCTTTTGAGTATCTTCACGAGCGCAAAAATACAACAATTTATCGGTATTTCGGCAAATTTTTTATATTTTTGTTCTTTGTCTGCCGTTTTTTTAGTAATTTTGCCCCGCTCTGTGCGACTATTCAATCAAACTTGATATAAATGGCAAATGTAATTAAGTTACGCAAAGGCTTGGACATTAACCTTCAGGGCAAGGCTGAGGAGAAGAAAATCCAGCTGAAATCCAACGGCCAGTATGCACTGGTGCCTGACGATTTCGAGGGAGTCACTCCAAAGGTCGTGGTCAAGGAGGGTGACAAGGTCAAGGCCGGGGATGCCTTGTTTGTCAACAAACAGTATCCCGAAGTGAAGTTTGCCTCGCCAGTCAGCGGTACAGTCAGTGCCGTTGTACGGGGTGAACGGAGAAAGGTGCTCTGCGTAAAGGTCGATGCTGATGCCCAGCAGGAGTTCAAGGACTTCGGCAAGAAGGATGTCAGCACGCTGTCAGGCGAGCAAGTCGTTAACGCTTTATTGGAGGCAGGTATCTTCGGATACATCAACCAGTTGCCTTATGCTGTGTCCACCAATCCGGGTGCCCAGCCTAAGGCGATTTTCGTTTCTGCCCTCAGGGACAAGCCCTTGGCTGCTGACTTCGAGTACGAGGTACAGGGTCAGGAAGCCGACTTCCAGACGGGTCTCTCAGCCCTCTCCAAGATCGCCAAGACCTACCTCGGTGTGGGCGTAGGCTCTAAGCTTGAAGGCATGAAGGACGCTGAGGTGACGGTCTTCGACGGTAAGTGTCCCGCAGGTAACGTGGGTGTTCAGGTGAACCACATCGACCCGGTGAACAAGGGTGAGGTGGTCTGGACCATCGGCGATCCTACGGTGGTGCTCTTCATCGGCCGTCTGTTCAACACGGGTAAGGTCGATCTGAAGCGTACCGTAGCCCTCTGCGGCAGTGAGGTCACCAGTCCTGCCTACGTGGATATGCTGGTAGGTGAGGAACTCTCTACGTTGCTCTCCAATAGTTACGACGCCTCGAAGAGCGTCCGCATCATCAATGGTAACGTACTGACGGGCAAGCCCACCACGAAGGAAGGCTTCCTCGGTGCCCATACCTCTGAGATCACCGTGATTCCCGAGGGTGATGATGCCGACGAGATGCTGGGTTGGATCCTGCCTCGTTTCAAGCAGTTCTCCGTCAACCGCAGTTATTTCTCCTGGCTCTGTGGCAAGAAGCAGTATGCGCTCGATGCCCGTGTGAAGGGTGGTGAGCGTCACATGATCATGAGTGGTGAGTACGACAAGGTACTGCCGATGGATATCTACGGTGAATACCTCATCAAGGCCATCATCTCTGGCGATATCGACCGTCAGGAGGCCTTAGGAATCTATGAGGTGGCACCTGAGGACTTTGCCCTGGCAGAGTTCGTGGATTCCTCGAAACTGGAATTGCAGCGCATCGTGCGTGAAGGACTGAACATTTTACGTAAAGAAAACGCATAAGGACTATGAGCGCATTAAGAAATTTTCTCAATAAGGTAAAGCCGAACTTCGAGGAGGGTGGCAAGTTGCATGCCTTCCGTTCGGTGTTCGACGGCTTTGAGACCTTCCTTTACGTGCCCAACGACACGGCGAAGGCTGGTGGCGTGAATATTCACGATTCCATCGACTCGAAGCGCATTATGAGTATGGTGGTGATCGCCCTGATGCCTGCCATGCTGTTTGGTATGTACAATATCGGCTATCAGAACTATCTGGCAGCAGGCACTCTCGCCACGGCCAGCTTCTGCGAGATCTTCTTCTTCGGTTTCCTGGCTGTACTGCCCAAGATTCTGGTGAGCTACATCGTAGGTCTGGGCATCGAGTTTGCCTGGGCACAGTGGAAGGGTGAGGAGATCCAGGAGGGTTACCTCGTATCGGGTATCATCATCCCGCTGATTATCCCTATCGGCTGTCCG